>Ga0193702_1000576_pt1 | contig 11246 bp, 14 predicted proteins | sample U3a1metaG_FD_143060 | JGI IMG/M metagenome (GOLD analysis project Ga0193702, IMG submission 143060) | Soil microbial communities from a riparian zone of the East river system, Colorado, United States - U3a1 | ecosystem: Environmental > Terrestrial > Soil > Riparian zone | place: USA: East River... | reverse complement strand
CTTCCTCCCTGGTATGTTTGATCTAATTGACTACTTGCGCGTCACTATCTAACCTTCTCCAGTTTCCTACTCCCCACCTTCATACAGACAAACTTATTTTCGAAATAGACAATCTGCGTACTTGTCCCTTCATTTGCGTTTCCAATCATTCCTTCAAGTTGTCGTATAGAGATCAAGGGAGTCCAGCCGGTGGTCTGCTTCTGCCCATGCTTTCTTCCTGTTCCCGCTCTTTGGTCCATGATATCCCTACCCACCATGCATTGTTTATCAATAACATTCGGTCGCCATGGCATCAATTTGGGGCGATATTATAAAATTCCGAGTTCATCATTGACTTGCTCTAATCTGAGCTCATACCATCCTCACCAAGGGGTTTGATGAGGCTTCGCATCCATTTCCAGGCCTCCATATCAGATACTTCATCGGCTTCCTTCAGCCAATTTTTTTTTTGATTTCCTAGTACTCTTTCATCGCCCACCTACACCGCCACGATCACAGATGCTTGTATTTGATACAACGACTCCGAGTCGGATTTGAGAAATCGCTTGTATTTGATTCAGCAATTTTTTTTACAGCGTCTCATCGTTGCTTGTATTTGATACAGTAACCTCTACATCATGGACTTCTAGTCAGCTTGCCTCGCTTCGGAATCTTTGCCTGAAGCGTCATCAAATTGTGTTTCTCAGCCTTTCTTCTGTGTCTTAATTCTTTCATTTTGGGTGTCCTAAATGGGTATGTCAAACTCTCTTAGTCTCGTATTTAATTTCTCACATATCACCTAAGTATCGGAGTCTTTTTCTGAATTCGTCATGACGGTCACTATTTTGCGTCGTCTCCTAATCAGCACACACCGCCTCCTACCCTCTCCTTCGGTGATTGTGAATCGCTGCCTTTCGATGTCTCTCCAACTTGAACCCATACGTAATCGTCTAAGGGCACTTCACCACTCCCCGTACCTTCAATTTGTACTCAACTAGCCCTTCCATGGTGCGATGACTTTATCAAATTGAAACAGATGCCCGTCACCCTTGATGACCTCTTTTTATCGGTATGCCAGTGGTTTTTCACCTCCGACTTGGTGGCGACGAGAAAAAATTGAAGCTTAGGTAACCAACCAACTAAACTAAGAATCAAAGTCATACTCACTCAGAGTCAATCGTCCTTCTCCTTCTGCCCTCGCTTCTTGCTTGCATTTGGAAACAGCAAGCCTCAATATAGGATTTCTGATCAATTTGATTCACCGTTTATCGCTTCCCTCCATTATCCTTCCACCCATCGTCCTAAAGGCCTCTCGCTTATTGCTTGTATTCGATACATCAATGACTTAATATCGTTTGTATCTGATACAGCGAGCCTCAATATTAGATTTCTGATCAATCATGTTTCCATGCAAACACTGTCCAGAGCGATTCACTGTTCGTTAGGGGTTTCACACAACTTTAAGTTGTTCATCACAGAAAGTCTCAAGCATTTCTTTACCATGAAGCACAGCCAAATCAACGCCGGATAACAAATGTCGCTTCCCAGATAGGGTTTCGTGGTCTTCGAAATCCCAACCCCCATTCTGAGGGTGATATCATCAGTGTAGATGAAGATGACGATCATCCGTATGACTCGGAAGCATTCAAGCAGGACTTTCTCAATGCTTACGCATTTGCCTAATTGATGACATAACTATAATTCTGCATGTACGAATTTGGAGGAGTCTGAGTCAAAGGATATATGACTCATTAGTTGTAAGTTCGGCTCGACCATATATATATATGACTCATTAACTGTAAGTTTGGCTCAACCAACTTCATTCGAGTTACCCCCTCCGAGTTGCGGCAATGGACTTGCCACCCGCTTGGTCTCAAACTTGTGTCTGCGGGCGCACATTTTCATTACCGCAAACTTATACATATCACCAACGCAGTTGCCAGAGGACGAAGAAGCGGCTTTTGTGTGCTCTGGAGAAGGCTAAGGATTTCTTGCAAGCTAACAAGCGTCGTAAAGTGGAATGCTTGCTCCTAGCCCGAAATGCAGCGGTCGAAGCAGGACCCTCTCGTCAACCGGTGGATCTCGCACATCCAAATGATCTACCCATCCCTGTAGTCCACTCAGAGGTTCGAAATCTAGCGGTCGAAGCAGGACCCTCTAGCCAACCGGTGGATCTCGCACATCCAAACGACCTACCCATCCCTGTAGTCCACTCAGAGGTTCGGATCCCATTCAACCGAATTCATCATTCATTGACATTTCTTAATTCAGAGCGCCACGGCTATTGCCAAGGGCTATGAGGACCTCGATCGTTCACTCGCAGAACGGAGGGGTCGTCGAGAGCACCGCCAGCTGCCCAAGCGTTATCGAGATATATTGCCTGAACCCCCAGCAGCTCTTCCTCCAGCCTCCGTCGTGCTGACAGGTGCTCAGATCGGGACAGTCACAGCAGCATCAGCCCTACCTCCGGCATTATCCGCTGTACTTTGTCCAGTCAGAAAGATTTTGAAATCCGCACGCAATGTATTTGGCCTCTTCCGACAGTATCATGCAACCAGCTTTCCTGGACACGATCCTAATGAAAACATTGTCTCGGATGACTTAATGGATTCCTCCATTGCCAATGATACTCACCCAGTTGGAACATACGACCCGTACCCTAATCAATCATCATTCTTGCTTGGGGAATGGTATTGGAATGATGGAGTACAAAAGTCGCAATCTAGCTTCCAGAATCTCCTCAAGATAGTTGGTCATCCAGAATTTCGACCAGAGGATGTTGCAGGTCTGAATTGGAAATCGATTGATGGACAACTTAGTGGAGATCGGCGAAGTGACAACTTGGATGACGAGGGGAGTTGGCAGGATGAAGGAGCGGATGGCGACTGGATCAAAACGCCTATTAAGATTAAGGTTCCTTTTCACAAGCGGATGTTGTATCCAGGCGAGAAAGTGTTTGACGCCGGAATTCTTCATCATCGTAAGCTGGTGTCGGTGATTAAGGAGAAGATTACGAGGCCATCCACCCACCCACATCTCCATTTCGAACCGTACGGATTATATTGGCAACCAAAGGAAACCTCTGAACCAGTCAGAGTTCACGGAGAACTGTACACCTCCAATGCATTTATTGAGGCTCACCACGACCTTCAAAGTGTCACCGGAGAGCCGGGATGTGATCTTGAGAGGGTCGTAGTGGGACTTATGTTTGCTTCTGATGGAACTCAGCTCGCAAATTTCAGCAACGCTAAACTATCACCTGTTTATCTTGGGTTTGGGAATGAGTCGAAAGATAGAAGATCGAAACCGTCCTGCCAGGCGTTTGAACACATTGCATATTTTGAAACTGTGAGTATAGATATTTCAAGTCTGCAATGAGTGCCACGGGCTCAACCCTCTTGCACCACAGCTCCCCGATGCATTCAAATCCTTTGCGAAGGAATTCATTGGTGGGAAAGGACCCGACAGCACATTCATGGCACATTGCCACCGAGAAATGTATCACACTCAGTGGGCTATCATCCTTGATGATGAATTCCTCGAAGCATACCAGCATGGAATCGTAATTACCTGCCTTGATGGCATCAAACGTCGCTTCTACCCTCGCATATTCACGTATTCTGCTGACTACCCAGAGAAGTAGGTCTAGATCTGCAGAGGCTTTGCAGTTAGTGAACTAACACCTCTTATAGAGTCATCATTGCTAGTATTCGAAATCTTGGTCGCTGCCCTTGTCCCCGGTGCCTTATACCATTAGATCGTGTGGCCAATATGGGAATGCAGCGAGATATGACTCAGCGGAAGACTCTTGCTCGGATCGATGACGCAAACAGGCGTGATCTTGTTAAGGTTGCTCGCGATCACATATACGAGAAAAACAATGGGATAAACAGCAAGGGAGTGCAGAATCTCCTGCAAGAAACTTCTCTTGTTCCAACTACGGTATACATTTCTTTGCTTCTGGGCATTGTGGTTGCTAATATTTGATGTCAGAATGCATTTTCGGATAAGCTTTCGCCGTTTGGTTTCAACCTGTTCAGCATGCTTGTTGTAGATCTGATGCATGAAATCGAGCTTGGTGTCTGGAAGGCAACTTTTATTCACCTCTTACGTATTCTTGATTGCTTGAACAAAACCCATGACTTAGACCAAAGGCAAGTATTGTCGCATGTTAGTGTGGCCTAACACTGATATTCTCATAAGATTTCGAGAAATTCCCCCTTTCGGGGTCGACGGCATAAGGAAAATAACATCGAACAGGTCAGAATTGAAGAAGATGACCGCTCATGAATATGAAGATATGCTCCTGGTGTGTGAAGAGTTGGTGGACAATTTCAATGAGGTTAATATTGACTTGTATAGTGTGCTATACCGGTTTTCGATGGTCTTCTAGATGAACCCCACAATACTCGTGTTCTCAAGCTATTATTTGATCTAGCTCACTGGCACGGTCTTGCCAAACTTCGCATGCATACGGACCCAACTCTGGAGATCTTATCTCATGTCACTACGTCTCTCGGCAATAGCTTTCGCGTATTTGTAGGAAAGACATGTGCCGCATTTCAAACCCGGGAATTAGAACGCGAACGGGTCGCCCGACAACGCCGTCAAGAGAAAACTGCGGTCCAGAAAGCCAGCGAAAGTTCACGGAAACCGAAACAACTAAATCTGAAGACATACAAATATCATTCGCTCGGAGACTACGTAGAGACTATTCGGCGGTTTGGTACAACAGACTCATATTCTACCCATCAGTAAGTATTCACTTGATATTCCCACAAGGTTTCGCTCAATGTTTCTGGCACGAACTAGACAGAACTTGAGCATCGAACATCAAAATCTCGTTACCGTCGGACTAGTCGTCGATCAATGCCACAGCAGCTATCAAGGATTGAACGACGACAGCGCCGCATCAACATGATTCGCGAGAGACTCTATCGCTCTCCTGTTTTGGACCCTCTTATCAATGATCCTAGGATGCAGTACAATATAGGGCAGTCACAGAGATGCTCTGTACACATACCGACCTTTCTGCAAAAGAACAAGGGTGACCCCGCGATCAAGGTGAGAGCCACGTCCTAAGCTTACCATCCTGCTTGCTGATACACGACTGCAGAATTTTTCCTCGAAATTGAAGGAGCATTTACTTCCCCGTATTCAAGCGGCGCTCCACCAAGAAGCTGAATTGCGTCCGGATCAATCAGGCATTAGAACAACCTCTAATAACGAATACTCTCATTTCGACGGCAATGGGCGAGACTTCGTGCTATTGAACAAGGACCTCATATATCACCACAATCTCATTCGTTTCCACTTCACCACATACGACGTTCGGCGAGGGACGGACATAATTAACCCAGGAACTTCTCGCTGCAACATCATGCTTCTTGCAGACCAGGTCGACGGCGTGACCGACCCCCCGAATTTGCACCGCTTCTTGTACGCACGGGTACTCGGCGCATATCACGCAAATGTAACCTACACCGGGCCTGGGATGCGCGACTATGAACCACGCCGTTTCGACTTTTTGTGGGTGCGATGGTTTGAGGTCGTGAACCCGGCATCTTCAGGTTGGGAAGCCTCTAAGTTGGACTCAGTCCGTTTCCCTCCTCTGTGTGAAGAAGCATCATTGGGCTTTGTAGATCCCAAAGACGTCTTGCGTGGGTGTCATATCATACCGGCTTTCGCAAAGGGACGACGTCATCGAAACGGGGTCGGTGTATCACGCTGTGCTAAGGATGGCAATGACTATACGCTATACTACGTCGGCCGGTACGCTAATCAATGATGATCAGATTCTGATACTGACTTTTATTCTTAGGTTTTCCGCTCCGGATCTAATGATGCGGTATCATTGGGGCTTAGGAGTCGGTCATTATCATGCGCATCAACCAACATCCAGTTCGTACCATAGCACCACACCACGTTCAAACCTGGAGCCCGACTCGGAGGGGACATCCTACAGTAACGTGGGCCCACTTGGCGACTCGGGTGACGACCTTGAATATACATCAGACGACCAAGAGTTGGGTTTAGAAGATCGTCACTTGCCAGATGAAGGCTGGCAAGACACGGATACAGATGCCGATGGTGGCGGTCCCAGCGGTTCTGACTCTGAGGACATAGAGGAGGAGGATTACACGGGATGGTAGTGCACCTTCTTTGCAGAAATGCAATTCGATGCGCTGCGAAACAAAGGACCCCATCCGACTCCCCAAGCTGGCGTCCTCTTGACTCTTGGATATGCCACTTTGAAATGACGTATATGAGCTCTTACTATGTTGCCGTTCACTTAGTCACCGCCTTATTATCCATTCGACAAATTAAAATTTCGGTTTTGAAATGAGCTACTCAAGCAAAAAAATAATTCAATGCTGCCAGTTCAGCCAACAAAAGCACTACGGCCTTTTTAATTTAATTTGTTTATTAACTCTCTTACTCGATTTCTCTACGTTGTTTTATTTTTTATTTTTCAAGGGCTTTTGCTATGCCATCCCCAGGCTCCCCATTTCGACTCATCCTGGAACTGTCCGCAGCTCTCCTTAGTCTTTATCACCACAAGATTGAACGATCCAGAGCACTTTATCAAAGTAAACTGTCAGTTGACTCTGCCATCACGTTTTCTTCGAATCCCACCATCTACAGTGCATAGCGCCCGCGTCTAGTGAAACGGCCTACCCGATCCATTTGGCGTAGTCACTGTCGATGGACATACTGGTCACTTCGTATAATTGGATTTAGCTTACGGATTTCGCTTCATGCAAACCTACTTCCACTAGATGACCCTGTGGACTTTTCTTTCTCCTTTGACACGTCTGGTCGTCGTATATGCCTGAAAGCTTCTACACCCAAGCCACGAATCCGGAAATAGTGCCAAAATCCAAGATTGCGATGGAAGGGATAGAAGGGAAGTGTGATGGGAAGGTTACTGAGGTTATGGACTGTTTCAGTTCAAATATCGTGAAGGCGAATATAAAATGGATAGCCACTTAACTGCCATTGGAGACGAAGATGTTCAAGCGAGCGCCGTTTACTATCACGTGAAAGAGTTGAAAGGAGTGAGATGGTTGTGATGGTTGAATATGTGCCTCCTGTGATCTCAACTTCTCGACCATTTCAAGTGAGCTTATATTTGGTACATCTAAGGGAACATTGCTCTAACGGATATGATCCTAGTAGAGCTTCGCATTCCCAATTGAGAATCATCCCTGCGTGGTTCACCACACCAGCGACGTGCAGCTACTGAAGGTGCGTCCATAATCTCTCACATGTTACATTTATTGATATATTTCAAGATGGCACAGCTGCGTTAATTATTTGGCCCTTGTAACTGCAAATGTTAGCAAGTTCAAAAGTCCGCGCATTGGATGTTTTTTTCGCTCCATCTTGCCACCTCACGGACGAAGCCAAATTAGACTAGATGGTTCCATATATAGCGTAGCTTCACGACGACGCAGTGTTAGTTCGCTCAGCTGCTTTGCGAACTCTGATGCAAGTTGTATGTGAATCTCTGGTTTGACCCCCGATTAACCGAATTACACGATGTTGATTTTTAGCTCATGCTTGTGAATATAATCACCCCTTCCAATGCATCGATATTCCCAGAATACATCATCCGCACATAAAGCATCTAGTCCAAGGTCGTGAAGTTTTTGCACGGTATACCTATGCGCAGTGTATTGTTCAATTGGCGGACACCGCTGATCGATATTTGGAGATGGGTCATCTTTCTGCTTTACTCATGGACGCCTCAAGCATCGTCAAGAGAGCAGTTTTGTATGAAATCTCATCTTTGTGCATGTATCTAGGCAGGCAGAAGACGAGTGATGTATCGTTAAGCCATATGATTACTCACTTCAACTCTTCAAGATTAAATTTAACCCAATGAGGGCCAACTCTGGAGGCTAGCAACGAGAGTTCTGCTGAATAACAATAAGTAAAATTCGAGTTAGACCCTACCTTTCTTATTTCGTTTCGTCTTCAGAGACTTCTGAAGGAAAGAATGGTGCATGAAGATCTTTTCGCCCGAGTGCAGCTCAAGTTCCGAAGAAGAAAAATAGGCGAACAAAGAACCTAAATGGTGAATTTCGACTTACCTGAAAATTTTGTTTTTTCCACAATATAATAATGTAAATTCGAATCTATTTTTTATCCGCATCTCCGCCATCGTCACACTGCCGTCTTCCTCCCATTCTTCTCAAACGCGTACAACTTGAAGCTTGATGATTTTTTCACGAAGGGGGTGGAATACTAGTAGGGCTCAGGCGTTAGAAAGTACACGGAAGGTGAGTAATAATCTTATTTCGTGCTGGGATAGTGAAAGGGTATATCTGCGTCGTCGAGATGCTTTAGTCGCGTCACTTGAGCGCTTGCTTATGTCGCCTGTTTCTTTAGAAAGTCGCACAAGCCATTGCATCTGCATTGGGAACCGCTGCAGATATCGCCCATGAAGCCCTTTTTATTGGCGTAGATCTCCTGGATTTGGCGCCTGTACCGGGCCTGAGGCCAGTTGCGCAGATCTTACTCAATATTTGGGATGCTTCACAGCAGGTCGACGTAAGTTTTATGCCACTTACCAACCGTCGACATCAGTTCAACTTACTCTTCAGATGAACGTACTGAGCTGTTTACGGTTAACAGCACGATGCGCAGACATCTTCATCTCTGTTCGCAGAGATATCTTTTACGCAGGCCGTGTTCTAGAACAAGAGCTTCTCGCCCCTATTCAAAAGCTAGAAGAGTATGCATTCTATGTATTTCTATTACAGTCACGGTTGACCTCCCACATTTTATCACTAGATCTTTTGAAGGCATCCACCATTTCATTATCAAGCTCACCAACCGCCCTTTCTTAAAACGATACCTGAGGCGTGATGAAATTTCGCGTGATCTCTCAGTTTGCGATAGTACTCTACGGGATGCCCTTGGGTTATTTAATGTAAGTTCCGAAAGGTTTGCAAAGAGTCTTATAGTCAACGTTATAGATTTCGATTCAAATCCGTATACTTAAACGAGTTATGGAAGCGGAGAAACGCAGGCAGGAGGAAACCAAGGCGCCGCTCCTTGAAGCGATTATGAATGGTCGTCTGCCACCACCTAACAGCTAGTAGTCACGCGATGCAGTGATCAAGATCATGATCATGATAAATACCCTTTTTCCTACAAAGTGATACCATATTTTACCATCTATCATCCCCCCTCGTTTTGCCATCTTGTCTTGTTATCAACTCATTGCATTTTCCCCTTTCTTGTACCCATTTGTCATCTGAATCAGACGCTACAAAGCCATTCCGTGTAACTAATAAAAAGTTATTATGCTGCCGGGATGTCCACCGCCGCCGCCGCCGAGTCAACCCCTCTACCCACGACTCCAAGTCCTCGAGCGTCTTACTGAGTCTTACGCGTTCACTCACCTCTTCATTCACTTACAAATGGACTCACAACCTTCCACATCGTCTGGCGCAATGGATCAACGTAGAAAGGATGCGCTCAAAGTTTATAGAGAGGTGGGTCTACTAATTCCGTTTGCCTGCAAGCTTTACTGATTATCATTGGTGTACAGAAAATGAGAAGTGCCAGCCTGAGTGCCGGCCTGGGACTACGTAGTTTCCTCTTCATGCGATACTCTACTCACTGTCTTTAATGCTCTCCGGCACGATGTCGACGGGCCTCGCACGTCCGTTAATTGTGGAGGCCCCTTCCACTGGCAGTAAAACTCGCTAGTGGTGGAAATTCACCTGGGCATTATTACATCCACGTAAGTGATTTAAAATGCCGGTTGCACGGTCACGGTTGGCAGACAAAAGTTCACAGTTATAACTTAGTGCATCGCGCGCAACTATCGTTTTACGTTCCCGAAGTTGGCCTCCCCTCGTACCCTCCCTCCCTCAGCCGCCCGCTTCATTGCCTACAGCTTCTCCAAATGGTCTTGCAGTTGCGGCGTCATGATCTCGGATTATTGACTGCGCAAAGCTGGGATGTAAACGCCGTGGGTGCACAATAAAATAGCGTACGGCATCTTGAAGAAAAACTTTCCATTATTAGAATAGTCAAACAAGGGTGGTGACGCGTGTTCTTGATAACCACGAGTACTCGGTTGGTAAGTTGAATACCAGGGTTCGTCCAGAGGACTGGACAGCATTTCTGGGGAGAAATGATTAAAGGGCCTCACAATGAAGTTGAATTCGATACTTTTGGGCTTTGAGTGGAGAAGCAACTGCAAGGGATGATCCCGAACAGTTGAAGTTGGTAGATTTTCAAGTCGTTCGAGTTGGCGCGGATGATCCGTAGTACTGAGTCGGACTCCTTCGGATTTTAAGCCTTCAAGTTGGGCACCCCCAATGGGAAGCAACTGCTCGAGATGCAACCTTTTGTGAAAGATGGAATCCATATCGATCATTCTCAAGGGTAACCTGCCCAGGAGGGGTTGCTAAACGAGAAGTCATCATCCCATGGAATGGCGTGTTGAGTATAAAGGGAAGGTATGGGAGGTTTTGAGCCGCCCATACGCGTTTACGTAGTTCGGTAGGAGAACCAGGGTCAGAGAGCGATTGCGATTCATTGAATGAGAGGGTAGGGGGCGGGTTCTGCTGATTTGGAGATGTATAAAAGCGACCGTCAATGACGAATTCAGAGAAAGATGCTTCAGTGATATGTGAGAAATGGATTGCGCGATTAACAGGAGAGGTTTACAAACGCATTGAAGGATTCCTTACGACGCAAAAAGGGAAAGAATTAAGACACGAAACGACTGAGGACAGGCTAGAAGACCAGGATAGGGAGGTCGCTGTATCAAATACAAGTAACTTGAACGGTTGGACGGCGTAAAAGACACGAAACGGCTGAGAATAGGCAGGAAGACCAGGATAGGGAGGTCACTGTATCAAATACAAGTAACTTGAAAGGTTGGACGGCGCAAAAATTGCTGTATCAAATACAAGCAATTGCAAGTGAAAATCATCTAGTAGTACTTACTAACTTGAACTCGTGCCACAGTGTTCGGAACTAAAAAAATTGCCAGTGTGTTTATTTGTTTGCTCAAGTTTAGGCCTCACTTTTTCAACTTGAAAATGCCTCTCATCTCCACCACCAAGCTCATTTGTATTTGATACAATGAGTCGGCTGTATCGCTTACCTATTTACGTCGTCTGTATTTGATACGACGAGATTTGCCAGTTTTATCACCGTGACGGTATTTTGGATTATCCAAGATACTGCTATGATATCGAAAGCTCGGGCCCAGGATCATCCAAAGCGTTCCCTGCAAA
>Ga0193702_1000575_pt1 | contig 11249 bp, 9 predicted proteins | sample U3a1metaG_FD_143060 | JGI IMG/M metagenome (GOLD analysis project Ga0193702, IMG submission 143060) | Soil microbial communities from a riparian zone of the East river system, Colorado, United States - U3a1 | ecosystem: Environmental > Terrestrial > Soil > Riparian zone | place: USA: East River... | reverse complement strand
TATCCCGGCATCTGCGCGCGCGGCGACCGGCACACACGCCCGGCGCGACCGATGCGGCTTCGTGCAAAGCTTCGCAAACTGCGTTTTATGCACCTGGGGTCACATCTGACATTCGTACATTTCGTTAGTGAAATGTACGAATGTCAGATGTGACCCCAGGTTTGCGGCCGGCCGCACGCGGGGTTTTTTTTCGTCCGCGCGGAACGTGCGCTCGCTCGGCTGTCGAGTCGGTAGAATTGCTCTATCATTTCGGGTTTTGCAATAAGACATGGTTCAAAATGAGCGAGCACCTTGATTTTTCAGCAACAGAATCCGACGCACCGATCCAGCAGGCGCGCGTCTGGCAGGGCAATGGCTGGACCGCGCGCGTAATCAAGAACGAGGACGACGAGGGCTGGGCCGTCGCCATGATCAAGGACGGCGAGCCGGAGCCCGCCCTGGTCGGTCCCTGGACCATGGGGCGCGACAAGAAGAACCCCAAGCCGCTCGATAGCGCCGCCTTCCATACCCTGGTCAAGACCGCCGCCGAAGTCATCCGCCGCCACGAACAGCAGCTGCACGCGCTGCTGCACAAGAGCACCGTGGTGGTGATCGCCGGCGCCGTGATCAAGGTCACCCTCGATATCGTGCCCGACGACGACCATCCCTACGCCGTGCTGCGCGCGATCGACGAGACCGGCGAGCAGATGGCCCAGGTGCAGGTGCCGGCCAACTTCAAGCTGTCGCCCTCGAACGCCGCCGACTGGGTCGAAAACGGCTTCCGCAAGCCCGCCTGACCCCCAAAAGCGCCACATCGGCGCCGCCATGCACGATGGTGCTGGCGCGACCTCCCCTTGGCTGATAGTATTTCCCGAGCGCATTAATTAAAGGGAAATCTGATGGAAAGCCGGCTCAGTCGCCTGGAAGCGGTCCAGGCCATGCTGCTCGAGATCGGGCAGTTGTCGACCACGTGCAGCGATATCACCGAATTCATCCGCGCGGTGCACCGCGCGCTGGGCCGTATCATGTACGCGGCCAATTTCTACGTGGCGCTCAGCGACCGCGAGGACGGCACGGTGCGCTTCGTCTACTTCGTCGATGAACTCGACGCCACCCCCGATCCCGACGAAAAGGTGACCCTGGCCTCGCCCGACCAGTCGCCCACCGCCTGGGTGATCCTGAACCGCCAGAGCATGGTGATGACGGCCGACGAACACAACGCGCGCGGGGTCGACGGCCACGGCTGGGGCCTGGGCAGCACCGCCGAACACTGGATGGGCTGCCCGCTGCTCGACCACCAGCACCAGCCGCTGGGCGCGATCGTGATCCAGAGCTACAACAGCGACAACACCTTCAGCGCCGAGGACCAGGCCCTGTTCTCGCTGATCGCCAACCACGTGTCGAACGCGCTGCAGGGCCTGCAAAGCATGGACCGCCTCGAGCGTGCGGTGCAGGAACGCACCGCCCTGCTGGCGCACGAGGTGGCCGAGCGGCGCCGTGCCGAGACGGTCCAGCACGCGCTGTACGAAATCGCCAACTTGTCGGCCTCGGCGGTCGACACCGAGGCGCTGTCGGCGCGCCTGCACAAGATCATCAGCGCGCTGATCGTGGCGGAGAATTTCCTGATCGCGCTCTACCATCCCGACACCGCGGAAATCAGCATCCCTTACTTCGTCGACCAGATGGATGCCGAGGCGCCGGTCAAGCGCTTCCAGTATGGCGTGGGCATGAGCTCGTACGTACTGGCCTGCAAACAGGCCAGCCTGCATGACGCGGCCAGCTACGCGCAGCTGCTGGCCGAGGGCCGCATCACCGAACCGTTGGGCAATACCCGGATCGCCAGCTGGATGGGCGCGCCGATGCTGGTGCACGACCAGCCGTACGGCGTGATCATCGTCCAGAGCTACGATCCGGCGATCGTCTACACCCAGGCCGACCTCGACCTGCTGGCCTTCATGGCCAGCCACGTGGCGGTGGCGATCGCGCGCATGCAGGCCGACAGCGCGGTGCGCAGCGCCAAGGAGCGCCTGGAAAAGCAGAACGCCGAAATCAACGCCGCGCTGACCGCCTTGCGCGAGGCGCAGTCGGAACTGGTGCGGCAAGAGAAGCTGGCCTCGCTGGGCCGGCTGGTGGCCGGCGTCGCGCACGAAATCAATACCCCGCTGGGAATCTGCGTGACCGCCACCAGCCATCTGGTGCAGGAACTCAAGCTCACGCGCGAAGAGCTCGACACGGGCGCGATGACCGAGGACAGCCTGCAGCAATTCCTCGAGATCGTCGACCAGTCGCTGCGCATCATGACCACCAATACCCAGCGCGCGGCGGCGCTGGTGCGCAGCTTCAAGCAGGTGGCGGTGGACCAGTCGTCGGACGACATCCGCAGCTTCAACCTGAAGACTTACCTGAGCGAGGTGCTGCTGTCCTTACAGCCGAAACTCAAGGGGCGGCCGGTCAAGGTGGCGGTCGATTGCGCGGCCGATATCAGTCTCGACAGCTTCCCGGGCGCGGTGTCGCAGATCGTCACCAACCTGGTCATGAATTCGCTGGTGCACGGCTTCGAGCATGAGCAGGCCGGCACCATCCTGATCAAGGCCGCGCTGGAAGACGAGATGGTCGACCTCGAGTACCACGACGACGGCGCGGGCATGGACAAGGACACGCTGGGCAAGCTGTTCGACCCCTTCTTCACGACCAAGCGCGGCAGCGGGGGCAGCGGCTTGGGGGCGCACATCCTGTACAACCTGGTGACGGGGGCCCTGGGCGGCACGGTGAAGGTGAGCAGCAAGCCGGGGCAGGGCTTGCACTACCACCTGCGCTTCCCGCGCAGCCGGCGCGCCGAAAAAGCCGCCGCCTGACGGCTAGTCCGGCCAGCGGCGGTTGATGTCGACCGCCTTGTCCATATTCTGGATCAGCAGTTCGACGTACACCGGGTCGAGATGGTGGCCCGCCACGTCGCGCAGGTGAGCGGTGACCCGGTCTATCGGCCAGGCTTCCTTGTAGCAGCGCTTGTGGCTCAGGGCGTCGAACACGTCGGCCACCGCCACGATGCGTGCGTACAGGTGGATGTCCAGCCCCTTCAGTCCCTGCGGATAGCCGCTGCCGTCATACTTTTCGTGGTGCTGGTGCGCGATCACCGCGGCCGCCTTGAGGATGGGCCGCTGCGAGCCGTCCAGGATCGATAGCCCGACCGCCGGATGCTGCTTCATGATTTCCCATTCGGCGTCGTTGAGCTTGCCGGGCTTGAGCAGCACCGCGTCCGGCGTGGCGATCTTGCCGATGTCGTGCATCGGCGCCGCGTGCATCAGCACCGCGGTCTCGTCTTCCGGCAGGCCCGAGGCCAGCGCCAGCAAATGGCAGATCTGCGACATGCGCCGCACGTGGTTGCCGGCCTCGTTCGAACGCGACTCGACCACGTCGCCCAGCCGCAGGATCAGCTCGGCCTGAGTATCGGTGATCTCTTGCGTGAGCAGGATATTGTCGAAGGCGATCGCCACGCCCGAGCAGAACACCTCGAGCAGCTGGGCGTCGATTTCCGAAATCTCTTCGACCCCCTTGAGCACCAGCAGCGAGGCCTTGCCGCTGCTGTTGGGGAAGTAGCCGACATAGGTGTCGCCATGCAGGCGCGAGATGCGGTTGCTGCGCGCGTCGTCGAGCTGGGCGATCAGTTCGGGGGTGATCACCTCGCTGCCGAGGTCGCCGATCTGGGCCAGGATCTCGTATTCGGTCTCGCCGGTGATCACGCTGGCGCCGGCCAGCCGCAGCAGCATGCTCTGCTCGAGCCGCAACAGCGCCACGACCTGCTGCAGCAAGCCGCTGGCGAAGTCCTTCAGGTTGCGCTGCTGGAAAATATGGGCCGAGGCGGCGATCACCCGTTCCAGGCCCTCGCGGTAGCTGTGCTGGGCGCGGCGCGCGTCTTCGACCTTCATGATGTCGCGATAGGCGCGCAGGGCGGCGAAGGTGGTGGTGAACAGCTTGGTGCGATCGAGCTCGGTCTTTTCCTTGTAGTCGTTGATGTCGTAATTGACGATCACGCGCTCTTCCGGCGCCTGGCCCGGCTGGCCGGTGCGCAGCACGATGCGGGTGAACTGGTTGTCCTGGTCCTGGCGCATCCAGCGCGCCACCTCGAGGCCGCTGTCTTCCTTTTCCATCACCACGTCGAGGAACACCAGCGCGATGTCGGTCTCGCGCGCCAGCACTTCCTTCGCTTCCGCGCCGCTGTAAGCATGCAGGAAGGTCAGCGCGCGGCCATCGAGGCGGAAGCGGCTCAGGGTCAGCTTGGTGATGTCGTGGATATCGGGCTCATCATCGACAAGCAAGACTTTCCACGGGGCGAGCTTGGGAGCGGCAGAGGACAGAAATGACATGAGAGCGAGTTCCGATACCTGTTGTGTTTGGATTCGAACAATTAGGTCCGCATGGACGGACGGATAGTCCGATCACGCAATCGATTGTAGTATGAGGCCTGCCTATTAACAACAGGCAAGATTAAATGCTTTCCTGAGAAAGCAACATATATTTTTTACAATTGCTGTCCAATTCGTTCATGTATAGCGTTTTTGGCAATGTTCGCACCAAAAGCTGAGGGATGCGGCAGCGCGGGCAGGGAGCGAAACGGGAAAAGCGCGATGTTCGGCAGCTCACATTTGGATACAAAGCAGCGCCGCCGGACCCTGTCGCTATCGCCAAATTGGCGTATATTAATACGATGACTTGAAAGGAGTCGCCATGACAACTCTGACCCGAAGCCTGGCCTTGGCGGGCCTGATCCTGCTGTCGGCCGGCAGTGCCACTGCCGGCGCGAATGTGACTTTCGTGCATCCCGAAAGCTATACCGACATGCCGTTCGCGACCCAGGACCGCGAGCGGGTGCTCAAGGACCTGACGGAATTTTTCGACAAGCTGGCGGCCGGTTTGCCGGCCGGGCAAGACCTGAAGATCGAGGTGCTGGACCTCGACCTGGCGGGCCGGCTGCGGCCGAACTACCGCGGTAACCAGGACGTCCGCATCATGCGCGGCGGCGCCGACTGGCCGCGCATGCATCTGCGCTACACTCTGAGCGCGGGCGGGCAAGTGCTGCGCAGCGGCGACGAGAGGCTCAGCGACATGACCTATCTCGACCGCCCCAGCAACGCGCGCGACTCGGGCGACACGCTGCACTATGAAAAGCGGATGATCGACGACTGGTTCAAGAAAACCATCAGCGGCAAGCAGCCGAGCTGAGCGGCGGTCGACAAAAAAGGGCCCGGCAAACGCCGGGCCCTGAAAACGGGCTTGCGCCCGCATCGCTTTACTTCTTCTCCACCAGGGATTTCTTCACCTTGGCCATCACGTCCCTGACCGTGTAGTCGGACGGCACGGTGAACAGGGCCGCGGCCGGTTCCTCGCGCTTGATGTTCGCCAGCCGGTACACATTGTCGCCCGCGCGCAGATCGCTGTGCTTCGAGTACACGGTCACCTGCAGGTCGGGCGCGTACCAGCTCTCGTCGGACACGGTGATCGGATTCTTGTTGCCGACCGCGCCGGCCGGGATCTCGTAGCTGCGCAGCTTGCCCTCGGCCTTGATGCCGTCGAAGTCGCGCGTGCCGAGGTCCTTGGTGCTGGCCTTGCCGGCCCATTGCATGTCGCCGAACGCATCCGCGATCACGGTATTGACGTTGATCCCGGCGTTGACCTGGCCTTCGCTCGCGTTGCTGCCGACGCGCACCCGCACGTCTTCGCGCACCTGGGTGCGGCCTTCGCGGTCGGTGCGCTCGACGCGCTTGATGATCACGTTGCCGTCGGCGTCGTGGTCGACCGTCGGCAGCTTGCCTTCCTTGCGCAGCTGCTCGATGCGGGCCCTGGCCGCATCCGCCGCGGCCTTGCCGATGTCCTTGGCGTCCGCGATCTTGGTGGCGGTCTTGTCCTGCGGCTTCAGGATGTAGGTCGCGCCGTCGGCGCTGTGGATCGTGACGTTGCGCAGCTCGCCCTTGGCGTTGCGCACTTCCTGGCGCGTGTTGCCGGCGCTGTCGCGATAGCTCATCGAACTGCCCTTGTTGACGATCTGGTTGCCGTCGGCCAGGTTGCGCTGGCGCTCGCTGATCGCCTCGGCGCTGTACGGCGCATTCTTGACCAGGTGGCCACGCCTGCGCATCAGCGGACCCAGGTAGGTCCCGCTGTCGGCCATATAGGTGCCCGGCGGCATATCGTCGCTCACGATCAGGTGTTTGTCGGCGCGCTGCTGGTCTTCGGCATCCTCGGCCATCGCCGGCGAGAACATGCCGGCCAGCAGCGCGGCGAACAGGATTTGCTTGGTGTTCATGGACTTCCTCATGGGTGGGTTACTGCGGGTTCGATAGACGGAGCGCGAGCGGCTGGCCGTCGGCGCCGACCAGCAGTTCGGCGCGCACCGACTCGCCGGCGTTCTCCGGCGTCAGCGGCACGCCGAGCGCGGCCAGCGTGGTGCGCGGGACGTCGGTTTCGACCATGCGCGGCTCGGGTTCGGATTCGATGCGTTCGAGCGACTCGAGGGCGACGAAGGCGGCGCCGTCGTCGAAGCCAAGCAGCGGCGGGCCGCCGGCGCCGCCGACTTCCAGCGGCGTATGCAGCGACAGCATGAACACCGTCACCACCACCGCCGTGCTGCCGAGGCCGCCGGCCATGCCCCACTGGGCCGACGACAGCCGCCGATACCAGGGCCGTTTCGGATAGCGCTGGGCGAAGGCCGCCATCAATTCCTTTTCCACGCCGGGCGGGGTGTGGTGCAGCGCCAGCGCGCTGCGCAGGGCATCGAACGGCGAGGCCAGCAAGGGGTCGGCTTGGTTTTGAAGGGTCATGGTCTCGGTCTTTCCAGCCGCTCAGGCGGCGTCTATCAGGGTGGGGCGGTGCGCGCCCAATCGTTTGACCAGCGCGGCCCGGGCGCGCGACAGGCGCGAGCGCACGGTGCCGATGTCGACCTGGCAGATGTCGGCGATCTCCAGGTAGGACAGGTCATGCAATTCGTACAGGACGACGGCGTCGCGATAGGCCGGCGGCAACAGGGCCAGCGCGCGCCGCACGTCCTCGGCCAGCTCGTTGCCGAGCAGCCGCGCCAGCGGTTCGGCCGCCTCGCTGGCCGCATCGAGCGCCAGCTCGCCCTCCTCGTCGGGCTCCGGCAGGCTGGCGTGGCGCCGGCGCGCTGCCTCGTGCTTGAGGATCAGCTTGCGCGCCACGCCGATCAGGAAGGCTTGCAGCTGGCCGCGCAACGGGTCGTAATTGAAACTGCCGGTCAACACGCCGATGAATACTTCCTGCACGATGTCGGCCGCGGTGTCGGCCGAGCCGCTGCGCAGCAGGGCGAAGCGGAACAGCGGCCCCTGGTGGCGCCGGTACAGCGTCTGGAAGGCCGCGGCGGTCCCGGCGCGCAGCTGGCGCAGCAGTTCGGCATCGGAAAGGGCGGTGGTCGTGGTCATCGTCGTCGTGTCTTTAATGGTATTCCGGCGCGGCGGCCGAAAAGTTCCAATTATTTGCAGACGATGCCACTTTTTTGCGGCGCGGGGGGGAAATCCGCCCCGGGCGAAGGACAGGACCCTAGCGCGTCAGGCGGTACAGCAGGATCGCGGTGCGGATCGCGCCGCGTTCGATCGAGGCCAGCTCCAGGTCTTCGTCCGGCGAGTGGGCGCCGCGGCCGCTCGCGCCCAGGCCGTCGAGGCTGTCGACATAGGGCGCGACGAACTGGATGTCGCCGGCGCCGCGCAAGCCGGCCGGCACCGCGCCGACCGCGCCCAGGCCCGCGTCCTCGCTGGCCTTGGAATACAGCGCCAGCACCTTGAGGTTGCCGGGCGTGACCGCCATCGGGGGATAGGATTCGCGGAAGCTAATGCTGGCGCTGGTGCCCGGCAGGCTCTGGGCGACGATCGCGCGCATCTTGGCGTGGGCCCGGTCGCGCTGGGCGTTGTCGAGGTAGCGCAGGTCGCCCTTGACCGTGACGGTATTGGCGATCACATTGGTCTTGCCGAAGGCGGTGCCGCGCGCGCCTGCGTCGTCGTAGCTGACGTCGGTGCCGCCCAGGATCACGCCGGGGTTGAAGGTCAGGTCGGGCTCGATCACCTGCTGGCGGAAGCCGTCGAGGATGCGCGCCGCCTCGTACACCGCGCCGTAGCCGGCGGTCTTGCCGAAGATGCTGGCCGAGTGGCCCTGGCGCGCCTTGACTTCGAGGTCGAAGAAGGACGAGGAGCGGCGGCCCACGGTGGCGGTGGCGTGGCCCTCGGCGTCGAGCGAGGTGCCTTCGAAGGACAGCGCCATGTCGCTGCGCTTGGCCAGTTCCACCATGTCGCGGCGCGAGACCGATTTCGGGTTGCCGGCCTCTTCCTCGTCGCCGGTGAACATCACGCTGATGCTGGTGTGCTCGAGCGCGCCCACGCGCTGCAGCGCGCGCAGCGCTTCGATCACGATCACGTCGCCGCCCTTCATGTCGTTCACGCCCTGGCCGCGCACGCGCTCGCCATTGCGTTCCCATTTGCGCACCGGGCTGTCGAGTTCGAACACGGTGTCCATATGGCCGAGCAACAGCAAACGTTTGCCCTGGCTACCCTCGCGCGTCGCCACCAGGTGGCCGGCGCGGTTGACTTCGGGCGGCAGGTCGATCCAGCGCGTGCTGAAGCCGAGCCGGTCGAATTCGGCGCGGAACAGCGTGCCGACTGCGCGCACGCCCGCATGGTTCATGGTGCCGCTGTTGATATTGACGCTGCGCTCGAGCAGCTGGAGCGCCTCGGCCGAATGCGCCTTGACCTCGGCCACGATGCGCTGTTCGGCCGGCGACAGGGCTTCGGCCGCCATCGCCGTGTGGATGTTCGTGTTGACGATCAGCGCCGCCACGGCGCCTGCCAGTCCCGCATACCGATTCATGCCCACCCCGTTCCGTCGCAATAGATGCGGAACTGTACTACGGCTCGGTGCGGGCGGGCAATCAGGCTGCGACGCGGTCGCGCAGCAGGTGTTCGAATTCGGCGGCCGGCAGCGGCCTGCCGAACAGGTAGCCCTGGCCGAAATCGCAGTGCGCATCGGTCAGCAATTGCTGTTGCCTGGGGCTCTCGACGCCCTCGGCGATGACCTTCAGGCCAAGCTTGTGCGCCATCACGATGATCGCTTCGCACAAGGCTACGTTGGCCGGGTCGGACTCGAGGTTGTAGACGAAGGACTGGTCGATCTTGAGGTAGTCGAGATTGAACTTGCGCAGGTAGGACAGCGAGGAATAGCCGGTGCCGAAATCGTCCAGCGCGATCTTGATGCCGGCGCGCTGGAACGCCATCAGCTGCTTGATCACGGCGCTGTTGGAGGTCAGCAGCAGTCCCTCGGTGATCTCGATGCCGACCGCCGGCGGGTGGTCGGCGCGCTCGCCGTCGCCGCAGCATTCGTGCAGCCAGTTGCGGCAGCTCTCGTTGTCGACATGGTAGAACTGGGCCGGCGAGACGTTCACGTTGACCGTCAGCTCGCGGTCGTAGGCGCGCCAGCGGCGGGCCTGGTCGAGCGCTTCGTGGAACACCCAGTTCCCCATCGCCATGATCAGGCCCGTATGTTCGGCGATCGGGATGAATTCCAGCGGGCTGATCGGCCCGCGCTCGGGATGCGGCCAGCGCAGCAGGGCCTCGGCCTTGCAGATGCGGCCGCTGTCCATCTCGACGATCGGCTGGTAGAACACCTGCAGCTGGCGGTCTTCGAGCGCGCGCCGCAGCTCGTTGCTCAGCGCCATGCGCTGCTGGGCGATTTCCTGCATGCCGCTGGTGAAATAGCTGAAGCGGTTGCGGCCGCGGTCCTTCGACTGGTACATGGCCTGGTCGGCATTGCGCAGCAGCTCGCCGGCGCTGCAGGCGTCGCGCGGATACAGGGTGATGCCGATGCTGGCCGAGATGTAGGCCAGCTCGTTGCCGAGCCGGAAAGGCTTGGCCAGGTCGTTGCGGATCTTTTGCGCCACCTCGGTCACCGAGGCCACGTCGTGCAGCTCGCCCAGCGTGATGGTGAACTCGTCGCCGCCGAGGCGGGCCACGGTGTCGGTCTCGCGCACATAGGTCAGCAGGCGCTGGCCCACTTGCTTGAGCAGCAGGTCGCCGGTGGCGTGACCCATGGTGTCGTTGATTTCCTTGAAGTGGTCGAGGTCGATGAACAGCAGGGCCAGCGACAGGCCGCTGCGGTGCGCCTTGCGGATGTCCATCTCGAGCCGGTCCTGGAATACGTTGCGGTTGGGCAGCCCGGTCAGGCGGTCGAAATTGACTTCGTGCAGGGCCTGGGCGATCTGGCGCCGGTCTTGTACCGCGGCGGCCAGCGAGAACGCCTGCTGTTGTAGCGAGGCGACGGTGCGCCGCATGGCCGGCGCGTCGGCCTCGGGATCGTAGCTCTCGGCCGGCAGCACGTCCGAGTGCAGATTGCACACTTCGTGGAACTGCGCGGCGTCTTCCGGGGCCGGGAAGGCGGACAGCGGGTAGGCGCACAGCAGGGTGAACGCGTAGTGGCGCTGCAGGTAGTTCATATAGCGTTCGATCTGGAGCGCGGCCTCCTGGCCGCCGGGCGTGTGCAGGTTGGCGCGCGCGCCGCCGAACAGGAAGGCGACCACCTCGCCGAAGAGGAACACGCGGCCCTCGTACGCCTCGGTGGCTTTCATGACCACCTCGCCGACGGTGTCGCGGAAGCGCTGCTCGTCGGCCTGGTCGCCGTGCGTGAACAGGGTGAGCAACTGGTCGGCGTCGATCGGGATATATTCGCCGCCGCCGATCGCCGCCATATTGGCGTCGAGCAGGCCGCGCGCCTGCAAGGTAGGTTCGAGCCGGTCGAGGTGTTCGCGGGTGGCGATGGCGATGCCCTTGTCGCCGGCGGCCAGGGCTGCGCCGATATAATCCGCCAGGGCGGTGAGGAGGAAGATGTCGTCCTCGTAGAACTGAACAAAATGGCCGCCCATGGCGCGCTGACTCGGACAGATATTACTCGTTAGACTGCGCGGCGGCGCGGCGGTTCATTCCTTGTCCGCAGCGCGCCGCCGCACCTTGCGCACCACGCCTTGCGGGTCGAGCAGCACCACGAATTCGCTGTAGCGGCCGGGGCCGGCCGGCGACTGGTAGAGCCAGGCCTCGTAGCCGCTGCCGAAGGCGATCGCGTGGGTCGGCCCCAGCGTGGCCAGCAGCTCGGCCTTGGTGCTGCGGCCCGGCTGCACCAGTTGCTCGAGCTTGTCGGCGGCCACCACGGCGCCGGGCGGCGGCGGGGTGCTGGCGCAGGCCGCCAGCAGCGCGGCAAGCAGGGCGGCAAGCAGGGCGGCGCATCCGGCT
>Ga0193702_1000574_pt1 | contig 11258 bp, 10 predicted proteins | sample U3a1metaG_FD_143060 | JGI IMG/M metagenome (GOLD analysis project Ga0193702, IMG submission 143060) | Soil microbial communities from a riparian zone of the East river system, Colorado, United States - U3a1 | ecosystem: Environmental > Terrestrial > Soil > Riparian zone | place: USA: East River... | reverse complement strand
ACACCACCTCGCGCGCCAGGTACAGGCCGAGGCCGGTGCCCTTGCTCGAGGTGGTGTAGAACGGCTCGAACAAATGGGCGCGCACTTCGGGCGTGATGCCGGGGCCGTCGTCCTGCACGTGCAGCTCCATGCGGCCGGCGCCGTCGGTCACGACGTACAGACGGATGCTGCCTGCGGTGCCGCTCGCATAGCGCACCGAATTGTTGAGCAGGTTGAGCACCACCTCGCGCAGGTGCAGGGCGTCGAAACGGACCGGCGCGCTCCCGGTGTTGCCCAACCACACTATATCATTGGCGAGGGCGTGGGTTTCCCCGAATTCGGCCTTGAGCTCGGCGAGGAAGGGCCCCAGATGCAAGGGCTCGCCGTGCGGCTGCACCTTGCGCGACAGTTGCAGGATGTCTTCCACCATGCGGTTCACGCGCGTCACGTTGTCGCCGACGATCTTCAGCAGCCGCACATGGGACGGATCGGCCAGGTCTTCGGCCAGCAGCGCGGTGGCGTGGCCGATCGCCGACAGCGGGTTGCGCACCTCATGCGCGATGCTGGCGGTCAGGCGGCCCATCGAGGCCAGCTTCAGTTGCTGGGCCTGGTTTTCGATGGCCGTCACGTCTTGCAGGAAGATCACGCAGCGGCCGGCCGCGCCGTTCGGCGTCTCGACCCTGGCGAAGCGCAGCTTGAGGTGGGCGGCCGCGTCGCGCCGCCCGCTCCAGGCCGCGCCGGCGCCGCCGCCGTTGTGGGGCTTGACCGTGACGAAGGCGGCCGGATGCGCGCCGCGCAGATCGGCCGGCTGCTCGAGCCAGGCGGTGAACGCCTGCGCCACCGGCTCCAGCGCCGCGAGCCCGGTCAGGCGGAACTCGCCGCCCTCGGGATCGAGCCCCAGCATCTGCTGGGCCGCCGGATTGCCGGTGAAGACCCGGCCGTCGCGCCCGACCACCAGGATGCCGTCGCCGACGTCGGCGATCACGATGCGGTTGATCGCCTGCTGGATGTCGAGGTCGGCGCCGCGGCGCGCGGCCAGATCTTCCTGGCCGATCAGTTTCGAGGCCAGCCGGCTCAGGAACAGCACCACCGCGAAGAAGGCCGCGCCGTACAGGCCGGCCTGCAGCATCGAGGTCTCGCCGTCCGCGGCGAACACCTGGTAGGTGCTCTCGGCCAGCAGGAACAGGGTGACCAGCGAGGCGGCGAACAGCGCCAGCACCAGCGGCGCCAGGATCGCCGCGCCGGCCAGCGGGAACAGGAACAGCATCACCAGCCCGCTGCGCCCGCCGCCGGTGGCCAGGAACAGCAGCGCGATGGCGCAGATGTCGACCGCCACCTGGCTGCCCAGTTGCAGCAGGAAGCGGCGCCGCCAGTACACCGTGAGCATGCCGAAGCCGATCGCCAGGATCAGGTAGACGATGCAGGTTTCGGCGTAGACGAAGGGACCCGAGGCGCGCGCGCCCCGGTCCAGGGTCAGGTACAGCAGCAGCACGATGATGATCGTGATGCGGGTCGCGTTCAGGGTTTGCAGCGAACGCCAGAAGGTCTCGCGCGACTCCTCCGACATCGCTTGCCAGCGTGACATCGGCGCCTACTTCGCGGGCAGGCGAACGTGCGCCGGACTGCAGTAATCGAGGCCGTCGGCACGCACCGCTTCCGAGGCCGGGAAGTAGACGCCGCAATGGGCGCAGCAGGCCATCGCTTCGGACGCGGCTTCCGGCGCCGCATGGCGCTGGCGCGGCGGCGGGCCGGGCTGCTTGGGCGCGATCGCGCGCAGCTTGCTGCGGATCGCCATCACCACCAGCACCGCCAGCGCCAGCCAGAACAGCAGGCGGCTCATGCGAGCCCCCGGTGCAGCACGACTTCGAGCACGAAGCGGCTGCCGACATAGGCCAGCACCAGAGTGGCGAAACCGGCCAGCGTGAAGCGCAGCGCGGTCTTGCCGCGCCAGCCGCGCCAGCGGCGGCCGGCCAGCAGCGCCGCGAACAGGACCCAGGACAGCAGCGCGAACACGCTCTTGTGGTCCCACTTGAGCGGTTTGCCGAACAGCTGTTCGGAGAACACCACGCCCGACAGCACGGTCAGGCTCAGCAGCACGAAGCCGATGCCGATCAGGCGGAACAGCAGTTTTTCCATGGTCAGCAGGGCCGGCAGTTGGTCGAGCGCGGCCGAGAGCCAGTTGCTGCGCGGCTTGCGCGTATGCAGGCGCGACTCCTGCAGCGCCATCAGCACCGCATGGAAGGCGGCGATGGTCAAGGTGCTGTAGGCCAGGATCGCGACCGCGATATGCCAGCCGAATGCCGGTCCCTTGCCCTCGAGCTGGAATACGCTGCCCGGGAACACGGCCGGCAGGATCGCCGCGGCGCAGGCGCAGGGCATCACCAGGCGGCGCATGCCGTCGAGCGCGAAGTTGCGGTTTTCAAACCAGTAGGCCGCGACCGACAGCCACAGCGCGGCCGACAGCATCAGCGCGAAGCCGACCCGCAGGCTGCCGGGCGCCAGCATGTCGAGCCAGAGCGCGGCGCCGTGCACCAGCCAGGCGCCGGCGGTGACGGTCGAGATCAGCGTGCCGCGGCGCGACGGCAAGACCGCACACACGAGATACAGCAAGGCGGCGGCGGAGAATAAATAAGTCTGCATGCGGCAAGTTTACACCATGGCGGAAGCGGCCGTCCTTCCCGCGCGGGCGCAACCGGGGTCAGTGCCGACATTCGGACACGGACTCAACAGGCGGGGCCTGTTGAGTCCGTGTCCGAATGTCGGCACTGACCCCGGTTGCGCCCGCGCGGGAAGGACCGGGGGGATCGGCATCAATCGACGGCCGCCATGCGCAACTCGTCGCTGTGGTGGCGCTGCTGCTCTTCCATCACCAACTGCCCGAGCTCGCGCTTGAGGGCGTTGAACTCGGGCGAGGCCGGGTCGCGCTCGCGTGCCAGGTCGACCAGGATGTCGCGCTTGACCGTGCCCGGCCGGTAGGTCATCACCACGATGCGGTCGGCCAGGTAGATCGCCTCCTCGATGCTGTGGGTGACGAATAATATGGTCTTCTTCAGCTCGGCCCAGATGCGCAGCAGCTCGTCCTGCAGGTTGCGGCGGGTCAGCGCGTCGAGCGCGCCGAACGGCTCGTCCATCAGCATGATCGGCGAGTCCAGCGCCAGCACGCGCGCGATCGCGACCCGCTGGCGCATGCCGCCCGACAGGTCTTTCGGGAAGCGCTGGCGGAAGTCCGACAGCGACAGCATGCCCAGCAAATCGCCGACCCGCTTGGCAATCTCGGCCTTGGCCACGCCCTTGATCTCGAGCCCGAAGCCGATGTTCTGTTCCACCGTCATCCATGGAAACAGCGCATATTCCTGGAACACCATGCCGCGGTCCGGCCCCGGCGCCCGCACCTCGACGCCGTCGGCCAGGATGCGGCCGCGGGTCGGCAGCGAGAAGCCGGCCACCGCGTTGAGCAGGGTCGACTTGCCGCAGCCCGAAGGCCCGAGCAGGCAGGTGAACTGGCCGCGCGGGATCGCGAGCTCGATGTCCTGCAGCGCCACCAGCTCGCGCTGGTCGGCGGTCTGGAATACCTTGCTGACGCCTGAAATGACAATATGCGGCTCGCTCATGACTCAGTTCTCCAGGCCGCGGTGCCAGCGCAACAGGTGATTGTTCAGGCGGTTCATGCCGACGTCGATCGCCAAGCCCCACAGGCCGATCGTGATCATGCCGGCGATGATCTTGTCGGACCAAAAATACTCGCGCGCTTCGAGGATGCGAAAGCCCAGGCCATTGTTCACCGCGATCATCTCGGACACGATCACCACGATGAAGGCGGTGCCGATGCCGATCCGCACGCCCGACAAGATATACGGCACCGCGGCCGGCAGGATCACGCGCAGGAACATGGTGCGCCCGCCCGCGCCGAGGTTGCGCGCGGCGCGTAGGTAGATGCCGTCGACCTGGCGCACGCCGGCGATGGTATTCATCAGCACCGGGAAGAACGCGCCCAGCGCGATCAGGAACACGGCCGGCGGATTGCCCAGCCCGAACCACAGGATCGACAGCGGAATATAGGCGATCGGCGGAATCGGCCGCAGCAGTTGCACCAGCGGATTGAACCAGGCGTACACGCGCTGGCTCGCGCCCATCGCCAGGCCCAGCGGCAAGGCCAACCCGGCGCCGATCACGAAGCCGACCAGCACCCGGTACATGCTGCCGATCGAATCGACGATCAGCTCGCCCGAGAAGATCCACGCCAGCCGGCTTCCCTCGGCATACGGCTGCAGCGGCAGCAGGTAGGCGATCCATTTTTCGACCACCGCCAGCGGCGAGGGCAGCACCTGCGGGTTGACCCAGCCCATGCTCGCCACCGCCTGCCAAACCGCGATCACGATCGCCGGCGCCACCAGGCCGATGCCGATCTCACGCCAGTGCGATGTGCTCATTTGACGTTCAGGCTCTTCTTGGCGGCGTCCAGCAGGTCGGTCTTGACCCAGTCCTTGGCCAGCGGCGGCTTGGCCATCTTGCCGACGCCGGTCTTGACCATGGTGTCGGTGGTGACCTGGATGTGCTCCGGCGTGATGTCGTAGGAGTAGGGCGAATTGCCGATCGCGTCGTTGAAGTCGCCGCTCGTGATCTGGTTCTTGAACACGACTTCGCGCACATACTTCTCGGCCACCGCCTTGTTGTCGATGAAGGTCTTGGTCGCCTCGACGAAGCAGCGCATGAACTTCTCGGCCAGCGGACGCTTCTCCTTGTAGAACTTCTCGGTCATGACCATGGTGCGCACCGGTTCGCCGATCGGGGTGTCGTAGGGTTTCAGCACCTCGCTGCCGAAGCCCTTGTTGATGGCTTGCGAGGACTGCGGCTCGGACTGCATCATCGCGTCGATGTTCTTGCCCAGCAGCGCCTGGTTGAGGTCGGCGTACGGCAGGTAGATCAGCTGCACGTCCTTGCCCGGCGCGCTGTCGGCCGTCAGGCCGGCCTGCTGCAGCTCGGCCATCATCAGCACTTCCTGGATGCCGCCGCGCGTCACGCCGACCTTCTTGCCCTTGAGGTCCTTGACGCTCTTGATGTTCAGGTCGGGGCGCGCCACCAGCCGCGCGCCGCCCTTGGCGAAGCCGGCCACCACGTAGATCGGCGCCCCGCTGGCGCGGCCCGAGATCGCCGCCTCGGAGGCGGTGGTACCGACGTCGAGCTCGCCGGCGATGATCGCCTGCATCACGTCGAGGCCCTTGGCGAACACTTTCTCATCGACCTTGATGCCGCATTTTGGTGCGATTTCCTTGATATACGAGACCGCGCCGTAGTGCGCGAATTTGAGGTTGCCGAGCCGGACCACGTCCTGGGCCTGGGCGCCGCCCGCCGTCAACATGGCTGCGAGGGCGATGGTCTTGCAGATCATTTTTGTTGTCATGCCTGTCTCCATAATCGGTGTGAAGTCGAAAATGCCGCTGCTGCCATTATGCATTCAAACCAGGAAAGATTGACAACTTGCGTAGAAAGCGCGCCCGCTGTGTCATCGGGCGGCGGCCGTCCCCGCATGGGGTAAAATGGGCACTTCGCCGTTTGCCGCCTTATATATTAGTCAGGTTCACCATGTTAGATAATTTAACCCAACGTCTCGCCAAGGTCGTCAAGACCATGCGCGGCGAGGCGCGCCTTACCGAATCGAACACCGCCGAGATGCTGCGCGAAGTGCGCCTGGCCCTGCTCGAGGCCGACGTCGCGCTGCCCGCAGTGCGCGAGTTCATCGGCCGCGTCAAGGAGAAAGCGCTGGGCGAAGAGGTCATCGGCTCGCTCAGCCCCGGCCAGGCGCTGGTCGGCGTGGTGCAGCGCGAGCTGGCCGCGCTGATGGGCGCCGACCTCGGTCCCGACGCGTCGCAACTGAGTTTCGCGCAGCAGCCGCCGGCGATCATCCTGATGGCCGGCCTGCAGGGTGTCGGTAAAACCACCACCACCGGCAAGCTCGCCAAATACCTGAAGGAAGAAAAGAAGAAGAAGGTGCTGACCGTGTCGGCCGACGTCTACCGTCCGGCCGCGATCGCCCAGCTCGAATCGGTGACCAGGCAGGTCGGCGCCGACTTCTTCCCGTCCACCAGCAGCGACAAGCCGGTCGACATCGCGCTGGCCGCGCTGGACTGGGCCAAGAAGCACTACTACGACGTGCTGATCATCGACACCGCCGGCCGCCTCGGCATCGACGAAGCGATGATGCAGGAGATCTCCGCGCTGCACGCCGCGGTCAAGCCGATCGAGACCCTGTTCGTGGTCGACGCGATGCTGGGCCAGGACGCGATCAACACCGCCAAGGCCTTCAACGACGCGCTGCCGCTCACCGGCATCGTGCTCACCAAGCTCGATGGCGATGCGCGCGGCGGCGCGGCGCTGTCGGTGCGCCACATCACCGGCAAGCCGATCAAGTTCGCCGGCGTGTCCGAAAAACTCGACGGCCTCGAAGCCTTCGATGCGCAGCGCATGGCCAACCGCGTGCTCGGCATGGGCGACATCCTGGCGCTGGTCGAGGAAGCGCGCAAGGGCGTCGACGTCAAGGCCGCGGAGGACCTGGCCAACAAGATCAAGGTCGGCGGCAAATTCGACATGAACGACTTCAAGGCGCAACTGGGCCAGATGAAGAAAATGGGCGGCATGGCGAGCCTGATGGACAAGCTGCCGGCCCAGTTCCAGCAAGCGGCCGGCGGCGCCAATATGGACCAGGCCGACAAACAGGTGCGGCGCATGGTCGGCATCATCGACTCGATGACGCGGCAGGAACGCGCCAAGCCGGAGATGATCAAGGCCACCCGCAAACGCCGCATCGCGGCCGGCGCCGGGGTCCAGGTGCAGGAAGTGAACCGCATGCTGGCGCAGTACGAGCAGATGCAGAGCATGATGAAAAAACTGAAAGGCGGCGGCATGATGAAGATGATGCGCTCGATGAAGGGCATGATGCCCGGTATGCGCTAAGCCGCAATGCAGCAAACGCGAAAGCCGCGCCGGGGAGGCCTCCCGCCGCGGCTTTTTGCATCGCAAGGGGCTAGGAACTGTCTTTTCCCCCTTATTTAGGCGAAAAATTTTCGAAAAACACTTGCATCATCAGTAAATCCCCACCAATATAAGCCGTGCGATCAATTGCGCAATTTCCCATGTGTTAGTTAAGGAGGCTCGAAGATGGCAACAGCCAAAAAAACCCCAGCAGCGCCAGCAAAGAAAGCAGCAGCCAAGCCAGCGGCAAAGCCTGCAGCGAAAAAAGCGGCTCCAGCCAAGGCAGCACCAAAAGCAGCAGCCAAGAAACCAGCAGCAGCCGCACGCAAACCTAACGCAGCATTCATGAAGGCGATGACTCCGTCCGCCGTCCTGGCCGCCGTGGTTGGCGCAGCACCCCTGCCACGCACGGAAGTGACGAAAAAAGTCTGGGACTACATCAAGAAACTCAATTTGCAAGACGCAGCTAACCGCCGCATGATCAATGCCGACGACAAGCTGAAAGCTGTCTTCGGCGGCAAAGCCCAAGTGTCGATGTTCGAAATGACCAAACTCATTTCCGATCATCTGAAATAAGAACAGGTTTAGCGGTCCAAACCCAATCGCAAAAAAGCCCCGGTCTCGCGACCGGGGCTTTTTTGTTTGGCTTCGTCATTCCCGCGAAGGCGGGAATCCATAGCGCATATGCGTTCCCGCCAAGCTGACGCGCTATGGATTCCCGCCAAGGGGGGCGCCAAGCCCGGGAATGACGGCGGGTCAGAGACTCGGGTTGAACTGCCAGTTCTTCCACGCGGCCAGCACCGCGTTCGGGTATTCGGGCCTGCCGCGGCTGCCGTTGTAGCGGCCCAGCGCGAGGAACAGGTCGCCCTGCTCCATGTCGATATACATGCGCAGGATCGCGCAGCCGTAACGCAGGTTGGTCTGCATGTGGAACAGCTTCTTGCGATCGTTGTCGCCGATGATCTGGGTCCAGAACGGCATCACCTGCATGTAGCCGCGCGCGCCCACCATCGACACCGCGTACTTGCGGTAGGCCGACTCGACCTGGATCAGGCCCAGCACCAGCCCCGGATCGAGACCGGCGCGCGTGGCCTCGTACCACGCCGCTTCGAGGAACTCGGTGCGCGACTGCAGGTCCGGCAGCTTGCGCTTGAGCCGCTCCGACATCGCGTCGAACCACTGCCGGTAACGGCGGCGCGCCAGCTCGTCGCGAAACACCGGCTGCGGCGGACGCGCATCCTTGATCGCGTTGGCCAGCGCCAGCCGCACCGAGTCGGCCAGCGCTTCTTCCTTCTGGTTGCCGGCCTGCGCAGCGCCGCAGACCAGGCCCGCCGCCAACAGCGCGCGCGCCAGCCACTTCACCATGAACGTCCTCCCGCTCACTGCGCCAGCTTGGCCTTGATGAAATCGACCATGCCGGCCAGCGGCACGTTGGTCGCTTCGGCATCGCGTCGGCCCTGGTATTCGAGCGCACCGTCCTTCAGGCCGCGCTCGCCGATCACCACGCGGTGCGGCACGCCGATCAGCTCCCAGTCGGCGAACATCGCGCCCGGCCGCAGGCCGCGGTCGTCGACGATCGCGTCCACCCCGGCCGCCTGCAGCGCGGCGTACAGCTTGTCGGTTTCGGCCTTGACCGTCTCGCTGCGGTCATAGCCCATCGGGCACAGCACCAGCTCGAAGGGCGCGATCGCGGTCGGCCAGATGATGCCCTTGTCGTCGAAGTTCTGCTCGATCGCGGCGCCCAGGATGCGCGTCACGCCGATGCCGTAGCAGCCCATTTGCAGCGGCGCCGGTTTGCCGTTCTCGTCGAGGAAGGTGGCCTTCATGCTCTCCGAGTAGGCGGTCCCGAGCTGGAACACATGGCCCACTTCGATCCCGCGTTCGATCGCCAGCACGCCTTTGCCGTCCGGCGAGGCGTCGCCTTCGACCACGTTGCGCAGGTCGGCCACCAGCGGCTCGGCGGCGTCGCGGCCCCAGTTGGCGCCGGTGTAGTGGAAGTCCTGCTGGTTGGCGCCGCAAACGAAATCGGCCATGTTGGCGACGGTGCGGTCGGCCACCACCTTGACCGGCTGCCTGGCCCCGATCGGGCCGAGGTAACCGGGCACGGTGCCGTAGCACTCGAGGATCTCGGCTTCTGTGGCGAAGCGGAAGCTCGACAGACCGGGCACCTTGGACACCTTGACTTCGTTGAGCTCATGGTCGCCGCGCAGCAGCAGCAGCCAGTTTTCGCGCAGCTGCTTGCCACCCTCTTCCTTCTCGACGGTCAGGGCGATGCTCTTGACGGTCTGGCGCAGCTCGAGCTTGAGCAGTGCGGCCACCTGTTCGCACTTGACGGTGCCGGGCGTCGAGGCCTTGACCAGCGGCTGGCCGGCCGGCGCGCGCGCGGCGGCCAGCGGCATCGCTTCGGCCGCTTCCATATTGGCCGCGTAGTCGGAGCTCGGGCAGTAGACCAGCGCGTCCTCGCCGGTGCTGGCGATGACGTGGAATTCGTGCGAGCCGGTGCCGCCGATGGCGCCGTTGTCGGCCGCCACCGCGCGGAACCTGAGGCCGAAGCGGGTAAAGATCGCCGTGTAAGCGTCGAACATGACCTGGTACGAGGCCTGCATGCCGGCCAGGTCGCGGTCGAAGGAATAGGCGTCCTTCATGGTGAACTCGCGGCCGCGCATCAGGCCGAAGCGCGGACGGCGCTCGTCGCGGAACTTGGTCTGGATGTGGTAAAAATTCAAGGGCAGCTGGCGGTAGGACTTGATTTCGGTACGCACCACGTCGGTGATCACTTCCTCGGAGGTCGGCTGGATCGCGTAGTCGCGGCCGTGACGGTCTTTCACGCGCAGCAGTTCAGGGCCCATCTTGTCCCAGCGGCCGGTTTCCTGCCACAGTTCGGCCGGCTGCACGAGCGGCATCAAGAGCTCGATCCCGCCCGCCTTGTTCATCTCCTCGCGAATGATCGCCTCCACTTTGCGGATCACGCGCAGGCCGGTCGGCATATAGGTGTAAATGCCGGAACCGAGGCGTTTGATCATCCCGGCCCGCATCATCAGCTGGTGGCTGACGATTTCGGCGTCCGAAGGCGCTTCTTTAAGAGTTGAAATAAAAAATCGGGAAGCACGCATATCGATGAATTCTTTTTAAAAAGAGAGGGTTATAATCGACCTAATTTTAAAGGATTAGCTGGCTGATGCGTCCAATCTTTGTACAAATGGGTCCATTTCATGCGGTTCCCGCCGTTTTCGCCTGCCGAAAACTCGGCGGGGCGGGGCACGCCCCGCGGATTTGTGGGTAAAAATGTAAGGACGCGGGCGCTGGCAGAAAGTATCGAGGTATGCTTATGCTCGATCGTGAAGGGTTCCGGCCCAACGTCGGCATCATCCTGCTCAACGCCCATAACGAGGTGTGGTGGGGAAAGCGGGTGCGCGAGCACTCGTGGCAATTCCCGCAAGGGGGTATCAAATACGGCGAAACGCCGGAACAGGCGATGTACCGCGAACTCGAAGAGGAAATCGGCCTGCGCCAGGAGCACGTCAAGATCGTGGGCCGCACCCGCGACTGGCTGCGCTACGAGGTGCCGGACCATTTCATCAAGCGCGAGATCCGCGGGCATTACCGCGGCCAGAAGCAGATCTGGTTTTTGCTGCGCATGTGCGCGCGCGACAACGACGTCAACCTGCGCCTGACCGACCATCCGGAGTTCGACGCCTGGCGCTGGCATGACTACTGGGTGCCGCTGGACGTGGTCATCGAGTTCAAGCGCGACGTCTACCAACGCGCCTTGCAGGAGCTGTCGCGCTTCCTGACCTCGCCGGCCAACGGCGCGCAGACGCAGGAACGGCGCCATGCGGCGCGCTACCTGCGCCAGCCGCATACGCCGCGCGCGGCCGCGACGGCGGCGGTCGCGGTGGAGATGCCGTGCGGGCCCGGTCCGCAACTGGTGCTGGCGCCCGATAAAGAATAAAAAGCGATGTACTTACGCATCGCTTTTTTTCTTATATATATTGCCTAATTTGCAGTATTTGCGCGCTACAATTGGCACCTTTCTATTTTGCAAGGTGCGCCATGCAGTTCTTGCCTCCTCGCTGCCTGCGACTGTTGCCGCTGCTGTGCGGCCTCGCTGCGCCGGCGTTCGCCGAAGCGCCTGCAGCTTGCCGCTACGTGCCGTTCGCCACCCTGCCGATCCGCGCGTTCGGCAACGGGCAGCTTACCGTGGACGGCGCCATCGACGGCAAGCCCGCCATCCTGTGGCTCAGCCTTGGCAATATCGACAGCAAGCTGATGTTCCCCGCCGTCGGGAACTATGGCCTGCGCATGGACAA
>Ga0193702_1000573_pt1 | contig 11291 bp, 14 predicted proteins | sample U3a1metaG_FD_143060 | JGI IMG/M metagenome (GOLD analysis project Ga0193702, IMG submission 143060) | Soil microbial communities from a riparian zone of the East river system, Colorado, United States - U3a1 | ecosystem: Environmental > Terrestrial > Soil > Riparian zone | place: USA: East River... | reverse complement strand
TCCAGGAATTTTTGATCTTCGGCAGCCACAGCAGCGCGTTTCATGGGGTCGGCAATATCATCAAAATCTATCCATTGCTTGTCAATTTTCCAATCTTTACCAGCTGATTTCCGCTCTAAGCCACGTGTGATCATCAGCCAGGTCACAGGCGGGTTTACAAAGCGGTATAATATCACCCAGAAAACAGTAATGGCTACAAAAAGTATTACAGTAAGTTTAAGTATACGCAGGATAAGCTTCAGCAGGCCGCCGCGGAACAATCCTTTTGATTTTTGCAATCCGGGCTTACGGTTGTTGGCAGCCTTGCTACTTTGGACATTTTTCATCGCCTAAAAATAAAAAATGCCACGCCTTAATAGCATGGCTTTACAAAAGAAATTTTGAACCATTCCTGTTAAATTTTCGCAAGACGATTTATTGAGTTTTTTACGGGAAAAAGCAGCAATAGTTTCTTAATAGAATGACCCGATCCTTAATGAAGAACAAAGCTGAAAACTGCTTTTACGCCAACCTGGCTGTAACCGCCTCCCGGCTCAGGCCGGTTTTCATAGAAAGCGCTCAGGTCTGTAGAATTTCTTCCTCTGAAACCCAACGGAAACGAATACCCGGCGCCAAACGAGTAGATGAATGCAGTGGACTTGTAGGTGTAATCGGAAGTGTAATTATTCACATTGAAAGATGCGCCTCCCAAACCTTCGATGAAGAATCGCCGGGCAGGAAAAATTTTTAGACCTGCTTCAACGGGAACGAACGCGGCAATATCACCACTATAATAAGTGCCATACCCATATCCGTAGCCATCGAAGCCCACATCATACCCGCCGCCTGATACATAAAAGGTATACCCGGTTGAAAATACTACGTTTACGGGTGATTGTTTAATGGGCACTTCAAGGCCGACTGAAATCCCGCCCGCTTCAGGGAAATAACCCGAAACCGGGCCAGTGGAAAATCCAGAGCTAAGACCGATGTCCAGTTTCAATGACCGGGAATATCCGGAATTATATTGCGCCCTTGCATGATAAGCCACTATCAATAAGATGGCGACAAAAAGTAATGTTTTTTTAATATTCATTTTAATATAGATACAGTGGTTCAAAAATAAGCAACAATATTAGCTAAAAAGAGCTTTACAAACACTTAGTTTTTGTGTTGTTGAATTGTTACATAGCAATGACCGCAAAACATTTAGCGAAATACCGGTTCTTAAATAGGAGACAAGTAAAAATGTGCGCTCAATAAAAAAGGTGCTTAGTAAAACTAAGCACCTTTTATTAAAAAATATCCAATTCCGAAATTGAAATCTGAATTCAATTACTCTGCTACTACTTCAAACGGAACTTTTACCTTCACCTCTTTGTGCAGGTTTAAATTAGCGGTGTATTCACCAACAAATTTTGGTTCTGCATCAAATGTGATACGGCGACGGTCAACATCAAAGCCTTCTTTTTTCAAAGCGTCAGCAATTTGAATGGTGTTGATAGCGCCAAATATTTTACCGCTTTCGCCGGCTTTTGCACCGATGGTCAGTTTTACACCTTCCAGTTTAGCAGCAATAGCATCAGCATCCTTACGGATCTTTTCTTGTTTGAATTGCGCTTGTTTCAGGTTTTCAGCTAAAACTTTGCGGGCAGATTCAGTAGCCAGTTGTGCAAAACCCTTAGGGATTAAGAAATTGCGGCCATAACCAGGTTTTACTTTAACGATATCGTCTTTCTCACCGAGGTTCTTTACGTCTTGTTTTAAAATAACTTCCATTGTTTAAACCTCCTGATTATTTTAAAGAATCTGTTACATAAGGAAGCAAACCGATGTGGCGCGCACGCTTAACAGCCTGTGCCACTTTACGCTGAAACTTTAATGAAGTACCTGTTAAACGGCGTGGTAATACTTTACCCTGATCGTTTACGAACTTTAAAAGGAAGTTTGCGTCTTTGTAATCGATATATTTAATACCGTTTTTCTTAAAGCGGCAGTATTTCTTGCGGTTATCGTCCACCTTGGGAGCGGTAACGTATTGAATTTGTTCGTTAGCCATTATTTTGCTGCCTCCTCTGCTTTAACGGTTTTCTTTTGATTGAAAGCACCACTGCGTTTTTTCTCATTGTAAGCAGTGGCGTGTTTATCCAGTGCAATGGTAAGGAAACGCAGAACACGCTCATCGCGCCTGAATTCAATCTCCAATTTATTAATTAAATCACCCGGAGCCCTGTATTCAGTTAAGTGATAATACCCTGTAGTTTTCTTTTGAATAGGGTACGCTAATTTTTTCAAACCCCAATTATCCTCCTGGACAATTTCGGCTCCGCCATCAGTTAACAACTTGCTGTATTTGGCAATAGCCTCTTTAGCAGTTTCTTCTGACAGCAACGGGGTAAGAACGATCACGGTTTCGTACTGTTGCATTATTATACTTGATTTTTAATGTTTTACCCGCTATTACGGGGCTGCAAATGTAAGGAGAAAATTTTAATTTATGAATAAATCATGTGAAATTTTGTGATTTTATGAGTAATCTGCCTTTATTGTAAAACTTAACTAAATTATAAACATATTAGCGCTATCAACTGTATTACTAAAAAACCATATAATTATGCAATTCACCGATCTTGAAAACGATAATGATGAGGCATTAATAGTTAATTCCTCATGGGGACCTGATGACGAAGAACCGGTTGAAGGTGACTGGGATGATGAGGATGACGAGGATTTTGATGACCAGGCGCAGGATCTTGATGATCTGCATGAAATACAAGTCGATGATGATCTTGGCGAACCTGACCCGGATGATGATGATCATTTTCCGGAGGAGGACGATTAAGCATCTTCAGAATATTATCAACAATCCTATTATTGAGGCTTTAACTTAAAGCATATTCTTGCTACCTTAGTGGCTGTGGAGAATTTTATTGTTTCGGCACGCAAATACCGTCCGGTTACTTTTGAAAGTGTTGTAGGTCAGCAGCATATAACTAATACGCTTAAAAACGCGATTAAAAATAATCAGCTGGCGCAGGCATTTTTATTCTGCGGGCCACGTGGTGTAGGCAAAACTACCTGTGCGCGTATCCTGGCAAAAACTATCAATTGTGAGAATTTGCAGCCCAATGGCGAGGCTTGCGGCGTTTGCGCTTCCTGTACTTCTTTCCAGAACGGCAATTCATTTAATATCCACGAGCTGGATGCTGCATCCAACAACTCGGTTGACGATATCCGCAGCCTGATAGACCAGGTGCGCATACCACCACAGGCAGGCAGGTATAAGATATATATTATTGATGAAGTGCACATGCTTTCGCAGGCGGCCTTTAATGCTTTCCTGAAAACGCTGGAGGAGCCACCTCATTATGCCATATTTATATTGGCTACTACCGAAAAGCATAAAATATTGCCAACCATATTATCGCGCTGCCAGATATTTGATTTCAACCGCATCAAAGTGGATGACATGGCATCGCACCTGGCAGGCATTGCTAAAAAGGAGCAGATCAATTATGAACCTGATGGTTTGCACATTATCGCCCAAAAAGCGGATGGCGGTTTGCGCGATGCTTTGTCGATGTTCGACCAGATCGTTAGTTTTTCTGATGGCAATGTTACCTATCGTACGGTAATTGACAACTTGAATATACTGGACTATGATTATTATTTTAGCATAATTGATAGCCTTTTAAAAGAAGATACAGCCGCTACTTTATTGCTTTTTGATGAAATATTAGGCAAAGGTTTTGACGGTTCTCATTTTATTTCGGGCCTGTCAGAGCATTTCCGCAATCTTCTGGTAAGTAAGGATACTACTACTTTAAAACTGCTCGAAGTTAGCGAAGGGATCAAGGCAAAATACCTGCAGCAATCGCAGGCGTCATCTGTCTCCTTCCTGCTTTCGGCTATGAGTATTGCCAATCAGTGCGACTTAAGCTATAAGCTGAGCAAAAACCAAAGGCTGCAGGTGGAGCTGGCGCTGCTCAAAATGTGCCATCTGCCCACGGCATTTAATATGCTGACAGCCCCCACCGCTGAAATGTCTGCTCCGGCAGGGCAAATAAAAAAAAAACCTGATACCTCAGAGCTGAGCCAGCCTGCAGCGGTTAAAATAAGTAATGACGCGCCTGTTTTGAGTGATCAGCCTGCCGCTTATCAAGCCACAAAAATACCATCAATAGAAAAAGAGCCGATAAAAAATGCTGGTGAAGCTGTAGTTTCTGATAAGCCAAAACCGTTTATCCCTAACCTGCATACCGCCTCTACATCAGTCAAAATCCCGTCTTTAAAGGATCTGAGCAATGCATCTGCAACAGAAATAGCAGAGGAGGAAGATCCTTATATTAAAGGCGATGCAAAGGAAGATTTCACGATGGATAGCTTTTTAAAGTACTGGAGTGATTATGCTGCAAAAATAAAAGCGGAACGCAATATGAGCCTGTTTACCATTTTTACGGCAAACGCCCCAACCATGCTTGAGCCTTACCGCTTTGAAGTGGTGGTAGCCAATAAAGTACAGGAAAACCTGTTCAGGGAAGAAAAGCCAAACCTGATGAATTACTTGCGGGTAGGCCTCAAAAATTTCAGCATTGAGGTGAATACTCGTGTCGACGAAATTAAGGCGGCTAAAAAGCCTTACACTACTACAGAAAAATATCAGTACATGGCCAGCAAAAATCCCCAGCTTGCTGAGTTAAGAAGACGCTTTAATTTGGATCTCGATTAGATGCATTCTAAATTCGATATTCAAGGATGATTCGGCCTGTCATTCTTAGGATAGCCCTCTTCATCCAGGTCGCTGCGGTTATCCTCCGGTGTTCTTGAAAGTATATCATCTATAGGGTCAACCTCAACAATTTTTCCATTGTCAACATGCATTCCTAATTTGTCAACGTCGGTTTCAAGCGACTCGTTCGGGATATATTCATCCACTGTATCGTATGGGTTGGCTTCATCATAGGTTGAATCCATATCAGCGCCATTTTTTACAGAAGTATTATATGGATCAGGATGATCATAATCAGGATCTTCGCTTTTTACATCATATTCAAAGCTGTCATCATCAGCATTATAGTTTAGATCCTCCACATCGGATTCTTCCCCTAAACTGTCTTTCAATGTTTTGTCCCTGTCTTGATTTTCATCATCAAACTGAGGGAAAGATGTTTTCCTGGCCATGATTAGTGCTTTTTTTAATTAACACTAAATTACAGCAAAGGATTTTAAAAAGTGATAATAATTTAAGTTCAGGTGCTATGTGCCTCAAATAATAAATGTTAAGCCTTTCTCCAAAGGAAAAGGGTTGGGATGAGGCAATACCTTATTGCACACATGTTATTTTAGTGGAAATAGTTGATCTGCTTGCGATAAGAGGTAACTACACCAATTGAAAACTTGGCGCCAATGGTAAACTGGCTATAGGCGTCCTTGAAATGGCCGGCGCGGTAACCATCAAGCTCATCTCCAAATACGTTATTGTATTGATACCCAATGTCGATCTTAACATTAGGCTGCAGATACTGATTGAATATTTTAAATTCATAACCTATCCGCACGGGTAAAAATACCTCGTTGCTTTTGTTATCACCGGGAGTATAATAGCCTGGAATTGTTGTTGAATACCTGGTTATGCTTGATATGTTGCTATAAATTATGCCTATCCCTGTCCCTACATATAGGTTCTTAAATGCGTTGGCAATTGAACTTTCCGAGTAATCAATAATTTCGCCTGCCTGCAGCTGTATCCTGAAAGCATAATACTGATAATCTGTAGCGAATTGTCTTCCTAACGGGTCGTTAGCGGCACCCCCGGCAAGTTTGCCGAACTGGCCCTCTAGAATAAGGTTAACAAACGGGCCCTGGTTATAATTAAAATTAAAGTTGACCGCATTGGTGCTTTTAGCGGTATTAACATCGCCATAAAACTGGTTAAAGCCGGCCGAAAAGCCCACATCATATCGTCCGTAATCATTGCCCATCTGTGCTTTTGAAAGAAGTGCTGAACAAGATATAACAAGTGTTAAAAGCGTAATTTTTGCAATAAGTTTTGCCATGATTGTGGGAAAGCACTTTCGTTAGGTGAAGCGGATGATTTGTTAAAGTATTATAATTTTGTCAGTGTATTACAATTTTATAAAAATAACTTAAATGTTTAACACTGAAAATTAAATATTTGTTTACTCTGGCATGAATATTTTCAATAAAGTAATTAATAAATAGGTAAGTCAATTTTATATATTTGGGGCCATTTAAAATAAAAACAACACTACCAGTTATGTCAAAAATTAAAGTAGAAAATCCCGTAGTTGAACTGGACGGCGATGAAATGACCCGCATTATATGGAAGTTTATTAAAGATAAGCTGATATTCCCTTACCTTGACCTGGATATAAAGTATTACGATCTGGGTGTTGAGTATCGTGATGAAACGAACGATCAGGTAACCATTGATGCTGCTAACGCCATTAAACAATATGGCGTAGGTATAAAATGTGCCACCATTACACCTGATGAAGCGCGTGTAGAAGAGTTCGGCTTAAAACAAATGTGGAAATCACCTAACGGGACTATTCGTAATATACTGGACGGTACTGTTTTCCGTGAACCGATCGTGATGTCAAATGTTCCGCGCCTGGTACCAAACTGGACCGCTCCGATATGTATAGGCCGCCATGCTTTTGGCGATCAGTATCGTGCAACCGACTTTTTAACTAAAGGCAAAGGTAAACTTACCATCACTTTTACGCCGGAAGATGGCGGTGCAGAACAATCATTTGAAGTATTCAATTTTAAGGGTGATGGTGTGGCTTTGGCCATGTACAACACCGACGAATCAATAAAAGGATTTGCCCGTGCCTGCTTTAACCAGGCGTTATTAAAGAAATGGCCATTATACCTTTCAACCAAAAATACCATCCTTAAAAAATACGATGGCCGCTTTAAAGATATCTTTCAGGAGATATATGAAAATGAATTTAAGCTGGAGTTTGAAGCCAATCAATTGACTTATGAGCACCGTCTTATAGATGATATGGTGGCGTCAGCTTTAAAATGGCATGGTAATTTTGTTTGGGCCTGTAAAAATTATGATGGCGACGTGCAGTCTGATACTGTTGCACAAGGCTTTGGCTCATTAGGGTTAATGACCTCTACCTTAGTTACACCGGATGGCAAAACCATGGAAGCTGAGGCAGCACACGGTACCGTTACCCGTCACTACCGCGATCACCAGGCAGGTAAACCCACCTCAACCAATCCGATCGCCTCTATCTTTGCATGGACACGCGGATTAGAGTTCCGTGGCTTGCTGGATAACAACCAGGAGTTGATCAAGTTCTGCAAAACTTTGGAACAGGTTTGTATAGAAACCGTAGAAAGCGGTAAAATGACAAAGGACCTGGCGATCACCATCAAACCTAAAGTAGAACACGGTAAAGACTATTTATATACAGAAGAGTTTTTAGCTGCGATTGATGAGAACCTAAAGAAAAAATTGGGTAAGTAATTCAAAGTTTTTTATATAAATGCTCATTCATTAATAAGGATGGGCATTTTTTATGCTTTTTTTAAAACCTTACATATCATTTTTCATTAAATATATAACTTCTAACTTAGCGCCCAAAACGTATAACTATGTCTGCATTATATCCATTAAAATTTAAAACTATTTATAAAGACAAAATTTGGGGCGGTCATAAGATCGAAACCTATTTGCATAAAGATTTCGGCGACTTGCCTAATTGTGGCGAAACCTGGGAAATATCAGGTGTGAAAACGGATGTTTCGGTAGTTGCCAATGGTGAATTGGAAGGGGAATCATTGGCGGACCTGCTGGAGAAATATCAGGATCAACTGGTGGGTAAAAAGGTTTATGATCATTTTGGTAACATTTTTCCGCTGCTGATAAAATTTATTGATGCGAATGATGACCTGTCGATACAGGTGCACCCTAACGATGAGTTGGCCAAAAAACGTCATAATTCATTCGGTAAAACAGAAATGTGGTATGTGATAGAAGCCGATCCGGGTTCCACTTTGATAAGCGGGTTTAATCAGCCGGTAAATGAACAGATGTATCTGGACAAACTTAACAGCGGGCATTTAATGGATATTCTGAACCGTGAGGATGTAACAGCAGGAGACGTTTTCTTTTTGCCTGCCGGAAGAGTACATACTATTGGAAAAGGTTTGCTGATAGCCGAGATACAACAAACTTCAGACATTACTTACCGTATCTATGATTTTGACCGGGTAGACGACAAAGGTCACAAACGCGAATTGCATACGGAAGAGGCTCTTGCGGCGATTGATTATAATTTTTATCCCGACTACAAAACCAAATATCAGCCGGAGAAAAACGAAACCGTAAGACTGGTAAAATGCCCGTATTTCACTACTAATATATTGGATTTTACAGAAAGCACTTCGAAGGATTATTCAGGCCTGGATTCATTCGTGATCCATGTATGCGTGGCAGGTGATTATGTGATTGAAGCCAATGGCGAACAATATCCGGTAAAAATGGGAGAGTGCATCCTGCTACCGAAAACAATTGATTCAATCGAACTAAAAACCACAGAGGGGTTTAAAATTTTAGAGAGTTATATTGAATAGGGGAGTGAGTAGTGAGTAGACAGTAATGAGTGGTGAGTGGTGAGTGGTGAGTAGTGAGTGTTTAGGGTGTTATCCTAAGCTTGTCGAGTGGTGCATGGTCTTTTAACCTTGCTTGTTGAAAATATAAACTGACTACTCACTACTGCCCATTTACAACTTACTGCTAAATTAACTTTATGCTAAATTTGGTGCCCTCGTTCACTTTGCTGTCTATACTTATGGTGCCGCCCAAAGCTTCAATCTGATTGCGGGTAATGAACAGGCCAATGCCTTTGGCTTCCGGATTGTGATGGAATGTTTTATACATGCCGAATACACTATCGCCATAGCGCTCCATGTCTATTCCAACGCCGTTATCTTCAAAATATAAATAGGTATTTATACCTTCTCTTGATGAACGGCATTTAATTACCGGTATACGGTCCGGGCTTCTGTATTTGAGTGAATTGGTAAGCAGGTTTTGGAAAATACTTTCAAGATAAGCGGGAATGTAATTGATATCCTGGCATTTGCTGAAATCATATTCGATAACCGCCTTTGAGCTTTCTATATCATTTTCAAGTGCTGACAACACGTTTTTAAAGGTTGTTTCAAAATCAAGCCGCTTTCTTTCTTTGCCTATCTCTGTCTGTATTTTTACGATCTCGCTCAGGTGGTCAATTGTTGTTTTCAAGCTATCGCTGATTGATCTGATATGCGAAAATATTTCCTTTTTATCACCTTCAACATCAGTTTGCTCATGCAGGTTGACCATAAATTGCAGGTTACCTGTATGCGAACGTAAGTTATGTGAAACAATATAGGCGAAGTTTTGCAGGCGCTTATTCTGATCACTTAGTAAATTGACCGCATTCTGAACGTCGATCTCTTTCTTTTTAATGTAATCGATGTTTTGGAATATGCACCTTGCTGTTACACATTTGCCATATTCATCAATTACAGCTACACCTTTGGCACGCAACCATATCTGGTTGTTTTTTGCCGTCCTGAATAAAAGCTCAAGATCAAAAGGTTGCGAATATTTTGCAATATTGTCAATAGCATCGCTCATAACCCCGCGGTATTGCGGCTCAAAAAAGCTTACTGCTTCCTCAATGCTCAGCTTTACCTTATCCTGCAGCTCAAAAATATCATAAGCCTCCCGTGTAAGCGAGAGTGTCATGCTCCTGATATCGATTTCCCAACCGCCAATTTTTGCGATCTTGATGGTTTCCTTGAAAAGAAAATCGTTACGGGTAGCCTGTAATTCTAAAAGCTTAAAATCATGAACGTCGACAATTGAACCGATGATTTTGGGTTCAGCTTTATCACCCCATTTCTTTACCGTGCTCTCAAACCAGCGGTATCCTGATCTTTTGGTTAAAAGACGGATCAGCACGGTTTCAGACGGATCCTGTAAATGTTTATTGATGGATTTTAAGAATACAGGCTTATCTTCATAATAAAGAAGATTTTCAAAGAAAAAGTCATACGATGAGGGTATATCTCCGGCATCATACCCCAGCAGGGTATAAAAACCGGAAGACCATTTCACGTCTTTCGTGATGATATTATACTCCCAGATACCTGTATTTATACTATTTATAAGCTCGGTAAGGTGGAAATCGCCATCATAAGAAAATTTGTCTCCTTCAGTAAAACTCATATCCTCAAATAGTCACAATAATATTATGATGGTTAAGTAAAATATTTATCATTAGTTTAGTTAATCAGAGTTGCCTCTTATAATATCAATTCATAGAAATTGCAAATAAGAAGCCAATAATTTGAAACAAGCACAAATCATTAGATGTATTCCTTATTTACTTCATTTACAATCCCTTATTATACGTTAAAAACTCAAAATAAGTTATGTTCCCTGTGTGTATTCAATAGTTTTACCGGTAAACGAGCAGTAAAAACGGGTAATAAATTACCCATATATTATTGATGTTCAAAGGAGTAGTTAAAACCGGTCAGCTATGATTTTTTTTTTAATAAGAGCCGATCAAGGGATAAATCGCTTATCTAATTGGCAACGCTTTTCTTTTCCAGTTTTTTATGAATAGCTACGGTCTCCATCAATGCCGCCGAGCCATACCAGGGATGAAGTTCCATTATTAACGAGCCGGCTTTTATGGCAGGATCAGTTTCTGTAAGTTTTTTGGCTTCATCAATAGTGCTTACATTAAAGACAAATATCCCCTTTATGGGCTGGTCATCCATAAATGGCCCGGCTATGATCAGTTTACCCTCAGCAGCCAGTCGCATAATGTTTTTCAGGTGTGCTTTCTGTAGCTCTGTCCGTGCTACTGAATCCTTGGGCCTGTTGGGGCCTGCTTTTAAAAATGCCATTGCATAGGTTTTCATACCGTACTCGTCAGCGCCTAATTTTTTGGCCAGTTGGGCATCATATTGAGAGTTTTTTGACTGCGCAAAGCAGTGGGCGCCTGTAATGAGCAGCAGCGCTATGATCAGGTTTTTTATCATGATTAAAAGAATTGGGGTATAAATATACTAAAAAAGCCGGGCACAACCCGGCTCAAATAAATCTAATTCAGCAATCGAAATTCCGACTTCCGAAATCTTACAAATTTCCTCTCAATTCCTGTTCATGCTCAATGGCTTCAAACAGGGCTTTAAAGTTGCCTGCACCGAATGAGCGTGCGCCTTTACGCTGAATGATCTCGAAAAATACGGTAGGCCGGTCTTCCAAT
>Ga0193702_1000572_pt1 | contig 11324 bp, 11 predicted proteins | sample U3a1metaG_FD_143060 | JGI IMG/M metagenome (GOLD analysis project Ga0193702, IMG submission 143060) | Soil microbial communities from a riparian zone of the East river system, Colorado, United States - U3a1 | ecosystem: Environmental > Terrestrial > Soil > Riparian zone | place: USA: East River... | reverse complement strand
CTTTGCTTTAGCACCCTTAGAAGCAATGGCCTGCGGTACCGCAGTTATTAATTCAAACCGCACATCTGGTCCGGAACTAATTGATGATAAAGTAAATGGGATGCTCATTAACCCTGATGATATTGATCAAATTGCAACTGCTATTCTATACTTACTAAATAATCCCGATGATTGTGCAAGATTGGCAAAAGCCGGTAATAAAAAAGTTAGGGAGCAGTTTGAAATTGGCAAGGTTGCCGCTAAAACTCTTCAGTTTTATGAAAAAGTTTTAATGGGCGCAAGCTGAGGACTTCCATTTTCAATATTCAACTACCAAATTATCCTCAGCAGGCTGCGATTTTTCGCCATAAGTTTCCATCTGGCCTAATAAATGATATTTACGGCTCGTGTTTTTGGCAATGGTTCTTGCTATTTGCCAGCCTTCGCGCCCGTCTAAAAAGCCTAAATAAGCAACATAGTTTTTGACAAAGCTAAACGCGGGAGACAGGTACAACCTGGCGGCAGTTGCCTTCTTTCCGGCGCGGAAATATTTCTTAGCACTCAGTTTTGCATAGTAGCTGCATTTGCTATTAAACTCATAGGCATCATTTGCTGAATAATGATGAATATGCCCGTCAATTTCTTTCTTCTGTACAAAAGCAGGCAGTACCAATTTTTCATGGATCAGGGTTTCCGACCATTTAACAAATTCGCGGTTAAACAGGCGGATGTGGTGATCTCTTCCCCAGCTGCCATGTTTGATGGCCTTTTTTCCAAAGTATGATCTGAACTTAATATCATAAACGGTTTTAGCGTCTTTAAAATTCAGCATATGAATGGCAGCTATCAACTCATCATCAGGTATTTCGTCAGCATCAATGCTTAAAATCCAATTATATTGCGCAAGTTCAACCCCTTTATTTTTATTAGCGCCATAGCCATCCCATGTTTTTTTATAAACCCGGCAACCATCTTTTACAACAACATCTGATGTTTCTTCATCACTTCCATTGTATATAATTATAATATCATTGGTTAACTCCCTGGCTTTTTCTATACAGCCTTTAATTATATCGGCGGCATTTTTAGTAATTATAACAATAGAAACCGGAACCATTTAATTAAGTTTATGTGCCTTTTGCCGGCACGTGTTTGTTAATTATATCGTGGCTTTAAGTAAAAGGGTTGCCTTGGGTAATTAATTTTGCGTAAATTACTTTTCAAAATTACAGGCCTCCAAAATTGAAATTAAGGCCGGGTAACAAAATGGCAACAATGTTATATTTTAACTGATTGATAATTAGATAGTTGTATTTTAGTCGATATTTTTTGTAGCTGACAGGCAACCTTTTTTTAATTATTACCGTGATAGCGTTTAGGTAATGGGAATTAATAAATAGATAACAGGTATAACCCATATGGGAGAAGAAGAGTTACATCAACTGATCAGGGGCTGTATTAAACAGGATAGAAAATGCCAGAAAATGCTTTATAAAGCTTTCTATGGATTTTCTATGGGAATCTGTTTGCGCTATGCCGGGAACCGCGATGAGGCAGCTGAGGTGATGAACCAGGGTTTTTTTAAAGTTTTTACACATATAGGGAGCTTTGATACAAGCAGGCCGTTTAAAGCATGGCTTGGCAAGATCATGATGAATGTTTCGATTGATTTTTACAGGGCTAACCTTAAAATGGCATATACAGAAGACCTTGACCAGGCAGAACACATCAGCGATGGCGACATTGCTGATAAAAATCTGAACTATAATGATCTTTTAGCTATGGTTCAAAAACTTCCGCAGGCCTATAGGACAGTGTTTAACCTTTTTGCTATAGAAGGGTACTCGCACGAAGAGATTGCAACAATGCTTAACATAAATGCAGGCACATCAAAGTCAAATTTACATAAGGCCAGGCAAAAACTAAAGCAAATGATATTTAAGGCAGACTCGTCTGCCGGTGGTGGTGCTAATTATAATAATGGCATGGGTTACACCCCAATTGTGGCTATTAAAGCGATAAATATGAACGGGGTGTACATAAACAAAGGGTATTAGAGAAAATGAGTACAGACAAAGAAAAAAGATTAGACGATCTTTTTAAAAAGAAGCTGGAGGACCCGGTCGACGAGATCCGGTACGATGAGGGTGATTGGGAGGCGCTTGAAAAAATGATGGATAAACCCAAACGGAGGGGTATTATCTACTTATGGCCTCTTTTAAGCGGTGTTGCTGCATTGTTATTGTTGTTTTTAGGATGGTGGGCTTTTAGAACGAAAACTGATAATCAACCAACCAAAGAGCAGATCCAGGCGGCAGCTTCGCATAAAACTACTGACACAATAATGGACAGGCAGGCGAATGCAAATACTAAAACAGCGGACACTATAGTGGAGAAGCAAGCGAATACAAATACTAAAACAGCAGACACTATAGTGGAGAAGCAAGCCACTGTCAATCAAAAAACAAAAGATACTAAACTGGAGCATAAAGCTGTACAACAGTCTTTGGCCCCGATACAAAAAGCGCCTTATGATGTGACTTATACAGCAAAAAACAAGAGTCAGAAATCTGTATTGGGTTTATCTCCGGGTAAATCTCAAAAAGATACAATTGTTGAAAGAGGGAATGGAATTTATCGTTCAAATAACCGGGCAGATGCGGAATTAATGGCAATAAATGCTACTCCGGTTTTTAATTCGGGATCAATTGGCAATCAGTCGGTTAAACAGATTGATCTTCCCAAACCGGCATATAGCCCGGTAACCGGCCCGGCTACAGCTAAAAATAATAAAGTTAAACCCAAGGCCGGTTTTCGCCCTCAATACGCGTTGAGTGTGGTTGCGGCGCCTGATTTAAATGGGGTAGGCTCATTTCAGCAAAGCAAGGTTGGTACCAATATAGGCATGACGTTCGCTGTTGGGGTATCGCGTAAGCTAACGGTAAGTACAGGTGCATTGTATTCGGTTAAGCCATATTTAACCAACTTCAATAACTATAATACCGGCTCTGGTTACAAATGGGCGGTTAACCCGCTAAGTGTTACTGCCGATTGCCGGATGCTTGATATCCCGCTGAATGTAAATTACCAGGTTTACCATAAGGCGCAAAATAAATTATCGTTCGGTACAGGCTTATCGTCGTACATAATGCTGCATGAAAGCTATAAATTCAGCTATGGTGATAATGGTTATGGTGGAACTACTGGTCCGCTAAACTATACAGTCCCCAACCCGGGAAAATACTTTTTTGGTGTAGTAAATTTAAATGCCACTTACGAAAGACAAATAAATTCAAAAGTAGGAATCAGTGTACAACCGTACATGAAACTCCCGATATCAAACGTTGGCTATAGCCAGGTTAAATTACAAACAACCGGTGTGGCCGTCGGGCTTAGCTGGAACTTAAATTCGTTAACAAAACCCTAGAAAAATGAAATATACAAGTATTGTTTTACTTGCCTGGATGACCATCTTCCAGGCGGGACAGGATCTCTATGTTTGTAAAAATGCATCTGTAAGCCTGTATTCAAGCGCGCCAATAGAGGATATTAAGGCTGCTACGTCAACCGCGGTATCCGTATTAAACGTAGCCACCGGCGAATTGAATTTTAGCGTAGCCATTACCTCGTTCAAGTTTGAAAAATCACTAATGCAGGAACATTTTAACTCCGATTATTTGGAAAGTGATAAATATCCCCGTGCAACTTTTAAAGGTAAAATTGTCGAGAAGGTAGATGTTAGCAAAGACGGGAGCTTTCCGATAAATGTAACCGGCGATCTTACAGTGCATAACGTTACCGCTAAAAGAACCATACCCGGCACGCTTGTGGTAAAAGGAGGGGTTGTAAGCATGAAATCGGAATTTATGGTTAAATGCGCCGATCATCATATCGAGATCCCCAAAATTGTATTTCACAACATTGCCGAAAGCATTAAGATCAATGTAGCCGCAACTTATGCTCCTAATAAATAAAACTCACACTAAATAACTCCGACATGAAAAGATGTATAATCCTGCTAAGCTTTCTTATAACAAGCGTTAGTTTAATGGCTCAAAAAACCGATTCAGATAAAAAAGCATCCGCAGCCGACTCGCTGTTGAATTCGATGAGCAAAGACGATGCAAAAGGGCCAATTGCTATTTATAAATCGTCCAGGCTCGTTTTATCGCAAAGTACCGAAACAATAAAGAAGAATAACCTTAACTTTTTGGTGATCCATCGTTTTGGCGATTTTGCCGGTAAGCAGGGCGGAGGGAAACTTTATTATGGCCTTGATGACGTAGCAGACGTATATATAGGATTTGAATATGGGCTGAGTGATAATTTTAATATTGACCTTGGCCGGAGCTCGATTGGCGGCCTGGCTGACCTGGAGTTAAAATACGCTGTATTACACCAGGCTAACGGTGGTTCGCCATTTGCCATTACCTTAATTGGCGAGACCGGTTTCAGGCCCTATGGTGTTGACTTTACCAAGGCATCAGACAGGTTTTCCTATTTCGGACAAGCCATTATAGCCCATAGCTTTTCGCCGGGCAATGTTTTACAAATAGCGCCATCGTTTGTACGCAACAATACGCCAATACCATTTGTGCCCAATAACGACCTTGATTTTTTTGCGCTTTCGGGAACGTTGCGTTTAAAGATTTCAAACCATAGCGGCTTTATTGTTGATTATGCGCATTCATTTTCATCTTATCAACATACCAAGGGCAACGGCTTTTCCGACCCGCTGGGCTTTGGCTATGAAGTTGAAACAGGCGGACACGTGTTTACCCTTAATGTTACCAATGCCCGGGCTGTTAACGAGATCAATTACTTAAGTAACACCCAATCCACCTATGGCAGGGGACAATATCGTTTAGGTTTTACCATTTCGAGAATGTTTGACTTTAACAGTCATAAAAAGGACAAAAAAGAAGAAACAAAAAGCAATAATTGATTATAAAAAGTTAAAAAACAACCATAACAGGGGCCGGTATTTTTATAGCTTTATTAGCTGTAACTTTTACCGGCCTTTTTATGAAACTTAAAACCCTTATTTCGATAATTACCTGTTTTGCATTATCTATTTGCATCTATCACAGCGCTTTGGCGCAAACTGATGGCATTGGGATCTTTGATTACCATGGCGATATAGGCCATCCAAAAAATGCGGGTTCAGCGCAGTATGATAAGGTAACGCATACCTATTTTATAAAGGGTTCGGGCTACAACATCTGGTTTAACCGGGATGAATTTCAATATGTTTACAAAAAAATAAAAGGTGATTTTACGGCTACGGCTAATTTTGAATTTTTGGGTGTAAAAGGTAATGATCACCGTAAAATTGGCTGGATGATTCGTGAGTCGGCCGATGATAAATCAATCGAGTTGAATACGGTTGAACATGGCGATGGGTTGACTGTAATGCAATGGCGATCTGTCACCGGCGAAAATATGAAAGACCCCGAAGGGGAGATCTTTTATCCTGAAAAGAAATTTGAAGTGATCCAGCTGCAACGGATAGGCAAACGTTTAATCATGAGGATTGGACATGTTGGCGAGCCGCTTAAAACAGTTGGCGCACATATAATGAAAAATATGCCGGACGAAGCTTTGCTAGGTTTGTTCATCTGTTCGCATGACCCGGAAGTTATTGAAGAGGCGCGGGTTTGGGATGTTCATATTGAAACGCCGGATTCAAAGTAGATGGTTTTAAAAATTGTCGTTATAAGAACCTGCTCCGGGTGTTGAAAGCTTTACATTCTTAATTTGGGCGCTTCCTTCAAATTCAAGCCTTATGCCTACAATTTCGCCAAGGTTGTGTTTTTGTATGGTGCTAAATATCAGTTTGTTGTTGAGGTATATTTTAAAGCTGTTTTGTTTAACGCAGCATTTCAGGTTCTGATATTTAGTAAAATCGCAGCCAAAAGCACTCATGTCATGGTCTTTGCCGCCAATCCATTGATCTCCTGTCCACAGGTCCAGCGTCGAAATGCAGCCCTTATCACCCAGCGGGATAATAATAGCGGTGCTGCTGCCTAAAATTATGGCCCTTACCTTGCGGCAAACCGATGCTTCAACTGCAGAGGCATTTCTCAGGGTAGTTTCAAAAGTAAAGTCACCGGCGTTGATATCTTTAAATTCATGCACATTTAAAAAATATGTCCAGGTGTCATTAAAAACGGGCAATCCCGTTTTTTCATGAAGGGTTTCGTCTGATACACCCATAAAACCGTTGCCCTTTATTTCTTTTGCCGAAAGATAGGTTGGAACCGGACGCCTGTTAATAATGCCTTTCCATCCCTTGGTTTTTATATAAAGTACACATTTCTTTTTTACTTTATTATTGATCATAAGCTTGGCAATAAAAATGCCCGGCTCGTAATAAACAGAAGTATGCTGCCTGCTGTCAACCGGGATTTTTTCTATCCGGCTTGGATCCCATGACTGTTGGATAAATGCGCTATCGGCCTTAAAAGGGGCGATATCATAATTAAACACTACTGAATTTGGCAGCGAATCGGAAACCTTTATGGCTTCAAATTTTATTTTATTGAGATCAACAACAGGTTTGTCTTTTTTATGAAATATGGTAAGAACAATTACTCCGATAGTTAAAACAGATCCAACTAAGGTTACAGCCCGCCTGGCTTTGTGGTCCGGAGCTTTTGGCAGTTCAACGTTTTGGATAGAAGGTTGTTGGATGGCTGCTTGTGTTTTAATATCAGCAAGGTTTTTCTGTTTGAAATCGCGCCAGCTCTCATATCCTAAAAAACCGGTTAAAGCATTTAGCGTGGCTGTTGTCGGAAAATTTTCATAACGTACTTTGCCCCAAATTCTTTTTAGGGTTGATATGCTGAGCTTAACCTTTGTTTTATCAAAGATTTTTTCACTAAGCTGTTCAAAATCATCATTGCTCCATACGCCGCTATCGCCCCAGTTAAGAGATTGCTCAATTAGTCTACAGCATAATACCAGCAGTTGTTTTTCTTTTTCCATCCGGGTTAAAAATAGCCACCTCGTTTTGTTTTTTTATCTTAAAAACCCGTTTATAAAAATTGAACAAAATTGAAATGGCTTTGAACTCAGCATTTAATAACGTTTTGTGAGTTTTGATTTAAAAATAAGCATCTAAACACATAAAAAATGAAAATAATATTTACATCGCTAATGCTCATGATGTTTACATGGGTATTTGCTCAGAAAAAACCGGTAGTTTATAATTATTCGGTTATTAAGGAAGCCGACTGGATTATTCCCCGAACTGATACCTTGGATTATGCCTTTGATAAAGCGCTTTTGCTGAAAAGAAAAATAGGCAATTATAAGTCGGCAAGCATAGCTTACCCTAAAAAATTAGGTTTCAGAAATGGCATTATAGAAGCTGATCTTTCATGGCCCGGCCAGCAGGGTGGCTTTATTGGCCTTGCTTTCCGGATTGGCGATGAACATCACTATGAAACCCTCTATTTCAGGCCTGAAAGCTCAGGTACCATCAACGCAGTACAATACATGCCTGAAAAGAAACCTGAATTTAACTGGTGGGATTATGAAGCAGATAAATACCAGGCAAAAGCCACGCTACCGCTGCATGAATGGTTTCATGTAAAGTTGATTGTTAAGGGCAGCACGCTAAGTGTATTTGTTGATAAGCAGTCAAAGCCGGTAATGATCTATAATAACCTGGATAGCAGCCTTAAAACCGGGTCAGTTGGTTTTTGGTTGGGAAATTGCACTATAGGGGCCTATAAAAACTTAGTTGTAACAAACTTTTAATAACCATTATCCATGCGTATAATATTTGTTTTTCTTAGTATAATAATTGCCACACAGTGTGCAAATGCGCAAACGGGCAACAGTATTCAATACGGGAACAACCCCGCTAACGGGCATTACTTAAAAGCTGAAGACAGCACAAAGATCTATTATGAAGTTTATGGCAAAGGGCGGCCGGTTGTATTGTTACACGGTGGGTTATTTGGCGATATTTCAGAATATGAGAACCTGATCCCAAAACTGAGCGAACATTTCCAGGTGATAGCCATAGAAACTCGCGGACACGGAAAATCAGAGATCGGCCATCAATTGTTTACCTACCAACTAATGGCGCAGGATGCTTATGCTGTTATAAAGCATCTTTCAAGTGATAGCACCATAGTAATTGGTTTTAGTGATGGCGCTGTTATCGGAATGAATTTAACCTTAGAACACCCTGAAATTGTGAGAAAGCTGGTTTTTGCAGGTGGAAATATCTCAAAGGAGGATTACAGGGCGGGTGTAAATGAAGACCTGGAGAAACTAACCGGCAAAACAATGGAACGAGATTATCCTGATTTTGTTAGAGACCGCAAAAAGGCAATGCCTGAACCGGAAAGATGGGATGAATTTGTTGACAAACTAAAACATGCATGGCTAACACAGGTTAAAGTTGGGCCGGAACAATTAAAAAATGTTAGATGTCCGGTATTGGTTGTTGGCGGCGACAGGGATCAGTATAACACAATCGATAACTTTTATAAGGTTTATAAACAGCTCCCTAACGCAAGCCTGGCAATTATTCCGCAGTCTGACCATATTGTTTTTTATCGCCGGCCTGCTATAATGGAAGCTATTGTAATGCCTTTTATTAATTAGATCGGGTAAAAAGAGAGTTGCTTTTAGAATTTCTAATGTCATTTATTTCGCAGGCCTTCGACCTGCGCTAATGTATTACGGCCTTTCAGGCCTTTAATATTTTGGTAGAACCAAAAGCGTCAAGCCCTGAATGGGCGACATAAATCAGCGCAGGTCGAAGGCCTGCGCTATAGGCGATTCAGAATATGCTAATAGAACCTGACGCTCAAGTATTGCATATACTATTTTGTTTTTAATATAATGTGATTAGCTTTAGTTGCTCCAATTAACGCTAAACTTATTTATGAAAATTCTTCCCTTATTTTGTTTGATGCTTGCAATAAGCGTCCTAGTTTCCTGCAAAAAACATTCGTCAGCCCCGGATTATAATGAATGGCGCACCTATGCGGGCTCAAAAGAAGGGAACAGGTATTCATCAAATGAGCAGATAACGTTAGCAAATGTTAACCAGCTTAAAGTTGCGTGGACTTATAGCTCAAGCGATAAGGATAGCGCCAACCGCAGCCAAAATCAATGTAACCCGGTAATGGTTAATGGTATACTTTATGCAACCAGCCCCAGATTGAAGCTGTTTGCGTTAAATGCGGCAACTGGTGTGCAAAAGTGGTTGTTTGATCCCGCAATGCAGGATACTTCAAAAAAGAATGATCCTATGGCTTATTACAAGGTGTGCAGGGGAGTAGTTTACTGGGAAGATGAAAAAGACGAAAATAAACGCATATTTTATAGCGTTGGCTCAAAAACTTATGCCATCGATGCTGAAAATGGCCAGATCATTAAAAGCTTTGGCAAAGGCGGATATTTAGATCTGACAAAGGATCTGGGCAGGGAAACAAAATCATATGTATCAGGCACTACACCAGGCATAATTTATAAAGATGTCTTGATAATAGGCGCCCGTGTTGACGAATCGGAAGATGCTGCGCCGGGTCATGTCCGCGCTTATGACGTACGGACAGGTAAGCTCAGGTGGATCTTTCATACTATCCCGCATCCCGGTGAAAAAGGGTATGAAACCTGGCCCGATAAAAACGCATGGACAAAGTTAGGTGGTGCAAATAGCTGGTCGGGTATGGCGCTTGATGAAAAAAAGGGTATTGTGTATATACCGATAGGTTCAATAGGTGGTGATTTTTATGGCGCCCACCGTAAGGGTACAAATCTTTATGCTAATTCGCTAGTGGCTTTGGATGCAGCTACGGGCAAATACATTTGGCATTACCAGGTGGTTCATCATGACCTGTGGGATCGTGACCTGCCGGCTAACCCAAACCTGGTAACTATAAAACATAACGGTAAAACCATTGACGCGGTGGCTCAAATAACCAAGCATGGCTATATTTTTATGTTCGACAGAACTAACGGGCAACCTATTTTCCCTATTGAAGAAAGGCCTGTGCCGCAAAATGCATTGCCGGGCGAGCAGCCCTGGCCTACGCAGCCAATCCCCACGTTGCCGCAAGCCTTTGCCCGTCAGCATTTCGGGCCGGAGGATGTGACCGACCTTAGCCCTGAGACACATAAGGATATGCTTGATAAGTATAAGCAGGTAAAATACAACACCATGTTTACCCCGCCAAGTAAAGATGGCGACTGGATCTTGCCCGGTTTTGATGGCGGCGGCGAATGGGGAGGCGCAGCTGTTGACCCGGTATCGAAAATTATGTACATCAGCAATAGTGAGATGCCGTGGGCGCAGGTAATGATTGATGTGCCAAAAAATACAGATGACCATACCATGCAGGGGATGGGGCATGCTATTTATAACAAATATTGCATTGCCTGCCACGGAGCGGAATTAAAGGGTAACGGCACATCGTACCCATCATTAGTAAATATTAATAAAAAATATAATGAAACCCAGGTAAGCCAGATTGTGGCAAACGGCCGTAATATGATGCCGTCATTTAAGCAGATCCCGGCCAATGAGAAAAAAGCTTTGCTTGCCTTTGTGTTAAAACTGCCTGAAAAGGAACCGGTAAGCCCGCAAATGGCTAAAGAGCCGGTAACCAAAAGTAATGTAAATACAATCCCCTATGTAATGAATGGTTACAACCGGTTTTTAGACAAAGACGGCTATCCGGGCATTAAACCACCATGGGGTTCGTTAAATGCCGTCGACCTTACCTCTGGGAAGATTTTATGGAAAGTGCCATTAGGTGAGTATCCCGAACTTACAAAAAAAGGGATCCCAATTACGGGCACAGAATTATACGGCGGCCCGCTGGTAACAAAGGGGGGCCTGGTATTTATTGCAGCAACAAAGGATGAAAAGATAAGAGCCTTTGATAAAAATACAGGCAAGCAGGTTTGGGAGGCAAAGCTACCTGCTGCAGGTTATGCAACACCGGCTACCTATGCCGTAGATGGTAAACAATACGTGGTTATAGCCTGTGGAGGCGGCAAAATAGGAAGCAAATCTGGCGATAGTTATGTTTGTTTTGCGTTGCCGGATTAAATAAAAGGAGAAAAGAGCCTTTCGCTGTTTACCTTTCTCCTTTCATCTATTTTTTTTATTTTACAGGCTGATTGAGCTTTAATTATGGAAAAAGGACGTTTAGAGGCATTTAGCGATGGTGTAATCGCGATCATCATTACCATAATGGTTCTGGAGTTGAAGGTGCCTCATGGGGCAGATATCAGATCGTTGTTACCACTGCTGCCTGTTTTTGGTAGCTACCTGCTTAGTTTTGTTTATGTGGGCATCTACTGGAATAACCACC
>Ga0193702_1000571_pt1 | contig 11331 bp, 15 predicted proteins | sample U3a1metaG_FD_143060 | JGI IMG/M metagenome (GOLD analysis project Ga0193702, IMG submission 143060) | Soil microbial communities from a riparian zone of the East river system, Colorado, United States - U3a1 | ecosystem: Environmental > Terrestrial > Soil > Riparian zone | place: USA: East River... | reverse complement strand
CATTTTATTGTTTCTCGCGCTCTGAATCAATGTGCGTGAACTATCTCATTACATAACTTTGGACGTGTACACCGCCATTTGTGCAAAACATATTTGTCGCGTGAAATTCTCACGAAGTTGAAGTATTTTTGGAACATTGTGTCAACGTGGATGAAATATTGTGGACAGTTTGACTCTGGGATTTGGACACCGTGACTATATTCAATGTGGGTAGCACTTGTAATCTGATATGCTGTTCACAAATCTTGGTAGCTAAGATAGTTGCATGTCACAACGTTCCGTCCATCTTCCTCAGCTCCATACTACCACCATCTAATTCAGTCTCATAGCACCAAATCATTTACTCTGCCTAGATGTTTTTTTGATGCGCTTTTGTGATATTTTACAATAGGTCACCTGCTTGCCCATATGAACATGTTGTTCGCATTTGTAGTTAGTGGTGTGTGATGCAGAGTAAAGGTGAACCTTCACTACAATTTCCAGCCCTCAATTACCTGTCGTAAATGAAATAACTTACATTTTTAAGTTTGTGTGAGAGGTCCGTTCAATGGCGCTTTTTGTGATCTTCCTCAGCTCGTTACTATGACCATCTGATTCATTCTCATACCACAAAATCATTTACTATGCGTACATCTTTTGTGATGCTCTCTTGTGATATTTTTCAATAGCTCACCTGCTTGCCTGTATGAACATGTTTGCTCGCATTTGTAGTCAGTGGGGTGTGATGCAAAGTATAGATGAACCTTCACTACAATTTCCAGCCCTCAATTACCTGTCGTAAATGAAATCATTTATATTATTAAAGTTGTGTCTCAAGTCCGTTCAACTGCACTTTTGTGACATGTTTCAATAGCTCAGCTACTTGCCTATATGAATACATTGTCCGCATCGGTTGCTGGGGCATGTGCAATGCAAAGTAAAGGCAAACTTTCACTACAATTTCCAGCCCATTGTTTGCAGTTAAAAATTGCACCTTGGCCATGAAGACTCACAATGCAGTTACTAGCCATTCAACCCAGCAAAGACCGAGTCTTGTGAATCACAGTCAGTCATTATCACGGAGGGGTTCAACAATCTGTTAAATGCAAAAAACCCTACAATATTTCAGCTCTCAGCTCCCTGTCTGAAACGAAACAGGTATATTTATAGCAGTATAGAATTCTCAGGTCTGGGCTGGTGTGAAAATTGGCTGATAGCCTACGAAATGTGCATTTAACAAAAAAAGTTACATCGAGGCCTGTTATTATCACACTACTATGTCCGTCCCTGCTACTACATCATCAACGCGTTGCTGAAACTCATCAGGAACGGTATCCGCAATCTCATATTCTTCTTCCCCACCGTATGTAGCACGATCAACCTTCAGGATTTCATTGAATGCCCTGCATAGAATGTCAGTGATTTATCAACGAAGAAGAACCAAGGGACAATAGCACACCTTGCTGTTCTAGAGGCTGAGGATCCTGCTCTTGTTCGGATAAATTCAAGGCGTGCATCAGTTAGATTCCAATATTTTTCGCCGCCATTGCATTCGGCATGGATCGCGCGCTGGGTTGTTCACGTTCAAAGGTGTATTGTAGATAAATCAAGGTAACACTTACCATGAGCGCAACGCGGGCGCAAAGCTGGATCGTCGGGCGACAAGGGGTAGAGTGGACAATGACCTGCGCAAGGGAAAATATACTTGTGTTCGCCTTTATGCTGTCTTTAATCTATATTTTAAAAAATGTATAAGCACTCCCTTGAAAAAGAAGGTTTAACACTAATACACATACCAATTTCTTCACTCTCGCGCGAGTTTGAGTGAGCGAATAACCAACAAACGTTGATATCTTCTCCCAGTTGGCATAATCGTGTTCAATGCCTGCTGGCAAATCAAAACGATACTTCTTAAGAATATCCTGTAGAGAGGTTATTCGTGAGGTGCAGATGATAACCAGAATACAGACCAGAACATGGTTGCGAGGGACGTCGCCCTTATAAGCACTGACATTGACGGAAAGCATGACAGCTATGCCATAGTTAGTAATATTGGTCTATTATATTGAGCAGTTTAGCAGCGAGGCACTAGAGACAGGATTGCTACACATACTTTCAGTTCGTCGGATAATTGGTAGGGTGGCGCAGCTGATCGGAAAGCCTCGACTTTATTCTCTAAGGACAGGATGCATGCAAATAACTTGGCCTGTCGGCCAAGTGCCGTGTCCTAGCTGATGGTTAGATGAGCACCATAGATATGTCGAAGGAGCACTTACCAACAAGAAGGTATCTACTTCATCACGCTGCTCAGGACGAAGCTTCTTCTTCGATGCATAACGCAGACTCGCAGCAGCTACATTACTAATGGAGGGCAACGATTGGGACTGTGTTGTCGAGGTTTCATTGTCGGTTTCAGTGTCATTACCATCTGTTGGATGACGTGGTCGCTTCCCAAGCACTCGTTCTGGCGACGGGCTTGCTCTTGTCATGGCGTCTTCCATAGCTTGCTCAGCTGGTGAAAGGAAGATAAAGGCTCCTTCCCTACGAAGTGGGCGTTGGGACTGTGGCCCCAGAAATGGTTCAGGGGGTGTTTGAGATCCAACGGCAGAGGGGGTATTACTAATAGGCGGTATGGAAGGCGCCATTGCGGGAGCGATGCAACAGAAGGATACCAGAACAGGCTATATATATCACATAAGTTTCACTATAATGACTCGAAATTTTAGTGACTCAGAAGGATCATAAGTGACTCCGTATAATATTATTTATAACCAACAAAAACTTACCAATTTCCAGGATCATGATGTAATAATACCAACCCAGTGCCAAGTGTTCATTAACGATCAACGGATTATACTCACTTAAAGAAAAAATTGGTCAGAAAAGTGCGAGGGATAAAAACAGTTAGAATGATAAGATAATAAGGCATGGAGAGTCAAGCCTTCCTTTTTGTTCTTGCCCGTTCAACTTCAAACGCTAACTCAAACGGTCCACGAACAATCCAATCCAAACGAACAAAGCTCTGATAGTTAGCTTTTCCCAATTGTTCTTGGCACTTGTCGACCAAGTTCAATCAAACACACCTCGATGAAGGTGCATCTGAATGTTCCCATTTCCCATAATCTTCCAGAAGCGAATGTCCTTGAGACCGCAGAACATTGCCATCAATAATTTTGTGGAGCTGCGAGTGGTAATCACTGGCAATATTTATGATATGAGATATCGAGACCTCACCACTGGCATCAATTAAAAAGGACTGATCTTTATTGCGGAGGACAAGTGGGGGATCAAAGGAATGCATGGCATTCCATGTTATGATCCATTCGGCTGGTATCGACCGTGACTCCATGTGCATAGAGGTCGTCATCCCGACTCTTGCAATATCATCGATGGGAGATTGATAGTTGCACATCCAGTCGGCCATTGTGATAAGGGCCCTTGTGCGATAAGCCAGGATATGATGATTTAAGTCTCTTGAGATACCTGAAATAGCGATCCCACGATTAATCCAAGATATATTAGAAGGAAAGTCACGTAAGGATATTGGCAGTGTATTAGCAATTGAGGTGTTAGGTCTGAAGGGAAAACCGAGCATGTCAGGTCTTGACCAAGTGTCGCAGTGTCACTTCCAGGAAGTCCAAAAAAAAAATCGTCTGGCTTCGTGTCCACAGCTTTTGCATTCAAAGGGGCAACAGTTGTGTTCAGGTCTCCGGCAAGTGTCCACGATGAACTGTGAGAGTTGTTGAGGACCGCTACACTAAGAGAACCTAGACGGAAAGACAAAAACAGTCTATGTTCAATAAGATGCATGTATTACACCGAGCATAATGATAAGAGAAAGAGAAAGAGTATAAGAGGGAGAGAACGAGAAATAAGTGATCGCCAAGTTTAAATTATTATAATAGTATTACCAAAACCAAACAACTGCAAGTATGAACTGTTAGTAATAGCGCTGGCCAAAAGTAACTTGTCTCAGCGATGGCAAAAGCGCGAAGAGAAGACAACATAAGAAAATGAGGCAAGTGGTATCATTATAGAAAAAGACCGCGAGGTGAGAGACGATAACAGCCTTGCAGAGTCGAAATTTATTGAATTTAAGGTGTTTTCGGTTTTAGGTGGTGGGGTTGTCGTTGTCGCATTTGCTATTCAAACCATTATACAGCCCCATCCAAGTTTTCCTCTGTTTCCAATCTCTTTCGCTTGTTGGGTCCTGGACCTGTGTTGTTTGCGGGATCTATCACCTCATTCTTCTTCTGCGCGGTGCGAGCTTTTCGCTTTGCTTCTTGCGTGACTCGAAGGCCTCCTGCAATTTCAAAATGTTTTGCCTGCCGGTCTGGATGAAGCGGGATAGGAGCAACAAGAGAATGTGGCAAGGCTGCACGAAGGAGGTGCGCATTGTGGAAGGCATGTGTGTTAAGGACAAAGCGTTCAATGGGTTTGTGTTCAATATAGGTCTGGACCCGACCAGATTCAACACGCTCCTGAAATAATGGCTGCTTGCCCGATGCAGTGCACTTTGAGAGGGGACAATCGTGCTGTACATTGTAGAGAAAATCTATGTCCTGCGCATGACGTTTAAAGTGTATTATTCAAAAAAGAGACCAGCGACATATACATACAGTAGATGGAATAACCACATAGGTTGTTTCTTCATGGCGTCGAGCCAGCATTGGCATTCCAAAGATCGGGTGTCGAGTAGAAAGAACCTGGAAAACGTCCAGTATGACGACAGCGCGGTTGCTTGTAGTATTTGCCAAAATGTCGACAATGCGCCCAGTAATGAGTTCACTGCACTATTTAAAAAGGGCATCAAATTAAAGGCGAATAGAATGAGATAATAATGTTTAACCTACATGTAAAGGTGATCTTGCAAAGATCCACGATCCTATGGAACACTTGTCTTCAGAACGTGCAATAACAAATCGGCAGGGCATCCATTGTGAATCAGCATCTTCTGAAGTGCAGTTAAGCGCCTTGCTGCCTTGTGTCTGGAACCAAGGGATGTACTTTTGGCTCTCTGCCTTCTTACTTGAACCTTGTTTGAGCGGTTCCAGTCTGAATGAACCTAAACAATGTAAGTGAATTGAGATGTATAGCAGAAATCAGGACCTACCGTTAACAAGGGGTTCTGCACTGGTCCAACCCACCACAGCTTGGAGGGTTGGGTGGGCGTGAATGAAGTTACGGACAGAGGGCCCCGGTCGCTCCCATTCCCCATCGGCTGTTGGCCACCAACCACCTGTGAGGCGATGTTTCAATGTTTCTTGCCCAGCCAATTGGAACGCTATATCTCGACTTGGGGCTAGATGGTTTGAAAAGATAGAGCAGAATCTAAATATAGCGTTGAAACGCTCAAACACCTCCGTTGCAACCCCCACAAGCGGTCCAAAACGAAGGATATCTGCTTTCAAGTGCACAAGTAGGTGGAGTTTGATTTTAGACGTTATTTTTGATGGGTCAATCACAGCGAATAAGTCGAGAACATTTGCGGCAGCAACTTCGACATCAGACTGTGAACATTATTAAATCATTGAAAATATGGAAAATGTGGCACTTCAAACATACGAGATATTCTTCCATATTCCGTATTTCTGGCATCCACAAGAGAGCAGAAAGTTCTCCGACTGCTTTGGTAAGAGAGAACCGAGTGGCATCTACAAGATCATAGACATGAAAGACGTTGACCTGTGCAATTGTTTTGAACTGCCGTCCAATCAGCGAGTTGGCATATTGCATAATGTAATTAGCACGAATGGCATGGATTGAAAGTCCAGATCGTTCAGTGGAATGCAAACGAAGAGAATAGATCTGTTTTTGACTAGCTGTCCATGGGGTATGTGAGCCATGCCATAAGTATTTGACGACGCCTAGAAGAATGGTGTGAAGAATTTCCACAGGGGTATCAATAGCGGGATCGAACCCTGTCAGGAATTCAATCAGACAACAACTGCATATTTTTCTGGGAAGCGCTCACCGTCCAATGTCAAAAATGGATTAAAAATATCACTTTTGTGCCCATGCACCCAGGTCACTAGTTCAGCCTGGATATCAAGCGCAGTCCGATCAGGGTGCTTCTTGCGCAATATTCGTGCACGATCTATTAGGTCACCAATCCAGTATTGCGTGTAACCATCTTTGATGCCATTCTTAGTCTGCTGATTCTGTACATTCTGCGCGATACCCAGACAGGCCAGTTCAACCTGTGACTTGACATCCATGTGGATCCCTTCTGCAGAACGAGCGACGCCGGCCTGGATATCTCAATTCAGTAAGTACCGGCAGTGAGAAAAGATGGTTATCTACCTCGAAGTGGCTATGAAACCCAATATCAGTTTCTTTATCTTTTTGTGACCCGCCAACGAAGCATTTCCTGCATGGGTGGTTTCCATTTCCACCAATATGACCACAGACTTCGCTCTGAGCTGGGTTATCTCCTGGGGCAGAGTTTATGTAGATCTTGAACCGCACTTGTGCTCCTGACATGCCATGACGAACCTTCACAGGCTCCTTATGTGTTGCCCTATCAATTATTAGTCCCAGAGCTGCACTTCAATAGCTTCGACATACTCAATAACCTGCTTAATCCCATGGAACTGCTCAGGGATACTAGCAACTGGTGACGTTGAGACGAAATGTACATGGAATTCCTGTTGAAGGAGTTTTCGGGGTAGGTTTCGATGACTGATGTAGGTGTTCCAGTGTTTATTCCAGCTCTTTGATCTGTTTCCAGACACATCGTCACCAAATACATCTATCCAGCTGGTGTATAGGGGATCTCCTTCTGCTAGTGCACGGTCAGGGTTAGGCATACGTGCTGGATATCCAGATTTGGTGGTTTGACCTGTTTCTCATGAGAAGGCTTTACGATAAGATAGTACATGCAACTCACTGTTCCAGGTAGGAAGCAGACGCCGATCCATCAAGTCGAGAAGATTATCCTGCAAATCCGATGACTTTACTAAGATCACATTGCTGTCAATAACGTTGGCGACAAACTGCAATGCTTGTCAACATCCTATATAAACTCCAATTCAAAGTTGCAAGTGGATAACCTCATACTTGGTCATTTAAAGTCACCGCGTAGGCATCTGCAAAGACGTTCCCATCATTGTCCTCCAGCCATCGCACTGGAATAATAAAATTGCCATTTTTGAGGCGGGCAAGTTCATCAATGTAGTAGTGGCGGTCGCCAGCATCGTACATTGGGCTTAATGTATGTCGATTGACATCCTTACGCCATTTCTGAGCATGATAAACCTCAGAAATAATACCCTCTGGGGGAATCACTGGATAGCGATGGATATGATCGCATACTAAGGGATTGGCCCAGTCCTAGAATAAAATGCCTTGAAATCCATGTGTAAAAATACAGATGCATTGCTCACCATAGCCACCAGAGTACGCGGATCATTCATGGAATAAATATTCCCTTTAGGGGACTTGCGCTGTATGGTTGGCACCCCTGTCGACTTCCGGAGAGAGGTCTGTACCTGACGAAGGTGATATAAAGAGGGGACATCTCGAGCCCCTGATTCGCGGAGTACCCAGAGAAATATGTTCATAAGTGAGTTTGAAAGCCGCATTCTGGGAAGGTTGTCAAGGGTGTCAAGAAGGAACATCTACATATAAGGAGTGGAAGCATTTAAGAAATTTCGGTCTGTGTGTTGAAGGGTTGACTCACCATCTTCGATTCATACGGTGACCAAGCCTCAGATGTCTTGGGCCGACCTTGTACCTCTTCATCAAGTACTAGGTCTGCCCCTTCAGGAACATTCACATCTATCCGAAAACATGAGATACATTGAAATGTATATGAATGGAATTGAGAGATATACTTACGTGTACTCCGTAGCAACTCGGTCAGTATATCTCCCTGTTCCAGTTCATCGAGTAGTAATTCACCGTCATTTGGGTCTTCGGGAACGAAATCAGCACCATTCCAGAGGTCAAAATTGGTGGCCTCTTGCTCCAAGCGTTTCCTTTCTTCTGCTGCCGCGGCTGTATGGTCGATTCCTGCATTGAAGATCTTGTTGGAAAAAGTACTATTATCCCACAATTCTTGTTCTTCCATACTTGGTCTGGAAATACATGCCTTCATCGTTACTGCTGGTTTAATTGCTGAAGATAACGTAGTGAAGTCCATCCTCTCCTCAATGGCGCTTTCATCTTGCATGGATTGTTCCCCAATCGTTCGAATAAAATCTCTATTCTGCTGGGCACGGACAGAACGGGTATGGACATCCGATTTTAAGTGATAAAAGAGACTTTCTTTCTGGATCCATCCGCTGTTTTGTCCACGAAGTGCTTCACATATATTGCATCGAACCTTCTTGCAGTCCACTGACAACTCTACAACTGATGAATTGTCTGTATCTTAAGTACTGCATAAAAAATAGACGGTATGAAAAAGGAAACCCACAGTCAGGCAATGCGGTTTGCGGTTTGCGCCCTTTCACCATTGTCGAAGTTGAAGGGAAAAGGCAGGTTCTCTTCACCTTATTATGTAATTCTGACCCAGAACCATCATTCACGAGTCTGGTCACCGTCACGGTAATATATAGGGAGTTGTCGTCTTCTTTCTTTCTTTTTAGTAACAGATAGAAGTCGAGATAGTGTGCATATACAAAGTAAAGATAAAGGGGACATGAGGAAAAGAGAAGAAATTTGGATGCCGCATGCATCACAATTTCATTTCTTAGCTGCTTGAAAAGTGGCCTGAGAGATAGTTAGTCCAATGTCCTCACTCCCCCCTCCAGAACTCTCGTAAGAAAGCCTTTGTGAACCTGTGGAATGAGCACGACTCCGCAATAAATCTGAGCGGCCCATAAGATCAATGAGCTCCCGTCTCAACTGAGACCCAAAAAAGTCATTCATCGAATCCACAAAGTGCTCCGGAAGCCATGTAGGTAGGGTGCATGGTGAAACAGTACTGTGGGAGCCTCTGACAAAAAATGGAAGGGACTTGTCTTTTGCTAAGAGGTACAGAAGATGTCGACACACTGGGCAGCAACGTTTTGAAACTCCTATAACTTGTCCAAAGTCCTATCACAAGAATTGAGGATCTGATAACAAAAACAATTGGAAACGGCATAACCCACCTTCAGTTGTATCAATAAGTCTTCATATTTGCTGTTGTCATTGACTGAGTGATTGATTAAGCTGGCTAGACAAGCCTCGCAATGTAGCGTGCCTGTAAAGTTTGGCGCATCATTCATTTTCACCAAATCAGCAAAGAACTTGGCGTTGTCACACAACGACTGGATTGAATGGGTGATGTCAAGGATCAAATTTCCTGGAGACTCGGGCTGGGCTTTCCAACCACAAAGCATATTGTATAGTTTCTCTGCGCAACCTTTAATGCCAGGTAATGCCGAGTTCTTCAATAGCTCTATTTCGATGATGGTTTTTTCAACGTCACGTTGTATCCACAGCTTTTCGGCAGATTTAGCTGTTGTTAGAGATTCTTTAGGATTCGACATGGTGGCGTTTTCAAGAAATTCAAGTATCTCGTCGTTGGTTTTGGTAGAATGGGGGTCCTGGACATTTTTTGTGGGAAAGAGTTTCGAGTCGGTGAAGAGTTCCCGCCAGGGAAGTAACGTATTGTCTACAGGAGGGGGGACCAAAATCTTGATAGAGATAGAGCTGTAGTGGAAATGTGGCCCGGTGACATGTCTAATGAGAATGTCCACAGCATCAAAGTGAAGTACCATAAGCTTTAACCAGTCTACGTAAGACCTCCACATAGGCTTCCGTAAACCCCCCTCTCCAATGGCTGAAAGCTGGACTGCCTCAAGCTCTTCGTCGAATTCATATCCAAGTCCTCTGCGCTCTTTCACTTGCGTTGACAAATTGGCACGATGGTAGTCGTTAAGCATGGGTGTAATATTTTGCAGGTGCATGGGGAGGGCAGAGCCTCTGGCAATTCTCTGAAGAGCATATCCGTTCAACATGACAGCAAGCAAATGCTTCTTGAATGCTTCGGAGCCCACAGTAGAAACATTCTCTTTGCCCCGGGATTTTGAGAGGTCCTCAAGAGAGCCCCGAAACTTTTGCAGGAGGATGGACAATAGTAGATGAAACTCCAAACACGTGTCTTCGGTGTAGAGCTGGAAGGGGCTCCCCTCGCAAGCCAAATTGGCTTGCTGGAATAACTTTGGAGTCGAAAGGCCTAACCAACTCTCCTGAATGGCGGGTAACAGGAACCTGACAAGGAATAACCGATCGTTTTCAATCTCTTCTTTTGATGCCTTCAAGCGCAAAGACTCATCAAATGGAACGATCTTCACTTGCTCCAAAGATGTAATATACGGAATTGACAGAGTTTTATGTTTCATGCGACGCAACATCTTTGGGTAAGAAGTGGTGATGACATAGAGTAGAAGACGGTCAGAGAGCTTTGTGAGGTTTGTTTCTTCGGGACCTCCATCAGAAGGGCGATCTTTCATCAAAAGCAGCTTGCTGATAATCCAGAGATGTGTGGCCAGTGTTGATTTGCTCCTGTTGTATAGCACATGAGTGTGTGCTGCAATAAGTTTATTACAATGCACTCACCAACGTTCCTCAAGGTACTTCTTTAGGGCCTCATCGTCATCAGGTTTAAGGCCAAGGGGAATTATTGCATTGATGATTGTGGGGTCTTTGTCCCAAGTTGGCGATTTTGGATCGTCCCTACGAAAATTTTTGGTGAAGAGATACTGGAAAATTCTCGAAATAGCCGTCGGTGGCTGCGGACTAATGAATGAGCTCTCGTGATTGGAGAGATGAGTGCAAGCAATGACCACAAGTGTATCGGGGCAACGCTTTGTGACAACTGCAGTGATGTCGTTATTCGCGATGGCCAGGTTAGAAACAGCGTTGGAGATCTTAAGTTCTTGACGCTCCATGGGTGACATGTCCATCGCTAAATCATCTGAAACTTTGAATGGTCGCTCTTGTTGGATCAGGTGGAGTATTGAGGTAATAGTGCGGAAAGCAAGAATATTTCTGGGCAATATATCTTCGGAGGGTAAGAGACTCATCGGAGGGTATGACAGGCGATGAGAGGAGATTGAAACCTAATACAGCCGCCTGAGTGCATCGGACTCGGAGTTGCTTGTCACTGGGCCGTTGTGGAGTGTTCCCAATTTTGGATTTTATTGGGCAGCCGTTGCTCGGCTAAGCCCAAGCCGACTCGACTCCACAGATCACATGGCTCAGCCAAAAATAGCTCAAGTTCAACTCCTGAGCCCTGAGCTCTTGTCCGTTTGTAATATCATCTACAATCTGTTCACCGTTCAGAACAGAAATTACAGAATCAAAACACACAGGAAAGGCTACAGAAATGGCAAGAGGGTAAAACAGACAAAAATGTGA
>Ga0193702_1000570_pt1 | contig 11369 bp, 9 predicted proteins | sample U3a1metaG_FD_143060 | JGI IMG/M metagenome (GOLD analysis project Ga0193702, IMG submission 143060) | Soil microbial communities from a riparian zone of the East river system, Colorado, United States - U3a1 | ecosystem: Environmental > Terrestrial > Soil > Riparian zone | place: USA: East River... | reverse complement strand
CTGCGTCGTTGCAAATGATTTTAACAAAGATGGCTTTGTCGATCTTTTTATTGGAGGCAGAGCAATGCCATGGGCCTATGGCCAAATACCTCCTTCTTATTTATTGCAAAATGATGGCACTGGAAAATTCATAGATGTTACCAATAAATATGCAAAGGATCTAAAGGAAATTGGAATGGTAACCAATGCCAATTGGGTTGATATTGATAAAGATGGCGATAATGATCTGCTTGTTTGTTGTGAGTGGGGTGGTATCTATGCTTTTATAAATAACAAGGGAATTTTTATAAAAAAGAGTTTAACTGAGAAGAAAGGCTGGTGGAATTTTATTTTACCATTTGATGCGGATGGAGATGGTGATATGGATCTGTTAGCAGGTAATCTTGGTCTTAACAGCCGGTTGAAAGCGAGTGAACAACAACCAATAAGAATGTATTACAATGATTTTGATGATAATGGAAAAAAAGAACAGATCCTTACCTATTTTGTAAATGATCAAGAGATACCATTTGCCACCAAAGAAGAAATAATAAAACAAATGCCTCCTCTCAAAAAGAAATTTTTGTATGCGGAGGATTTTGCAAAATCAACTCTCGGATCAATGTTTTCAGAAGATAAACTGAAGAAGGCTGATAAATTTGAAGCGAATTATTTTTCTAATGCGATTTTCATTAATGACGGTAGTATGAATTTTTCCCTCACCGCCTTACCATGGGAAGCACAACTAACTTCATTCAGGGATGCAGTGATAGTAAATGCAAACAACGACAAGTATCCCGATATTTTTTTAGCGGGAAATTATTATGATAATAATATACAGATGGGAAGGTATGATGCCGATTTTGGAACGCTGCTGATCAATTCAGGAAATGATTCATTTACTTGTGAAAGAATAGATAGCGGAATTATTAAAGGGCAGGTTCGTCATGTAAAGGAAATTACTATTGGTAAAGAAAAAGCCCTGGTCCTTGCTAAAAACAATGATAGTTTAAGGGTCATTAAATTTAAACTACCGGGTAATAAATTTTAGTGATCCATTTAGTGCTATCGGATTCTTTTGACCTGTCTGTTATCAGCGACTGGAATGGGATTGCTATATTGCTGCGCTGGTAATCCGTAATATATTTTTCGATCTGTTTTATTGCTTCGTTAATAGTTTTTTGATCGCCTCTTACTTCTGCAACAAGTATATTCCCATTTTTTACCATTTGTTTCAATGAAATATTTTCTTTTTCAGGTAGTTTTTTATTTACCGGTACACCAACCCGTACATAATAATTTATACTGTCCTCGCTTTCAATATTAAGCATTGGAGAAAATTCTTCTTTGCCATCAGTTTTCCTGATGTGTTCTCTTATTATACTTACAAGGGAATAAATGTCTTCCGTGGTTGGAGAATGTGAAAACACTTTGCTGGTTGACAGCAAGAACTGCATTTCCACTTTCTCATTTTTTATATCATAGCCATATAGATCTTTCACATTTTTCGTGTGATCTTTTAAAGCCACCAGCAGATCATCAAACCCGCTTTTAATTTTTTTTGCCTTGAAATAATTTTGGATTCTGCTTACAGGATCACTTCCGCTGTTTAATTCTGATTCTATTTGAATTGCACTACTATCTTTTTCAAATGAAATGATCTTCAGCAGGCTGTTATAAGAGTTTTCGTTTTTACTGAGAGTTAATTCAAACGAATGATACCGGATCTTTTCAATGCTATAATTATAACCGGAATAAGTGAATATTTTTTTTGAACTTGTATCGGTTGAAATTTTTCCCGGCCACCATTTCTCCCAATTGCTGTCTGCGAATAGAAAGCGAAAAAGGCCTTCACCATTCGCCTGGTATTTTATGGCGCTTGATATCTTTAATTTTTTTGGAATAAAAATATAAGTACCTGCAAGTGCTAAAATAAATAAGATCACAATAGCGGCTATAATTCTTTTCATACTCCTCATCCTGGTTTTTACTTATAAAAATGCTTCGCAAAAATAAGGTTGAAATAAAGATCTCTACTGTCTTGTTTTGACTGGTTTGGCATGATTAACAAGCTGTAAACGATTGCAGGCAAATCAATGATAAAAGACTAAATTAGTTGCTATTTCATTCTTGTTTTCAATCACTCCTTATTCACCGACAGAAAATTGAACCCTTAGGAAGCGGTTATTTATGAATTAATAAATTAAAACGAATGAACAGAAATTTGGTTATCTGGTCGATCACCGTGGCACTCGGAGGTTTTTTGTTTGGAATGGATGTAGCGGTTATATCCGGAGCAGAACAAGTGATACAAAAACTTTGGGGTTTAAGTAAGCTGATGCATGGCACTGCGATCGCTATGGCATTATATGGAACAATAGTTGGGGCTATCATCGGCAGTTTTCCGGCAAATAAATTTGGACGAAAGAAGACATTGCTTTGGATCGGGATCATTTTTCTTATTTCATCAGTAGGTGCAGCGATCGCACAAGATGTAAATACGTTTATGGTTTTCCGGTTCCTTGGCGGTTTTGCTATCGGTGCTTCCTCAGTCGTTGCTCCAATTTATATTTCTGAAATAGCCCCTCCAAAATATCGTGGTCGTTTAGCAGCATCTTTTCAACTGAATATTGTTGCAGGGATATTATTTGCTTACTTATCAAACTATTTACTACAGGGTGTGGGTGGCGTAAATGATTGGCGTTATATGCTTGGGGTTGTAGCCATTCCTTCTTTGTTGTTTTCGATCTTTATGTTGTTTACTCCTGAAAGCCCCCGCTGGCTGATCCTGTACAGGAAGAATGAAACAGAGGCTAGAAGAATTTTTGCCTTAAGCGGGGCATCTGCAGATGAATTAATTCACGAAATAAAAAATTCTATACAGCAACAAAAAAAGGAGTCACTTTTCTCGGGAAAATTTAACCGCTATATACTGCTTGCATTTCTTATCGCTTTTTTTAACCAGCTCTCCGGTATTAATGCCATTATATATTTTGCGCCAAGGGTATTTAAAATGGCAGGGTTGGAAAAAAGCAGTGCTTTTCTTTCCAGCGTAGGTATTGGTGTTGTCAATTTTATTTTCACGTTAGTAGGCTGGTATCTCATCGATCGTCTTGGGAGAAGAACATTAATGTATATTGGTTCCATCGGGTATATTATTTCTTTATCATTGATCGCATTTTCTTTTTCAGGAGACACACATGCCGGTATAACATGGTTTGTATTTCTTTTTATAGCTGCTCATGCTGTTGGACAAGGCGCTGTCATCTGGGTTTTTATCTCTGAAGTTTTTCCAAATTCAGTTCGGGCTGCAGGAATGTCGTTAGGAAGTTTGACGCATTGGTTTTTTGCGGCGCTTATATCGCAAACATTTACATTTTTTGCTGAGTCGCCATCAATTGGTCCGACAATAATATTTGCGTTCTTTGCGGTGATGATGGTATTTCAGTTATTATTTGTGTGGAAGTTAATGCCGGAAACAAAAGGAATAGCTTTGGAAGATATGAATGCAAGGATCGGTCATTGAACAAAATGAAAATCTTATTTATGCTAAATATAAAATTCTCCGCCTGAGGCGGAGCCAGGGCATGGAAAAAATTCTTTGTATTGGCGAAGCATTGATCGACATGATCTGCACTGATAAAGGAAAGCACTTATCAGAAGGAGAAAATTTTTTAAAAAAACCCGGCGGCGCACCTACAAATGTTGCTGCTGCTATTGCAGCTTTAGGTGGGGATGTGGAATTGGCTGCCAAAATTGGAAAGGACCCCTTTGGCCAACACCTTATAGATGTTATGGATTCATTTGGTGTAAGTACAAAATGGATGTTGCAGGATGAAAATTATTTTACCACATTCGCTTTTGTCTCATTAATGGAAGATGGGGAAAGGGATTTTTATTTTAATCGCGGGGCTGACGGGCAATTGAACCGTGATGAAGTAGATGCCATCAATCTTGAAAAGTTTTCGATAATTCATTTTGGTTCGGCCACTGCTTTTTTGCCAGGTCCTTTGCAAATTGCTTATCAAAGCCTGCTTCAGAAATCATTGCTGCAGGAAATTTTTATCAGCTTCGATCCAAATTACAGAAGCTTATTGTTTCAAAACGATCAACGATCTTTTATTGACCAGAGTTGGAATTTTTTAGATTGTTGCCACTTTTTTAAAGTAAGTGATGAAGAAGCGATGATGCTGACCGGTCGTTCAACCTTAACAGACACGGTGAAGGATCTTCTGCTAAGAACAACATCAGTATTTGCGATCACATTAGGAAAAGAAGGAACCTTGCTGGGCTTTGATGGAGAAACAAAGATCATTCCCAGTATAGAAATAAACCCCATTGATACAACCGGTGCCGGTGATGCATTTGTAGGAGCCGTGTTATTCCAGCTGGCAGATAGACCAGTAAAAGAGATCAGGTCATTGACAATGCCAGTATGGGAACAAATAATTGCTAATGCTAATAAGGCAGGTGCAAGAACCTGCGAGTACATGGGTGCCATGGAAGCATTCAAACATTTAAGCGGCGATATATTTAGCTAAAATAAATTGGGCAGACAGTGATGAAAGAAGTATTCGTGCAATCTCCGAAATGAAATTTTATTAGCCAAGCATTATTACTACTGTTAAACTTCTGTTGCGTCGCACTCTTTTACGTTCGGTAATTCTATTCAACATTTTTCTTTTTCGCTGGGATTTTCCGGCCCGTTGGGACTGATTATTTCTGTACATTCTTTCTCCACCTTTGAATAATTGTCAATCAGGTAAAAAAAAATTTCGGTAAGTGAATGATAAGCAATTAAAAAGTGTTTAAAAGTGGACCTTGTTTTCTCTAATGTTTACCCAGAAAGTAATATTTGTTTAAAACTTATGTCTGTCGCCAGCATAATATCAACGTGGCAATGAGCGTCTCACACTTGAATAAAGTGAATGGTTTATAAGTGGGTGATTCAAATGCGGCTTTCGTAATACGAAACCCCTTCTAATACTCCTTCTGAGAGGCTTTTCCGAGCGAAATATATATCCTTTAAGTTCTTTAGTGAGGCCATCTCCGGGCTATGGTTTGCCACTACTATTCCTTTAACTCTACCTTTTAACATATCTATATCATTACCGCTATTTCCTGCTGTTAGAAATTTCTCAACTGGTGTTCTCCATTTATTGCTCAGAAAACGTATCGCATTGCCTTTGCTGGCCCTGAATGGAAGTATATCGAGAAAATGATTTTCTGTCAATAACAACTTTGCCCTTAGTTTATTTTCATTAAGAAGTTTGTAAATAGTATTAAGATCCTCATCAGTAAAATCTTTATTAACATAATAACTCAATTTAAATTCCCGTTGTGCCGCTGCTTCTTGCGCTATCAGTTTTGGAAACCCAATCAATAGCTTTTCTATTTCATCTCTTTTCCACATATAAGAAATATGACTTTCCCAACCTTTGTCGGGTTCATAATCGGGGGTATAAAAAATTTCAGAGCCTGCACTGCAAATAAGAATGTCCGGTTCAGGAAGATCATATTCCTGTATAGCTTTTTTTCCCAATTCTAAATTTCTTCCACTTGCAAGGCCAAAACCGAGATCATTGTCATTGTCATTTATCCATTTTTTTAGATCTGTCAAACCCGTTGTTTGTTGACCATCGACAAGAGTTCCGTCAATATCTGAGATCAGAAAATATTTTACAAAAGATAATTTTTTTCCGTAGGGAATATCACCGCTCAATCCTTCTTGTTGGTTTTTTTCTTCCATTGCTTTTTCAACCAGGGAAACATATTGACTTGAATGATTTTGCCATGAATAGGTTTTATCTGTACAAAGAATTCCATTTTCAGAATAACGTTGCCATAAACTTTGATCGGTAATTACTTTTTTTATTGCATAGGAAATCGCACTTGGCTGTTCTACATTTATTACTAATCCATTTTGGCAATGATGGATGATCTCCTTCGGCCCGCCTTTTGACGATGCAATAACGGGCAAACCACAGGCAGCGGCTTCCAATACAGTCAACCCAAAATTCTCTCCGGGAGTTGCATTTACAAAAACACCTTTTTTTCGAGCTGCAATTCTATATATCTCTGGAACCTCCTGTTGTGGATCATTCTTTTTTGGAATTGCCATTTTTCCATACAGGTCATACTTATCCATCAACAGCAAAAGATTCGTAAGGATTTCCTGTTCTTCCTCAGCCATTTTTGAAATGTCTTTCCTTACACCCGCAAATATGGCAAGGTTAGCCATTGTTTGTAATTCCTTGTCTTCACCATATGCCTGTATGATGGCTTCAAAATTTTTTCTTTTGTCTGCTCTTCCGATCGAAACGATCAAGGGCTTTGCCGGGTTAAATAAAAATTTTTCAATTTCCCGGTTAACTCTGTTCACTGCCTGTTCTTGTTCAAGAGAAAGCTTGAATGAAGGCATATCAAACCTGTAATACGGGTAGAATGCGGAACTATTAAAACCCGGCGGCATGACAACAAATCTGGCATCAGATTCGGCATCGTACAATTTATATTGAGTATCTATTTCGTGATGAGTGCTGGCAATGACGTAATCGGCAGTGCGCAAAACAGACTCTTCAACGCTGATTCTATGATCAATTTTATATGTGTGATTTAATTTTTCCTCCGTATAACCCTGGCTCAATAAGATTTTTTTCTTATTTCTTCCTAATGAATGTCCCGTTGCAAAGAATGGAATACCATAGATCTTTGAAAGCTGTTGTGCAATATAATTTCCATCAGCATAGTGACCATGTACTATATCAGGGTAATCATCTTCCTGCTCGATGAAGCGAATAGTCTTATCGGTAAACTCATCCAAATGATCCCAGAGATTTTCTTTTCTTCTGTATCCTGAGCCGCCACAATTAATTCTCACTATTCTTGCCTTATCATTAATTTGTTCTATTGGTTCGGAATAAGAAGATGCGACGCGTTTGTCGGAAATTCGTCTTGTGAAAAGATCAATCTTTCGTATGCTTGTGTTTTCCGATAATGAATTAAGTAACTCTAAAACATATTTCACTTGTCCGCCTGTGTCTTTATCTTTCCCTATCTCGGGATTCGTGGATCGAATGAGACCATGAGGACTAAACAGCTGCAGGTAGTAACCAGTCATGAAACAAATTTACTTTATTACTATGGCGAAGAATATTAGAATGTTATTAGAATACATTTGAAGAAAATTAAAAATGTTGAAAACCTTTCATTTACGTAATTCAAAATTTTTATTGAATTGAAATAGCTTTACATTTTAAAATACAAATCGATGTATTCAGGCGCAGGATTTAGCGATTGGGAAATTGGAGATATAACTGTTTATATTCATAACGGTGAGTATCATTTGTTTCATTTGATCATACCTAATCATGATTATATAGCACATGCAACTTCAAAAGATGGTCTTGCATGGAGAAGAACAAAGATGTATTATACAGGTTTGCAACGCGTCGATAAAGGGATCAATTCACGTATTGGTTTAGCAGAATCAGATGATCTTTTGAATTGGAATAAAGTGAAAGGGGCTCAACTCCCGATTGATTTAAAGAAAGGTTATTATGAATGCCTTGATGACAATCCTCGTGGTTGGCTAAGTTTCAGGGATCCGTTCTATTTCGAACATAATAGTAATTCTTACATTTTGTTTTGTGGCAGAAAAAATTTTGGGCCGATTTCACGCAGAGGTTGTGTCGGGTTATTAAAAATAGAAGACAATAAATATGTATTGCAGGAATCCCTTATTTATCCAATGGTTTATGATGATGTAGAATGTCCCTGCATATTTGAGTTAAATGGACGCTTTTATATCATTGGCTCAATAAGAGAGGATGTAAAAGTTCGCTATTGGGTAAGCGATAAGTTTATTGGTCAATACAGAACATTTCACTCTGATTTTTTGTTGCCTGAAGGTAACTACGCTGCACGAATTACATGGGATGACGATCACTTATTACTTTATAATTTCTTTTTTACGCATGGAGCAATCAATTCATTACGTGTATTGCCACCACCCAAGGAACTATCCACTGATTCGTATGGACGGCTGGTGTTAAAGAGTTTTTATCATTGGGAGCAAATGGTAGCAAGCACTATTTTACAAAAAGATTTTGGTACGCCGGTTCGTATACTAAAAAATGCTACAGCAAATTTTAAGACCGAAGATGGAAAATGGATCTGTAGTTCAGAAAGCGGATACGAAATATTTTATTTTGACCAACCTTCTGATAATTTTATTTGGGAAGGAAGGATCAGAAATAACGGGTTAGGCAAATTTGGGATCGTCGCTCATATAGACCAGGAAAGCAATGGATATTTTATTTCCATCGATTTGATCGAGGGACTTATTCAATTGCGTTCATGGGGGTATAATCCTGCGAACAATCGTCAAAATTTTATCTTTAGCAACCTTCAGTCAAACGTATGTGTCGTTCCACCATCTGGTACGATCTATTTTAAACTTATATGTTATGGAAATTATATTGAACTATCTGTTGACGGAGAAGTAAAGCTTACATTAATGGATTATATATGGAGCGGCCCTGGGATGGGATTATATACCACTGCATCATCGATCATATTGGAAGAATCGATTATAAAAACTTTACCTCAGGTTGTACAGGAATATGCAAGCCAGGAAGTGGCACAAAAAAATATGTAACAAAATACCACCTGACCTTAAGCTTCAACGTTTGGATCAGAAAAGAAAAAAATAAGGTAACTATATGCCAGTTGGGACAAAGGGATATTAACTTTGTTTGGTTTCCTTACGAGATTTAATTTCTTCTTGAACTAATTTTATTAATAACCGACATTGTTCAAATTCTATTTCACCAGCATCCCCTGCTTGCATTTGCATATATAATCTCGTTTGCGTTGATAATATATCCACTAACTCTGCTGTTTTAAGGCTACTCAGTTTTTCCATTTGTTTAAAGGTAAACACAAAAACCCACCATTTGTTTGAATTGATTACCTTGATAGTAAGAGTTCCCTTTATGCCTCATTCTACATATCGTTCTTTGCCTATTGAAGGTCTTTATGAAAATAATTGGGCAACAAAGAGAATATTAATAAACGGGGCTGCTGCTGTTTTTTCCTAATTCAAGGCTGGTAGCCGAAGGTATTGTTATTATAAAAGTAGTTCCTTTACTCACAATAGAACGAACTTTGATAGTTCCTTTATGCAATTTAATAATCCGATCAGCCATTGATAATCCCAGTCCAAAGCCCCGGCCTTCTGTGACCTTGTTGGCTCGATAAAATGGTTGAAAAATGTTTTCGATCTCCTCAGGCGGAATTCCAATACCCTTATCTTCGATTTCAACCTGAATATTATATTCTCCGGTTTCTAGTTTAATATTCGCTTCATGGTTGTCAGAATATTTGCAAGCATTTAAAGCAATATTTTTTATCGCAGTAAATAGCAAAGCCTCGTTTCCAAAAACTAATAACTTTTCTTCCTCCTCAGGCATATTATCGAAATTCAAGATCACTAGATAATCGCTGCTTATTTTAGAAATTTCCGAGGGAACTCGCATAAGTATTTCGTCAAGACGGAGCAGGTCTATATCAAGCCCACCTTTATTTCCCGATGCTCTTGCAAATTCTAAAAGTGTTAACGTTAGTTTCCCCATATGCCGCACATCATGATAAACAGAGCTGATCACTTTTTGATATTCTGCACTTGATCTTTCTTTTTCAAGAATGACTTCTAACTGACTTGAAATCGAGGTCAGAGGAGTTGACAGCTCATGCGATGCGTTTGAAATAAATCTTCGTTGTAATTCAAACCCTTCCTGAAGCTTATTAAGCAGCTGATTAAACGTATCAGCCAAATAGTGCCATTCGTCTTTGACGTTACCCGTAGATACTCTTCTTGTGAGATTCTGAACAGTTATGTCAGAAACGTCATCCGCTATTTTTTTGATGGGGCGCAAAAGCCGCTGCGAGAAAATATAACCAATGATCAATGCCGAAATAATTCCAACAGCAAAACCAAGAAGCAAAATAGTTTTCAACCGAACAAGATTCATTTTTCCATCATTATCATTTGCAGCTGAAATGATGAATACTTTAATATTATTATCATCGTGCTTATACCCGATGGCTTCTTTATTTCCTCTTGTAAAATAAATTTCATCGCTTTTCCCTCTTAAATTGTCAAGTTCTTGTTTGTCCACTTCTATTTTATCTCCCGCTACATCGCTATACCGATATATCTCACGTTCATTGGAGTCATACACCTGTATCACTTTTTCCCTTAGCGATACTGCGGTTAGAGAATCAAATTGTCGTATGAGGTTTGGATCGAATATTTCTCTCCTTGCAAGTAGCCGCCCAATGGTGATCGCCCTGTTTGTTAAACGGGTTTTCATTGTTTTTACTCTCTCATTTGCCGAAATATAATAGACAGATCCACAAACAATGCTCATAATAATAAACACAAAGAGCACAAACAAAAGTGTAATGCGAATTCGTACAGGCATGTTTTTAATTCAGCTTTCTTTAAGAATATATCCCATTCCCACGTGGGTTTGAATTAATTTATGTTCAAATTTTTTATCTATCTTATTTCTGAGATAGTTTATATAAACATCAATAACATTTGTACTTCTTTCAAAATCTATATCCCAAACATTCATAGCAAGGTCGGCACGGGAAACAACTTTGTTCTTATTGCGCAACAAGTACTCGAGTAATTGAAACTCCTTTGCTGTTAAATTTATTTTTGCCCCGGCTCGTATTACTTCTTTGCTTTCTAAATTCATTTCAAGATCATCAGCCTGCAAAATACTTCCTACTGGCAATTGCTGAAACATAGTTCTTTTCAGCAGTACTCTGATCTTTAAGAGTAATTCCTTGAATTCAAAAGGCTTTACAATATAGTCATCCGCCCCGGAATCATAACCCTCGATCTTATCGTCGATTGTGGGCAGGGAGGTAACCATTATTATTGGAATATTCGGATTTTCTTTCCTTATCATTTTACATAACTCAAAGCCATTAATACCAGGCAGATTAATGTCGAGTATCAGCAGATTAAACTTGTATGACTTAAATACCCGGTAACCGATATTGCCATCATAGGCCACTTCAACTCGGTAACCTTTCTCTTCAAGGCCAAACTTTAATGTGTCGGCAATTTTGCGTTCATCCTCCACTATCAGAATCTTTCTTTCATCCATCGTGACTCGTTTATAACTCAAACTAAGGTAAATATTTACATCGTCTTTCAGTGGTTTTAATCACATTCTAATGTGAGTTTAATTCAAGCTTAAGCTTCGGGCATTATTTTGCAGGTCTGAATAACAAATTATGTTTAGGACAATTTTATTGCCAGTTGATTTTGAGATAAACACAGAAATGGCCGTGAAGAAGGCTCTGGAATT
>Ga0193702_1000569_pt1 | contig 11385 bp, 6 predicted proteins | sample U3a1metaG_FD_143060 | JGI IMG/M metagenome (GOLD analysis project Ga0193702, IMG submission 143060) | Soil microbial communities from a riparian zone of the East river system, Colorado, United States - U3a1 | ecosystem: Environmental > Terrestrial > Soil > Riparian zone | place: USA: East River... | reverse complement strand
CACCGCGACCTTCGCCTACACCTCGACCGCGATGCCGATGCTGACCGGCACCCTGATCACGGCCGCCGGCTTCCTGCCGATCGGCCTGGCCAAATCGGCGGCCGGCGAATACACCTTGTCGATGTTCTCGGTGAACGCGCTGGCGCTGCTTATTTCGTGGGTGGTGGCGGTGGTGTTCACGCCCTACATCGGCTTCGTGCTGCTGAAGGTCAAGCCGCATGTGGGCGACGAGAGCGAGCACGACGTGTTCAGCACGCCCGGCTTCCAGCGCTTCCGCCGCCTCGTGTCCTGGTGCGTGGAGTGGCGCAAGACCACCATCGCGCTGACCCTCGGCGTCTTCGCGCTGGGCGTGTTCGGCTTTAACTTCATCGAGAAGCAGTTCTTCCCGGATTCGAGCCGGCCCGAGCTGATGGTCGAGATGTGGTCGCCCGAAGGCACGACCTTCAAGGCCAACGAAGCGCAGGTGAAAAAGTTCGAAGCCTTCGTGCGCACCTTGCCGGGCGTGGAAAGCGTGACCAGCTACGTCGGCACCGGCAGCCCGCGCTTCTACTTGCCGCTCGACCAGATTTTCCCGCAGACGAACGTGTCGCAGATCGTGGTGCTGCCCAAGGACTTGAAGGCGCGCGAGAGCTTGCGCCTGAAGATCGTCGAGGTCTTCAAGAACGATTTCCCCGAGGTGCGCGGCCGCGTCAAGCTGCTGCCGAACGGGCCGCCGGTGCCGTATCCGGTGCAATTCCTGGTGGCCGGCCCCGAGATCGCGACCACGCGCGCGATTGCCGACAAGGTCAAGACGATCATGCTGGCCAATCCCAACACGCTGGGCGTGAACGACAACTGGAACGAGTCGGTCAAGGTGCTGCGCCTCGACCTCGACCAGGACAAGCTGCGCGCGCTCGGCGTGACGTCGCAGACCGTGCGGCGCGCCGCCAACACCATCTTGTCGGGCACGCCGATCGGCCAGTTTCGCGAGGATAACAAGCTGATCGACATCGTGGTGCGCCAGCCGCTGGAAGAGCGCGCCACGATCTCGGTGCTGAACGACACCAATATTCCCACCGCGTCCGGCAAGTCGGTGACCGTGTCGCAGATCGCGCGCGCCCATTTCGTGTGGGAGCCGGGCGTGGTGTGGCGCGAGGGCCGCGAGTGGGCGATCACGGTGCAGTCGGACGTGGCGGACGGCATCCAGGGGCCGACCGTGTCGACCCAGATCGACGCCAAGCTGGGCGCCCTGCGCGCCGGCCTGCCGCCCGGCTACCGCGTCAGCCTGGCCGGCGCGGCGGCCGACAGTTCGGCGGCCGAGGCCTCGATCAGCGCCAACGTGCCGCTGGTGATCTTCATCGTGTTCACCTTGCTGATGCTGCAGCTGCACAGCTTCTCGCGCGCGCTGATGGTGTTCCTGACCGGGCCGCTGGGCATCGCCGGCGCCGCCATGGCGCTGCTGATCCTGCACCGGCCGCTCGGCTTCGTCGCCAACCTCGGCGTGATCGCGCTGTTCGGCATGATCATCCGCAACTCGGTGATCCTGGTGGATCAGATCGAGCAGGACATCGCCGGCGGCGCCGAGCCGTGGAACGCGGTGGTGGAAGCGGCGGTGCGGCGCTGCCGGCCGATCATCCTGACCGCGGCGGCCGCGGCGCTGGCCATGATTCCGCTGTCGCGCTCGGTGTTCTGGGGACCGATGGCGGTGGCCATCATGGGCGGGCTGCTGGTGGCGACCGCGCTGACGCTGCTGTTCCTGCCGGCCCTGTACGCGACCTGGTTCCGGGTCAAGAAGCCGGTGAAGGCGTAATCCCCTGCGTCGCCGCGCCGGTGACCCCGGAGCGCGACGCATGCGCGTGCTTTTCCCACACCCGGCTCTTCCAGCGCCAGTACATCGACAGTCCGCGCAGCCATTCGTCGCAGCAAAACGCGATCCAGACCCCGGTCAGGCCCAGCCCGAAGTGCAGGCCCAGCAGCCAGGCCAGCGGCACCGCCACGCCCCACATCGAACACATCCCCATCAGCACCGGAAAGCGCGCATCGCCGGCCGCGCGCAGCGAGTTGATGACCACCAGGTTGAAGGTGCGGCCCGGCTCCAGCACCAGGCTCATGCGCAGCAGCAGCGCGCCGCCGGCCACGATCTCCGGGTTCGCGCTGAACAGGCCGAACAAGTGCGGCGCCAGCAGCACCACCACGCAGGTCGAGGCCACCGTCACCGCCAGTCCCACGCGCAAGCTGCGCAGCAACTGGCGGTAAGCCTGCTCGACCTCGCCCGCGCCGACCATGTGGCCGATCATGATCTCGGTGCCGATGCCGATCGCGATCCCGAGCATCATCATCACCATCGACAGCTGCATCGCGTACGAGAAGGTGGCCAGCGCGGTCTCGCCCAGCTGCCCGACGAAATAGGTGATGACCATGAAGCTCATGTACCAGCACAGGTTTTCGCCGGCCGCCGGCACGCCGATGCGCAAGATGCCGGCCAGCGCCTTGCGGCTGATGCGCGTGAACGTGGCCAGCCGCACGTGCAGCTTGATCTGGTGCCGCACCAGCCACGCCAGCGCGACGCAGGCCACGGTGCGGCTGATCACGGTCGACAGCGCGGTGCCCACCACCCCCAGCGCCGGAAAGCCGAACATGCCGAAGATCAGCACGAAGTTCAGGCCGAGGTTCAGCACGTTCATCGCCAGCGCGATGAACATGACCTCGCGGGTATGCCCGTGCGAGCGCAGCACCGCGCCGAACGCGAGGTTGAGCGCCTCGAGGAACAGGGTGCCGCCCATCCAGGCCAGGAAGGGCAGGGCATACTGCATCAGGCCCGGCGGCAGATGCAGCAGCCGCAGCATGGGCCCGGAAAACGCCCACACCAGCGCGCTGACCGCCAGCCCGAGCCAGAAGTTCAAGCCGAGCGCGGCCGAGGCGACGCGCTGGGCGCCGTCGCGGTCGCCGGCGCCCAGGTGATGGGTCAGCACCACGCCGGCGCCGATCCCGACGAAGGAAAACAGGATGATGAAAAAGGTGACGATCTGGTTCGCCACCGCCAGCCCGGCCACCGCCGGGTCGCCCAGGTGACTGACCATGAAAGTGTCGACGATGCCCGGCAGGATGTGCGACAACTGTTCGATAAACACCGGCCAGGTGATCGCGAACAGGCCGAGTTTGCGGATGTTTTCTGAGGGCATGCGGAATTATAGCCGCCAATGCCGAGTTCGCTTCCCGGAACAAAAAACGCCCTATGATGCTAGAAAATCCAGTAAAATAGCGGGCGAAGTTGTAGCCCCTAACCGAGGCAGTGCAGGGCGGCCGGTTTCATCGTCGGGCGCCCTTTGTTTTTTGGGGTGGTCAGCGTAAGGCCGGCCGGCCAGGTGCACCCGCACGATCGGGTGCGGTCCCGCGAGGATGGCGAAATTGGTAGACGCACCAGGTTTAGGTCCTGACGCCAGCAATGGTGTGGGGGTTCGAGTCCCCCTCCTCGCACCACGAACATATACTATTTTTTTGGACGATTTTTACAATGGCAACTGCAGTCGAAACCCTGGACAAACTCGAACGTCGCATGACGATCTCTTTTCCGCTGACTGACGTCCGTACGGAAGTTGAGAAGCGCTTGAAACAGCAGGCCAAGACGGCCAAGGCGCCGGGCTTCCGCCCAGGCAAGGTGCCGATCAAGATGGTCGCGGCCCAGTACGGCTACCAGATCGAATCGGACGTGCTGAACGACAAGGTCGGCCGCGCGTTCAACGACGCCGCCAACGAGAACCAGCTGCGGGTTGCCGGCTTCCCCAAGATCGAACCGAAAGAGGGCGCGCCCGAAGGCGTGCTGAGCTTCGACGCGACCTTCGAGGTGTATCCCGAGATCGCGATCGGCGACCTGTCCTCGGTCGAGATCGAGACCGTCAAGGCCGACGTGTCGGACGCCGAAATCGAAAAGACCATCGAGATCCTGCGCAAGCAGCGCGTGCACTACCACACCAAGGGCGAGGCCGGTGAGCACGGCGACGGCGGCGCGCCGGTCGCGGCCAACGGCGACCGCGTGACGGTCGACTTCATCGGCGTGATCGACAGCGTCGAATTCGCCGGCGGCAAGGCCGACGACTACGCCTTCGTGCTGGGCGAAGGCCGCATGCTGCCGGAATTCGAAGCCGCCACCGTCGGCCTCAAGGTGGGCGAGTCGAAAACCTTCCCGCTGGCCTTCCCCGAGGACTACCATGGCAAGGACGTGGCCGGCAAGACCGCCGAGTTCACCATCACCCTGAAAAAGCTCGAGTGGGCGCACCTGCCGGAAGTCGATGCCGAATTCGCCAAGTCGCTGGGCATGGAAGACGGCAACCTGACCAAGATGCGCGCCGACATCAAGGTCAACCTCGAGCGTGAAGTGGCCGGCCGCGTCAAGGCCCGCAACAAGGAAGCCGTGATGGACGCGCTGGTCAAGGTCACCGACATGGACGTACCGAAAGTCATGATCGCCCAGGATTCCGAGCGCCTGGCCGAGATGACCCGCCAGGACATGGCGCAGCGCGGCATGGATGTCAAGAACATGCCATTCCCGCAAGAGCTGTTCGCCACCAAGGCCGAACGCCGCGTGCGCCTGGGCCTGATCCTGTCGCAACTGGTCGCCGACAACAAGTTGAACGCCACCCCCGAGCAGGTCAAGGCCCAGATCGAGGACTTCGCGCAGAGCTACGAAGACCCGAAGGAAGTGCTGAAGTACTACTACAGCGACCGCCGCCGCCTGGGCGAAGTGGAAGCCCTTGTATTGGAAGAAAACGTCGTCAACTATGTGCTCGGTAAGGCGAAGGTCAGCACCACGGCGGTGGCCTTCGACGAACTGATGGGAAGCAACGCGCAAGCCTGAATGCCGATTCCGTGACGGGAGCGGCGCAGCGCGCCAGCCCCCCGTCATTCCCGCGCACGCGGGAATCCAGCGTGTCCTTGGACGCGGCGTATGGATTCCCGCCTGCGCGGGAACGACATCGGTATTTTGTTTGTTCTTCTACAAGGAAAGAGACAGGTATGAATCATAATCCGGCATTGGACACACAAGCACTCGGCCTCGTGCCGATGGTCGTGGAACAGAGCGGCCGCGGCGAGCGCGCCTACGATATCTACTCGCGCCTGCTCAAGGAGCGCGTGATTTTCCTGGTCGGGCCTGTCAACGACCAGATGGCCAACCTGATCGTGGCCCAGCTGCTGTTCCTCGAGAGCGAGAATCCGGACAAGGACATCTCGTTGTACATCAACTCGCCGGGCGGGTCGGTTTCGGCCGGGCTGGCGATCTTCGATACGATGAACTTCATCAAGCCCGACGTGTCGACCCTGTGCACCGGCATGGCGGCCTCGATGGGCGCCTTCCTGCTGGCGGCCGGCGCCAAGGGCAAGCGCTTCTCGCTGCCGAACTCGCGCATCATGATCCACCAGCCGTCCGGCGGCTCGCAGGGCCAGGCCTCGGACATCGAAATCCAGGCCAAGGAAATCCTCTACCTGCGCGAGCGCCTGAACAAGATCCTGGCCGAGCGCACCGGCAAGACCATGGAGCAGATCCACAAGGACACCGACCGCGACCGCTTCATGTCCGGCGACGAAGCGGCGGACTATGGCCTGATCGACAAAGTGTTGACTAGCCGAGTTTGATGCACCCAGCGGTCTGTTGCTGAAAAAACGCCCGGACGCTACAACGTTCGGGCGTTTCGTTTTTATTTCGGGTAGCATGGCAGTTATGCGCGCTTGTTGCGCACCCGTATTAGCGTTATATTTATAGCAATCCAATAGTCTTCGAATAGAAACCTGCCCCATGTCAGACAAAAAATCCTCCAGCGGCGAAAAACTCCTCTACTGCTCGTTCTGCGGCAAGAGCCAGCACGAGGTGAAGAAGCTCATCGCAGGACCGTCGGTGTTCATCTGCGACGAGTGTATCGACCTGTGTAACGACATCATCCGCGACGAGACCTCGAACGTGGAATCGGTGGCCGGCGCCAAGTCCGACCTGCCGACCCCGCACGAGATCTGCGACCTGCTGGACCAGTACGTGATCGGCCAGCAGACCGCCAAGCGGATCCTGTCGGTGGCGGTCTACAACCACTACAAGCGCCTCAAGCACCTGGGCAAGAAGGACGACGTCGAACTGGCCAAGAGCAACATCCTGCTGGTCGGTCCCACCGGCTCGGGCAAGACCCTGCTGGCGCAGACCCTCGCGCGCATGCTCAACGTGCCGTTCGTGATCGCCGACGCCACCACCCTGACCGAAGCCGGCTATGTCGGCGAGGACGTCGAGAACATCATCCAGAAGCTGCTCCAGAGCTGCAACTACGAGGTCGAGAAGGCCCAGCGCGGCATCGTCTACATCGACGAGATCGACAAGATTTCGCGCAAGTCGGACAACCCCTCGATCACGCGCGACGTGTCGGGCGAGGGCGTGCAGCAGGCCCTGCTGAAACTGATCGAGGGCACCATGGCCTCGGTGCCGCCGCAGGGCGGGCGCAAGCACCCGAACCAGGACTTCGTGCAGATCGACACCACCAACATCATGTTCATCTGCGGCGGCGCCTTCGACGGGCTGGTGAAGATCATCCAGAACCGCTCCGAAAAGAGCGGCATCGGTTTCTCGGCCAGCGTCAAGAGCCAGACCCAGCGCTCCAGCAGCGACGTGCTGTTGGAAGCGGAACCGGAAGACCTGATCAAGTTCGGCCTGATCCCGGAACTGGTGGGCCGCCTGCCGGTCGTCGCCACGCTCAGCGAGTTGACCGAAGAAGCGCTGATCCAGATCCTGATCGAACCGAAGAACGCGCTGATCAAGCAGTATTCCAAGCTGCTCGAAATGGAAGGCGCGGAACTCGAGATCCGTCCCGCCGCCTTGCACGCGATTGCTCGTAAGGCATTGGCGCGCAAGACCGGCGCGCGCGGCCTGCGCTCGATCCTGGAACATGCTTTGCTCGACGTGATGTACGAGCTGCCGAATCAGCAGAACGTCGTGAAAGTGGTCATCGATGAGAATTCGATCACGAACGGCGCAAAACCTTTACTGATTTACAGCGAAACCGCGAAAGCATCCGGAGAAAACTGAAAAATCGGCGTCTGCACACAACAAAAGGACTGTCGTCGTTTAATTCTTGGCGGTACAATTTACCTCAATAAAAGAATCAGGCTTCAATCGAAAAGCCACTCGCGACAAGCGCTGCGCGGTGGCTTTTTTATTTGATGTTCAATTAAATCTTTTAGAATCGGGCGTTTTATTTTCGTATCAAGTTTTATGTTCAATTAAATTACTTGTAGAAATATCTTTTATCCGCCGGTCTTGTGTTTTGGCAGATCACCGCCAACATTGTAAAACACGCTTTCTATAAGGTATGCCATGACAACTTCCAAATTAACCGAGCAAACGACGCTGCCCTTATTGCCGTTGCGCGACGTGGTCGTCTTCCCGCATATGGTGATACCACTGTTCGTCGGCCGTCCGAAGTCCATCAAGGCTTTGGAAGCGGCGATGGAGCAGGGCAAGAGCATCATGCTGGCTGCGCAAAAAGCGGCCGCGAAGGACGAACCGTCCGCGTCCGACATCTACGAGATCGGTTGCGTGGCGAATATCCTGCAAATGCTCAAGCTGCCCGATGGTACCGTCAAGGTATTGGTCGAAGGCGCCCAGCGTGCGCGCATTAACCACATCAGCGATTCGCCCACCCATTTCATCGCCGACCTGACGCCGCTGAAATCGGAAATCGGCGACGACTCCGAAGTCGAGGCGATGCGCCGCGCGATCGTGCAGCAGTTCGACCAGTACGTCAAACTCAACAAGAAAATCCCGCCCGAGATTCTCGCCTCGCTGGCGGGCATCGACGACGCCGGCCGCCTGGCCGACACCGTCGCCGCCCACCTGCCGCTCAAGCTCGAGCAGAAACAGGTGATCCTCGAAATCTTCAACGTCGCCAAGCGCCTCGAGCATCTGCTCGGCCAGCTGGAAGGCGAACTCGACATCCTGCAGGTGGAAAAGCGCATCCGCGGCCGCGTCAAGCGCCAGATGGAAAAATCGCAGCGCGAGTACTATCTGAACGAACAGGTCAAGGCCATCCAGAAGGAATTGGGCGAGGGCGAAGACGGCGCCGACATCGACGAGCTCGAGAAGAAAGTGATCTCGGCCAAGATGCCGAAAGAGGCGCTCGACAAGGCCACCAACGAGCTCAAGAAGCTGAAGCTGATGTCGCCGATGTCGGCCGAAGCGACCGTGGTGCGCAACTATATCGACACTCTGGTCAACCTGCCGTGGAAGAAGAAATCCAAGGTCAATAACGACCTCACCAATGCCGAGAAAGTGCTCGAAGGCGACCACTACGGCCTCGACAAGGTCAAGGAACGCATTCTGGAGTACCTCGCGGTCCAGCAACGCGTCGACAAGCTGAAAGCCCCGATCCTGTGCTTCGTCGGCCCGCCGGGCGTCGGCAAGACCTCGCTCGGCCAGTCGATCGCGCGCGCCACGAATCGCAAGTTCGTGCGCATGGCGCTCGGCGGGGTGCGCGACGAAGCGGAGATCCGCGGACACCGCCGCACCTACATCGGTTCGATGCCGGGCAAGGTCCTGCAATCGCTGGCCAAGGTCGGCGTGCGCAATCCGCTGTTCCTGCTCGACGAGATCGACAAGATGGGCGCCGACTTCCGCGGCGATCCCTCGTCGGCCCTGCTCGAAGTGCTCGATCCGGAACAGAACCACACCTTCTCGGACCACTACATCGAAGTCGATTTCGACCTGTCGGACGTGATGTTCGTGGCGACCTCGAACTCCTACAACATCCCGCCGGCGCTGCTGGACCGGATGGAAGTGATCCGCCTGTCGGGCTACACCGAAGACGAGAAGACCAGCATCGCCCAGCGCTATTTGCTGCCGAAGCAGATCAAGGCCAACGGCCTGAAGGAAGACGAGATCACGGTGGCCGAAGCGGCGATCCGCGACATCATCCGCTACTACACGCGGGAAGCCGGCGTGCGTTCGCTCGAGCGCGAGATCTCGAAGATCTGCCGCAAGGTCGTCAAGATGCTGCTGCTGAAAAAATCGGAAAAGAAGGTCGCGGTCAACGGCAAGAACATCGACAAGTTCCTCGGCGTGCGGCGTTTCGACTTCGGCGTGGCCGAGAAGGAAAACCAGATCGGCCAGGTGGTCGGCCTGGCCTGGACCGAAGTGGGCGGCGACCTGCTGACCATCGAGGCGGTGCAAATGCCGGGCAAGGGCGGCGTGATACGCACCGGTACCCTGGGCGACGTGATGAAGGAGTCGATCGAAGCGGCGCGCACCGTGGTGCGCAGCCGCGCCAACCGGCTCGGCATCAAGAGCGACGTGTTCGAGAAGAGCGACATCCACATCCACGTGCCGGAAGGCGCGACGCCGAAGGACGGTCCGTCGGCAGGCATCGCGATGACCACCGCGCTGGTGTCGGTGTTTACCGGGATCCCGGTGCGCGCCGAGGTGGCGATGACCGGCGAGATCACGCTGCGCGGCGAAGTGCTGCCGATCGGCGGGCTCAAGGAAAAGCTGCTGGCGGCCCACCGCGGCGGTATCAAGACCGTGCTGATCCCCGAGCAGAACGTCAAGGACCTGGCCGAGATTCCGGACAACGTGAAGAACAAGCTCGAAATCGTTCCGGTGCGCTGGATCGACAAGGTGCTGGAAATCGCGCTGGAACGCATGCCGGTGCCGGTGGTCGACGTGCCTGCAGTGGCGGTGGCGGCAGCGCCTACCGCGGCCCAGGTCGATGGTCAGGCCGACGTCGTCAAGCACTGACGGTCGTGCCCGCTTGCGCGGGGATGATGGTCACAACAAGCGCCCGCGTGGCGCTTGTTGTTTTTTATGGCTGCGGCGCGCACCGCTGACGCGCGCTTGACACGACCGAGCGCGGCTGTGTCTAATGTCATTCCCGCCCGCGCGGGAATGACGGGCCAGCATCCAACTTGCATATCGGGGAAACGAGTGAACAAAACAGAATTGATCGAAGAAATCGCGAAATCGGCGGACATTACCAAGGCCTCGGCAACGCGCGCTTTGGATGCGATGATTGAAGCGGTCACCAGCACCTTGCAAAAGAGCGAAAGCGTTACCCTGGTCGGTTTCGGCACCTTCACGGTGGGCGAGCGCGCGGCGCGCAGCGGTTTGAATCCGCGCACCAAGGAAGCCATCAAGATCAAGGCCTCCCGCGTCCCCAAATTTAAAGCTGGCAAAGCCCTGAAAGATGCAGTAAACTAATGTCCTTCGGCGTGGTGACAAACGCCGACGATATCTGGCGGCACCGTAGGTCGGGAGTTCGAGCCTCTCAGCGCCCACCGGCCAGGTATGCAGTATCCGTATTTTTTAGGAGCGGTAGTTCAGTTGGTTAGAATACCGGCCTGTCACGTCGGGGGTCGCGGGTTCGAGTCCCGTCCGCTCCGCCAAAAAATACACAGATTCAGGAGTGGTAGTTCAGCTGGTTAGAATACCGGCCTGTCACGTCGGGGGTCGCGGGTTCGAGTCCCGTCCACTCCGCCAGAATTGATATGCCGGAGTGTTCCCCCTGCGGGGAACACGGTCTGGACTCGAAGGGAATCCCGTGCAAGGGATTCCGCGGCCTGCGGTACGTAGGCGAGTCCCGTCCACTCCGCCAGTATGCTAAAGGGGCGAACGAGAGTTCGCCTTTTTTTATATGTCGCAATTACTCTTCGAATTGGCTGACCATGTTTGAATTCATTCGTAACCACAAGCGCTTGATGCAGTTACTGCTGTTGTTGTTGATCGTGCCGTCGTTCGTGCTGGTCGGCGTCAGCAGCTACCAGAACAAGGGCGACGACGCCAACGCGGTCGCCACGGTCGAGGGCCAGAAGATCACCCAGCAGGAATGGGAAGCGGCCCAGCGCCGCCAGCTCGACCAGTACCGCCAGATGATGGGCGCGCAGTTCGATCCGAAGATGTTCGACACGCCCGAAATCAAGCAGGACATCCTGCAAGGCCTGGTCGCCGAGCGCGCCCTGCGTGCCGAGATCGCGCGCAGCCACATGACGATCAACGACCAGACCCTGCTCGCTTTCTACGCCGAGCGCCTGAAGAAACCGGACGGCAGCTTCGACCTCGAGCAGTACAAAGCGGTCGCCGCGGCGCAGGGCATGAGCACCGCGCAGTTCGACGCGAGCATCACGCGCGACATGGTCCTGCAGCAGCTGACCAACGGCATCCAGAGCAGCGCCTTCGCGCCGCGCACCATCGCCGCCCGCCTGTCGGACATCAACGAGCAGGAGCGCGAGGTGCAGGAGCAGGTGTTCCCGGCCGCCGACTACATGGCGCAGGTGAAGGTCAGCGACGACATGGTCAAGGCCTATTACGACAAGAATGCGCCCCTGTTCCAGGTGCCGGAGCAGGTCAAGGCCGAATACGTGGTGTTCGACTCGGCGGTGGTGGAA
>Ga0193702_1000568_pt1 | contig 11393 bp, 9 predicted proteins | sample U3a1metaG_FD_143060 | JGI IMG/M metagenome (GOLD analysis project Ga0193702, IMG submission 143060) | Soil microbial communities from a riparian zone of the East river system, Colorado, United States - U3a1 | ecosystem: Environmental > Terrestrial > Soil > Riparian zone | place: USA: East River... | reverse complement strand
TCGTTGGACACCTGGCAGGTGCCGGCGTTCTCGTGGCCGCCGCCGCCGTATTCGAGCATCAGCGCGCCGATGTTGGTCTTCGAGCTGCGGTTCAGGATCGACTTGCCGGTGGCGAACACGGTGTTCTGGTTCTTCAAGCCCCACAGCACGTGGATCGAAATATTGGTCTCCGGGAACAGCGCGTAGATGATGAAGCGGTTGCCGGCGTAGATCGTCTCTTCTGCGCGCAGGTCGAGCACCACCAGGTTCTTGTGCAGCGTCGCGCAGCGCCGGATCTGCTCCTTGCAGCGCGCGCTGTGCTCGAAGTACAGCGCCTTGCGTTCCTGGACGTCGGGCAGCTCCATGATCTCGCCGATCGTGTGGTTCTTGCAGTACTCGATCAGGTCCATCATCAGCTGGTAGTTCGCGATGCGGAAGTCGCGGAAGCGGCCGAGCCCGGTACGCGCATCCATCAGGAAGTTCAGCAAGTCCCAGCCTTCGGGATCGAGCACCTCCTCGCGGTTGAAGCGCGCGGCGTCGCCCTTGTCGACCGCCGCCATCATGTCGAACCAGGCGGCCGGGAAGGCCGAGGCGCCGCCGTAATAATCGTACACCACGCGCGCCGCCGACGGCGCCTCGGGATGGATGATGTGGTTGGCGCGCGCGCCCTGGTTGCGGATCGTCTCCGACAAATGGTGGTCGAACACCAGGTGGGCCCCGCCCACGTATGGCAGGTTGGTCGTGATGTCGCGCGCGCCGATCGCGATTTTTCCGTCTTGCATATCCTTCGGATGGACGAACAGGATGTCGTCGATCAGTTCGAGATGCTTGAGCAGCACGGCGCACACCAGGCCGTCGAAATCGCTGCGCGTAACCAGACGGAATTTGTTCGAGACTGCGGACATAGCTCACCCTTTTTGTTGTCATGACGTCGTCGCATCATACCGTGCCGCGCGGCCCCTGCCCAGATTTTGTGCGGCCAAGCTGCATTCCAGCCCTTCAATCGTGCAACCTGTCGCAAACGCGTGGCGTGTCGGCGCGCATTTTCGTAAAGTTGCATCATTCCAACTATTTTTATCCCGGCAGAATGGATTTTTAGCAGCACGCGGCGGCGCCAGCAGTTACACTCGCCGCTTGCAGCGCCCCATTTTGACGATCACGGATTTTCTTCACCATGCAAGCACGGCGTTCCTATCAAGACCATCTCGCATCCCTGCTCGGTGTCCTGCACCGCGGCTTCGACGCGACCGCGACCTGGGTCACCCAGCTGTCGTGGTGGAAGTTTTTCCTGTTTGCCGCGCTGGCCCTGATCGCCGGCTCGATCCTGCAGGACGAGCTGTTTTCCAGCCCCGGCGAAGACGTCGTGGTGCGCTCGGACCGCAAGCCGAGCAAGAAGGAAAAAGAAAGCAACATCCTGATCGACGACAGCGGCATCCATTTCAATCCCGGCAAGAAGGCCAAGCGCGGCGCCGCCACCGTCCCGCTCGAGCCGCCCGAAGCGCCGGCCCTGCCCGAGGAAGCGGACGGCGTCGGCAAGGCGCCGGTCGCGCCGCCCGCGCCGCACGCCGCGCCGGTGCCCCCCCGCGCCGCGCCATCGGCGCGCGCGACGCCCGCCCCCGCCGTCGATCCGTCGAGCGCGGACGGCGAAGTCCATATCGACTTGCCGCCGCAAATCGGCGAGGAACTGTCGAACGCGATCGAAGCGGCGGTCGACGATGCCGCCGAAGCCAAGGTCACGCGCTACCACAAGCAGGCCTCGACCTGGTTCAAGAGCTTCGTCTCGCTGCTGGTGCTGGCGCTGTTCGCGACCAAGGCCCTGGTCGGCGGCAAGAAGCGCGCCGAGCAGCAGACCCAGACCGCCAACGCCGCCGCCGAGCGCGAATCGATGCAGCGCCAGCTGTCCGAAACCAGGATGCAAATGATGCAGGCCCAGGTCGAGCCGCACTTCCTGTTCAACACCCTGGCCTCGGTCGAGTACCTGATCGAGACCAATCCGCCGCGCGCCTCGGCCATGCAGCGCAGCCTGATCCAGTACCTGCGCGCGGTGCTGCCGCAGATGCGCGACAACGCCGTGGTCACCAACCTGGGGCGCGAAGTCGACATGGTCAAGGCCTACCTGAACCTGCTCAAGATGCGCATGGAAGAACGGCTGACGGTCGACCTGCGGATTCCCGACGGCCTGCGCAGCGCGGCCTTCCCGCCGATGATGCTGCAGTCGATGGTCGAGAACGCGATCAAGCACGGGCTCGAATGCAAGCCCGAAGGCGGCAGGCTGACGATCGTGGCCGAGGTCGCGCACAACAAGCTGCGCGTGACGGTCACCGACGACGGCGTCGGCTTCGGCGTGATGCCCAGCGACGGCACCGGCCTCGGCCTGCCGACCATCCGCGAGCGCCTCAAGCTGCTGCACGGCGACGCCGGCCAGCTGCACATCGCCGCCAACACGCCGAGCGGCGTGATCGCCACCATCGAGGTGCCCTACCAGTTGTCGAAGTGAGGCGCGCGGGCCAAGGAATCGATTGATTAAAGCGTCGATTCGTTGAATAATTGGCACTCTTACTTTTTGCCTGTATTGACCATGCCTACCGCTATCATTGCCGACGACGAAAGACTGATGCGCGACCAATTGCGCCTGCGCCTGAACCAGGTGTGGCCCGAACTGGAGATCGTCGGCGAAGCCAAGAACGGCGACGAGGCGATCGAGCTGGTGGCCGAACTCAAACCCGACCTGACCTTCCTCGATATCCGCATGCCGGGCAAGACCGGCATGGAGGCGGCGCGCGCGATCGGCGCCCAGAGCAATATCGTGTTCGTGACCGCCTACGACCAGTACGCGGTCGAGGCCTTCGAACGCGGCGCCGTCGACTACGTACTGAAGCCGCCCGAGCCCGAGCGCTTGCAAGTGACGGTCGAGCGCCTCAAGGCGCGCCTGGCGAAGCCGAAGGAAGCGGTCAACGACAGCGTCACGGCGGTGCTGGCCCAGTTGGCCGAGAAGATGGCCGCGCCCAAGCCGGCCTACCTGCAATGGATCCAGGCCAGCATCGGCCAGGACCTGCGCATGATCCCGGTCGAGGACATCCTGTTCTTCCGCTCCGACGAAAAATACACCTGCGTGCAGACCGACCGCTTCGAGGCGCTGATCCGCAAGCCGGTGCGCGACCTGGCCGAGGAGCTCGACCCGGCGCTGTTCTGGCAGATCCACCGCGCCACCCTGGTCAACGTCAACGCGATCGAAGGCGTCACGCGCGACATCCGCGGCCGCCACCTGGTCCTGATCAAGGGCAAGCCGGACAAGCTCGAAGTCAGTCGCAGCTTCCTGCACCTGTTCAAGCAGATGTAGGAGCCCGGCCGCGGGCCTCATTGGTCCGCACTTGTGCCGCATCAAGCCCCTGATTTTCCCAGCGCATAATGTAGACGCCGGGTCCGCCTTCGCGGACCATCAACGGCAGCTCTCCCTATGAATGCAATGCGACCGTCCCGCTTCCGCAGCTGGGGACCCGCCCTCCTCGTGCTCGGCTATCTGGGCGGGCGCTACCTGTCACGTTCGCGGCCGCGCCGGCGCGCGCCGCGCTATGCCCGCGGCCACAGCGGCGACATCATCCACAACGCCAGCGAAGCGATCATTTCGACCGACGAGGCCAGCCGCATCGTGCTGGCCAATCCCTCGGCCGCGGCGATGTTCGCGACCACCGTGCGCGCGATGCAGGGCAGCCCGCTGGGCAAGTTCATCTTCCCGCAGCCGGCCGCGGGCGCCGCGCCGACCGCCTATTTCGGCGCCGAAGGGGGCGGCCGCGCGGGGCGCCGCGCCACCGATTACGCGGTCACCGGCGTGCGCGCCGGCGGCGAGACCTTCCCGCTCGAAGGCTCGATCTCCAGCAGCCGCGAAGACGGCAAGGCGATCTACACCATCATCCTGCGCGACGTGACGGCGCGCCAGCAGGTGCAGGAAAAACTGTCGCGCTCGCACGCCCAGTTGCGCCAGCTGTCGGCCGCGCTGCAGACCATCCGCGAGGAAGAGCGCGCCCACATCGCGCGCGAGCTGCACGACGACCTCGGCCAGTTGCTGGCCTCGCTGCGCATGGATCTCGCGCTGCTGCAGCAAGAGGCGGCGGCCGGCGCCGGCGCGCGCCGCATCATGAGCGCGATGGAAGCGAACCTGCTGACGGCCATCGCCTCGCTGCGCCGGATCGCCACCAACCTGCGCCCGCGCGCGCTCGACGAAGGCGGCTTGTACTTCGCGCTGCAAGGCCTGCGCGACGAGTTCGTCGAGCGCCACGGCATCCCCTGCGCGCTGTACGCCGACGAGGCCGAACTGCGGCTCGACGACGGCGCCAGCACCGCCATCTTCCGCATCGTGCAGGAAGCGCTGACCAACATCGCGCGCCACGCCGGCGCCAGCAACGTGACGATGAATTTGTACCGGATCGACAGCCAGTTGCTGATCACGATCCGCGACGACGGCCGCGGCATCGCCGCCGCCGACATGGAGAAGGCGCAGTCGCTGGGCCTGATCGGCATGCGCGAGCGGGTCTGGGCCATGCACGGCGAGATCACCATCAGCGGCGACGACCCGCCCGGCACCCGCATCGACATCGTGCTGCCGCTGCCGGAAGCGGCACGCCAGGAATGAAAAAGGCCCCTGGCCACCCGCAGGTGGGCCAGGGGCCCGCAAGTCACGCAAGCGCGTGAAGCCGGCTTAGAAGTTGTGGTGCACGCCGAGGTTGTAGTAACGGATCGAGCTGGCAGTCTTCTTGTTCGACAAGTCGACGTACAGGTAGGTGCGCTTCGACAGGTTGTACTCGTAACCTACCGAGGTTTCCTTGGTCTTCACGACGCCGTCCGGGCTCTTCTGGCCATAACCGGCCAGCACGCGGCCCACGCCGATCGTGTAGTTGGCGCCGACGACCCATGCCTTGGTCTTCGGGTTGGTCAGCTTGGTGTGGCCCTGGTCCTGACGCGCGTACAAGGCGGTCAGCTTCAATTCCTGGGTCGCGTTCACGGCGGCGCCGGCGGAAATCAGCTTCGATTCGACCGCGTTGCGCTCGGTGGCCAGGATGAACAGCGCAGGGCCGTTCTTGTAGATTGCCGACACCGAGTACGGGTTGACCGATGCTTCGGCGTTGGCGGCGTACTGCGGCAACGCGGTGGTGCCGCGGCCGACCAAGGCCGGGCCGCCGTTGGCTTCCTTGGTGGCGACGGTGGCGTTGAACTGGAAGCCCATGTATTCAGGCGAGTTGTAGAACAGCGCGTTCGAGAAGCGGTTACCCGAGTTGCCTGCCGGGCTCAGCGGATCGCTGGTGTAGCCGGCCACTGCCAGGTCGGTCTTGAAGCCTTCGGTCGACGACAGGCCGTAAAACGGATCGACCAGGTCGACCGCATCGATCAGCGCGGTGGTGCCGCGACCGAGACGGACCATACCGAAGTCGCCCTGCAGGCCGACCCGGCTCTGGCCCTGGAACAGCGGACGGGAGCCGCTTTCCACGGTGCCGGTGTCGGACTCGTAACGCATTTCGAGCTGGAACAGCGCCTTCAGGCCGTTGCCCAGGTCTTCCACACCTTTGAAACCGAGCTTGTTGTTATCGCGCTTGCCGATCGCCAGCGTGGTGTCCGAGCGCTTGGTGATGCCCTCGTCGAGCGTGCCGTAGATGGTTACCGAGCTTTGCGCCTGTGCCACGCCGAATGCGCCGACCAGTGCGAGAGCTAAAATTGTGTGTTTCATGTGTCATCATCCCTTCATTGGTGAAGGGCAATGATGCACGACAAATGCTTCAAATTGATGACAATTTGAGAATTGTTGTAACTACACAACGACGGTTTGACACGACCGTTGAATACCCGGTAGTGCAAGATCCAGGGGGAAATGTGTGAAAAAAGGCGCCGCACCTGGCCGGTGCGGCGCCCGGGACTGCATTAGAACGAGAGGCGCATGCCGACGTTGAAAGCCTTGTCGCCGGAGCCGGTTTCAGCCGCGTTACCCACGGTGTAGCTGGCGCCGTTCTTGTTCTTGATCTTGCCGTAAGCGATATACGTGCTGGTACGCTTGCTCAGCGCTTGCGAGTAACCGATCGCCCACTGGTCGGCATCCTGGTTGAACGCGGTCTTGTCGTTCTTGCGGATGAACGAAGCCATCAGGGTGCCGCTGGCGGTGACAGGCACGGTGGTGCCGATCAACAGGTCGGTGCTGTCGGTCGATGCCTGCGGTGCGGTGGCGTAGCCGAACACGTTGGCGGTGGTCGGCAGCGGCGAGCTGTTCACGCCCTTGTCCTGGCCGTAGGCGAAATACGCCTTGGCGATCTTGAAGTCGTAGTTCGCGGCGAACAGGATGTTGCGGCCCGACGTCGTGCTCAGGCCGGTGGCGGCGACGTCGTTGTTGCGGTTGTTGTAAGCCAGGCGCGCGTTCAGCGGGCCGTTCGCGTAGATCAGCGAACCGCCTACCTGACGGCCGGCCTTGGTGCTGTCGGCCTGCTCGCCCATGCTGTAGGCGACGTTAGCGCTCAGACCGCTGACCGAAGGGGTCGCGTAGATGACGGTGTTGCTGGTGCGGGTGTCGGCGCCGGCGGACGGCATCAGGTTCTTGGCCGAACCGGCATAGCCTGCGCCGAACGGGTCGGCGACCTGGCTCAGGGCGTCGTACATCGGGGTGTACTGGCGGCCCAGGGTCAGCGCGCCCATCGTCGTGCTCTTCAGGCCGACGAACGATTGACGGTTGAACAGCGCGCCGGCAGCGTCGACTTCGCCGGTATCGAGTTTGTAGCCGGCTTCCAGCTGGAAGATCGCCGACAGGCCATCGCCCAGGTCTTCGGTGCCCTTGAAGCCGATGCGCGAGGTGGCGCCAATGCCGCTGGACACTTTGGTGACGCTGCCGGCTTTGCCGCCGCTTTCCTGCACCAGGCCGGCGTCAGCCAAGCCGTAGATGGTCACGCTGGATTGCGCCTGGGCCGCAGCTGCGAAGCCGGCGAGAATGAGTGCCGCAAGGGTATTTTTTTTCAATTTGATGTCTCACTGTAATTGACGAAGCGGCAAAATTGCACTGGACGAATGATGCCCGGCAAATGTTTCGCAATTGTGTCGTACTGTTTCCAATTGAAATAAAGTGTTACCCTATTTCAGTCGGCAAGTGAGCAGCCAGTAATAGTCGAGCCGTGAAATCTTGATTTCGCGTACAGACCCGGCGAGCCTTTTACGCAAGGCGCTGTCGGAAGGATAGGACTTCGGAATTTCGTAGCGCTGGCCGTCGGGCGCGCTGCGGATCTGGTAGGTATTGCCTTCCAGGTCGGTGCGCGCCACGGTCTCGCTGCTGCCTTCGACGTACACGTCGTCGAGCAGCACCAGCAGGATGTCCTTGCCCAGCACCGCGCGCACACGGGCCAGGAAGCCTTCCTGCTCTTCGCGCTTGACGTGCGACCACCAGAAGCCGATGAACACCGCGCTGTAGCTGCCGATATCGGCCGGCAGCGCATACGCATCGGCCACGCGCAGCTGCACCTTGTCGGCCGGCAGCGCGCGCAGCCTGGCCAGCGCGATCATTTCGGGATTGATGTCGGTGGCCGTCACCGACGCGGCGCTGGCGGCCAGGATCCGGGTCCAGTAGCCGGTACCGCAGGCCAGCTCCAGCACCCGATGGCCGCGCAGCGCATCGGCCAGCTGGCCTTGCATCGCGGCCAGGTCGGCCTGGCGTTCCGGCTTGTCGTAGACGCGGTCGTGGTTGGCCGCGCTCTTGGCGTAAAACTGCGCCGCTTGTTCGATGATCATAATTCGTAGGTCTCTTTGGCGCCGCTCATGGCCGACTCCACCATCTTGCGGGTGAGGGTAGGCGCGAGCAGTTCGATGAAGGTGTAGATGTAACTGCGCAGGTAGGCACCCTGCTTGACCGCCACCCGCGACAGGTTCATGCCGAACAGGTGGCCGACCGAAATCGCTTTCAGGTTCTTGTCGCGCTCGGGGTCGAAGGCCATGCCGGCGATGATGCCGATGCCCATCCCCAGCTCGACATAGGTCTTGATGACGTCGGCGTCGATCGCCTCGAGCAGCACGTCCGGCTTCAGGCCGCGCAGGCTGAAGGCGTGGTCGATCTTGCCGCGGCCGGCGAACGCGTTGTCGTAGGTGATCAGCGGATAGCTCGCGATCTCCTCCAGCGACACCGCCTTCGACTTGAGCAGCGGATGGTCGGGCGTCACCACCACCACGTGCTCCCATTGATAACAAGGCAAGGTGATCAAACCGTCAATCTCGGCGATCGACTCGGTGGCGATCGCCAGGTCGGCCTGGTCGCTCTTGACCATCTCGGCGATCTGGCGAGGATTGCCTTGCAGCAACGACAGCCGCACCTTGGGGAACTTCAGCATGAAGGCCTGGACCACCTTGGGCAGCGTGTAGCGGGCCTGGGTGTGGGTGGTGGCGATGGTGAAGCTGCCGCTGTCCTGGGCCGCGTACTCTTTGCCGATGCGCTTCAGGCTGTCGATCTCCTGCATGATCAGCTCGACCGACTCGAGCACCAGCCGGCCGGGCTCGGTCAGGCCGCGGATCCGCTTGCCATGGCGTGTAAAGATGTCGACCCCGAGTTCTTCCTCCAGCTCGATGATCGCCTTGGACACCCCCGGCTGCGAGGTGAACAGCGCCTTGGCGGCGTCGGTCAGGTTGTAGTTCTGGCGTACGGCTTCGCGCACGAAGCGCAGTTGATGAAGGTTCATTGTTTTCTTGGAAATCCACAAAGGTGCTGCTACCCCGCATTTTATAAGAATGCTTATGCCCCATACGCATATAAGCAAATAAATTCTCAGTAGTTTGGAATAAAGGCAGAGTTTATTACCATTGAGGCCAGTTTGGGATAATCAGGATCACTCTTATGTACCGTTACGACCAGTACGACCACCTCATTGTGCGCGAGCGCATCGCCCAGTACCGCGACCAGGTGCAGCGCCGCATCAACGATGAGCTGACCGAAGCCGAATTCCTGCCGCTGCGCCTGCAAAACGGCCTCTACATGCAGCGCCACGCCTATATGCTGCGCATCGCCGTGCCTTACGGCCTGCTGTCGTCCGCGCAGATGCGCATGTTCGCCCACATCGCCCGCAAGTACGACCGCGGCTATGGCCACTTCACCACGCGCCAGAACATCCAGTTCAACTGGGTCAACCTGGAACAGACGCCGGACATCCTGACCGACCTGGCCTCGGTCGAGATGCACGCGATCCAGACCTCGGGCAACTGCATCCGCAACATCACCTCCGACGAATACGCCGGCGTGGCGGCCGACGAGATCATCGATCCGCGCCCCTACGCCGAACTGCTGCGCCAGTGGAGCACCTTCCACCCCGAGTTCATCGCCCTGCCGCGCAAGTTCAAGGTCGCGATCAACGGCTCGCTGGAAGACCGCGCCGCGATCGCGGTGCACGACATCGGCCTGACCGTGGTGCGCAACGAGGCCGGCGAAGTCGGCTTCAAGTTCATGGCCGGCGGCGGCATGGGCCGCACGCCGATCCTGGGCAGCGTGATCCGCGAGTTCCTGCCGTGGCGCCACCTGCTGACCTACACCGAAGCCGTGATGCGCGTGTATAACCAGCACGGCCGGCGCGACAACAAGTACAAGGCGCGCATCAAGATCCTGCTCAAGGCGATCGGCGTCGAGGAATTCACGCGCCAGGTCGAAGAGGAATGGGCCGACCTGAAGGACAACGCCGAGACCCTGAGCGACGAAGAGATGGCGCGCGTGGCCGCCTACTTCCAGCCGCCCGCCTACGAGGCGCTGGCCGCCATCGACCCGGCCGCCGCCCATGCCGACAACAAGGCCTTCGCCAATTGGCTCAAGCGCAACGTCAAGCCGCACAAGCAGCCCGGCTACGCGGTCGTGGTGCTGTCGCTGAAGAAGACCGGCGTGCCGCCGGGCGATGCGACCGCCGAGCAGATTGACTTCATGGCCGACCTGGCCGAGCGCTACAGCTTCGGCGAACTGCGCGTCACGCACGAGCAGAACATCGTGCTGGCCGACGTCAAGCAATCGGTCCTGTTCACGCTGTGGGAAGAGATCAAGGCCAAGGGCCTGGCCACGCCGAACATCGGCCTGCTGACCGACATCATCTGCTGCCCGGGCGGCGACTTCTGCTCGCTGGCCAACGCCAAGTCGCTGCCGATCGCCGCCGCCATCGCCGAGCGTTTCGACAATCTCGACTTCCAGCACGATATCGGCGAGATCGAACTGAATATCTCGGGCTGCATCAACGCCTGCGGCCACCACCACGTCGGCTCGATCGGCGTGCTCGGCGTCGACAAGGACGGCAGCGAGTGGTACCAGGTCTCGATCGGCGGCGCGCAGGGCAACAACGCGGCCATCGGCAAGATCATCGGGCCCTCGTTCTCGGCGCTGCAGATGCCGGAAGTGGTCGACCGCCTGCTGCAGGTGTATCTGCGCGAGCGTTACGAAGACGAGCGCTTCGTCGACACCGCGCAGCGCCTCGGCATCGCGCCGTTCAAGGAACATGTGTATGCCACGCCGATCAAGGCGGGCGAACTGGTTGGGGAAGACCACTATGCTTGAGTCGCACAAAGACATCATCAAGGGCCGCGAGATCGTGGCCGACGACTGGAGTGTGCTGCGCCTCGACGAGGGACAGACCGCGGATGCGGTCGAAGTCCCGGCCGGCAAGATCATCGTGCCGCTCGCGGTATGGCAGGCGCAGCGCGCCGTGTTGGAGTCGCGCGCCGCGCTCGGCGTCTGGCTCGCGCCCGACGAACGCGCCGAGGCGCTGAAGGCCGATCTCGATCGCTTCGCCGTGGTCGCGGTCGACTTCCCGAAATTTACCGATGGCCGCGGCTACTCGACCGCCTTCAACCTGCGCAAGCGCCTCGGCTACAAGGGCGAACTGCGCGCGATCGGCGACGTGCTGCGCGACCAGCTGTTCTCGATGCACCGGGTCGGCTTCGATGCCTTCGCCACGCGCCAGGACCGCAGCATTCACGACGCGCTCAAGGGCCTGACCGTGTTCACCGAAACCTACCAGGCCTCGGTCGACGTCGACCAGCCGCTGTACCGCCGCCACAAGCGCGACGTGCGGCTTGAGAACACCGACGTCGGCTACGGCATCTGACCGGAGCGCGCATGAACGACATCACCGACCTGGTCGCCCGCACCCGCCAAACGCTGGAACGCATCGCGCGCGACTTCTCGCCCGCCGTGTTCGCGTCCAGCCTGGCGGCGGAAGACATGGTGCTCACCGACCTGATTCTGAAGGCCGGCCTGCCGATCGCGATCTTCTCGCTCGAAACCGGGCGCCTGCATCCCGAAACCCTGGCCGTGCTCGACGCGGTCAAGGACCGCTACGGCTACCAGATCGCGCTGTACCGCCCGCAGACCGAGGCGGTCGACGCCTACGTGGCGCAGAACGGCATCAACGCCTTCTACGACAGCATCGAGATGT
>Ga0193702_1000567_pt1 | contig 11396 bp, 12 predicted proteins | sample U3a1metaG_FD_143060 | JGI IMG/M metagenome (GOLD analysis project Ga0193702, IMG submission 143060) | Soil microbial communities from a riparian zone of the East river system, Colorado, United States - U3a1 | ecosystem: Environmental > Terrestrial > Soil > Riparian zone | place: USA: East River... | reverse complement strand
TGGCCTGCATTATAGCCGACCTCCGTTTGCTTAAAGTCAAGGTTGCGGCTCCCGAGGTATTCCTGCGCTGGCTTGCTGTTGTATACCGCGTTTTTAAAGTAGTTGAACATTTTAGTCAGTACCGCCTGTTTGGTTAGTTGCTGCACCTGGTTATTTGCGCTATGGCCGCCAATTAATTGTACAGCTTTTTCGATGGCTTCGTGCTTGGTCAGGTTTTCCTTGTGCATAATAAAGTCGATCACGTCCATGCTCTTGCCGTGCGTGCTGCAATTGCTGCTAAAGCAATACGCCGTCTGCGTTTTGTAATACACCTGCAAACTCGGCGTTTTATCTTCATGGAACGGGCAGCAAAGCCGCGCCTGCTTGTCCGGGTACAACTGGTAATGCTGCAATACATTTTTGAGCGGTAAACCTGCCTTGATCTCGTCTATTTCCATTGAAATTTATTTATTGCGATTTTCGATATAGCAAATGTATTTATTAATACCTATTTTAGCAACTATATAATTTACAATAACGCAACATATTGATTAAAATAGCTTTTATGGGTATTTTTGGAAGAAAAGCAAACGTCATGAGCTTAGGCGATAACATTAAGAAGATCAGGGAGCAAAAAGGATTGCTGCAAAAGCAACTGGCTGCCGAAGTAAAAATACCTTATACCAGTTACAACAAGGTGGAGAACAATACTCGTGATATTGCTATTGATGAACTGGAACGTTTTGCCGGGTATTTTGGAATGACTATTGACCAGGTAGTGCATTTTGATAATCAGCCCGTAGAGGTCACCATTCAGGACAAGCCCAATTTTGAGCAGATCAATATGATTAACGAACTGGACGAAGAGGACCGGACAGTAGTATTTAAGATTATTGATACCATGCTCACCAAAAAGAAGTTTAAGGACTTCTTTAATAATAATGTTGCTGCTTTATAAACAGCCTGCTTTTTACAATATTTGATGAAAACCTTATGATGACAGAAAAGACCATTCATATCGGCAGAAAGATAAGCCGCCTAAGGGAACTAAGGGGCATAAAACAGGAAACCCTCGCCGCCGAACTCGGCATAAGTCAGCAGGCCGTTTCCAAGATCGAGCAAAGTGAGCATGTTGAAGATGAAGCTTTGGAGCGTATCGCTAAAGTGCTGGGCCTTACCCCGGAAGCCATCAAACTATTCAGCGAGGAGGCCATTTTTAACAATATTCAGCATAATGCAGATACGGCCACTGGTAACACCATTGTCAACTATCAGTTTCAGTTTAACCCGCTCGATAAGATCGTTGAACTTTACGAACGTTTACTGCAAAGTGAGCGGGAGAAAAACGATCTGCTTAAAGGCAATAAATAACATAGCCTGGCGCTCATGCAAACTCTTAAACGATCTCAAGAAGAAAAGTGGCCACCAATAATGCACGAGACATTATTTATTTCAGCTTTCATCATTAAAGAGAAGAAAGAAAGATACTTGAATTTGTTAAGCTCTAAGAAAGGACGAGCAAAGTTTCGTTTAAAGCTGCCACATCTACAAGATATAAATAAAACATACCTTCATAAGATTGCCCCCAATGAACAAAATATAGCTCATATACTAAATCAACTTAGAAGTTATAACTCACCACCCAACTGTCATATAATGGCTGAACATTCTAAATATGATCAGAAAACCATGCAAATAGAAGATGCTCTTCAAACTTTATTTGCAAGTGGGATTAGTTACATTATTTCTTGTATCCCTGGCAAACTTTTGTATTATGAAGGAGAAAATATAAATGAACGTTACATGATCTATTACAATTAATTCAATTAATCATAAGTATGTAAAACTCCTATCATTATTCTGTTTTCTTCATTAGTCTGCTTAGCCAATGTTATAAGATTATCATCAATTAGGTAATTCTTTGCCCTTTCAGAGATTGGCTCAATATCTTCAATATCTATCAGTTTTAAGCCAATCTCATTTAGTGCTTTCGTAGCTTCTATGATGAATTCAACATCATTCAATGCGTAGCATAAGATATTAACATATGCTCCTTTAGATCCTTTAAGCAAATTTGAATTTGCTTTATTATCCAAAACATTGGCCAATCCTATTAACACTTCCTTTTTATCTTTCATTTGTATTAATATTCGTGATGTGTACTAGTGGGCTTTTTCTCTCCATTTTCATCTGTTGGATGATAATGATCGCCTCCTTTTGTAGGATTAGTATGTTTAACTGGAGCACCTTTTCCCTCATTTCTTGCTGCGTCTTTTGCTCTTTTCTGAGTGGCATGTTTAACTACGTCAACTTGTGCCTTACCGCTTGGCCCTAATTTGTTACCATGTGCATCAGTTGGATGACCTGCCGCAGTTTGCCCCGGAGCATTATTGCTTTTATTAGTTTGCGATTGTTTATTATCAGTTTTTTGATTGCTATTCGTAGTTGAGGGATGGGGTTCTGGCGCACTGCTATTGCTACTTCTATCAGTAAGAGCATCATAAATTAAAGCAAAACCACTTACTATTGTTGTGGTTAAAACTGTTACCGCTGCAACTGGTACAGCGACTACTTCACCGGGGCCTGTAGGAGCAGCGCCAACTATAATACTTCCTCCGACTACTAATCCTGTACCAAAAATTATCTTCGCTGTTTTACAGCATTCACCATCACCGCCATTATTGTCATTCGCATCTTCTCCAAACATCCCATCAGGGTCAGTATGGCGGATAGGGTCGTCAAAAGTATAACTGTAAGGTGTTGTCCTTCTGTCCTCTTCGGCCATTGGGTCGATAACATTCCACCTTGCAATCACCGGATCATATTGGCGGGCTCCATAATCATAGGTACCTAATTCCTCCTGCAGCTCTTTTTTATTGTAAAGATATTCATTCTGCCCTGCACTACTTTTTTCTCAAAGAACTTACCGTCCTGCACGACTTTTCAGCCTCCCGTTTGCTGCCGTTAAGGTAGGTTTTTATTTTCAATTGAAAAAAAAAGATCCCGTTCTGATTGCCCCTGTCAAGGGCCTTACCGCCCCATGTCCCATTTTTGACCGGCAGCGGGTTTCAGTTCCTGGGCTGCCTGTTGCTTTTTCAGCACATCAGGGATATAGGCTTCTTTCATGCCGACGAAGATTTTATCTTCTGTTAATACCTTTCGTATATCCAGCAGTATCTTTTGGTAGTCCTTTTTAAGCTGTACATTTTCTGCCGACATGCGCCGGATCTGTTCTTTCAGTTGCTTGTTTTCTGCCTGCACCTGTACCGATATTTTAACGATAGGTTCATATTTGCCAATCACCTCGTTTATCCGTTCATTAATGGCCGCTTCCTGCTGCTCCTTCCATTTTTTATGCCCGATAACTGGTACCGGCTCTAAGATGATTTTCGGGGCCTTGTTGATTACCTTTCTTGTCTCGGCGGCAAGGACTTCTCCTTTCTGCAAGTTGCCGTAAAACTCCTTAAGCGCCACATGGGTTGCTTTGCTGCCCTCAATGCCCCTTTCCAGTCCCAAAGGTTTCATCACTTCGGCAATACTGCTCTGCATCTCCCGCAGCTTTCCCCGGTCTCCAAGAATGGCCCGGCAGTTTAGTTTTCCTTTTACAATAGGCACTATAATAGCATGGATATGCGGGGCTTGTTCATCATGATGCACTGTGAAGTTGACCAGGTTTTCTTTGCCGTAACGCTCGTGGAGCCATTCTTTAGCGTTCTTCTCAAACGCGTCCCATTTGTTCATATAACCCATCAGCTGACCGTCTGCTGTCTTCTGATAATTAAACGCTTCCGCTCCAGAGGTCATCAGGTGTTCTACGGCCAGTACCGCGTTTTTTCTCGGGGTGATGCCCAGGGCTTTTATCCGGCTGTCAATATCATGGTTTAAATCTTCTGTACCAATCGGGCGGGTATTGTATTTTTGCAGTTCCTTGTCGGCATTGGGTACGTCCATAGTACGGGTAAGATGGGCGTTGAGGCCACCGATATTGGCAGGGGTCTTTAATTTGGTAACCCGAAGGACTACGTAGGACATCAGAAAAACAGTTTAAGGTGACAGGTAATATTACTGGCCTTAAAGATATACGTTTTACCGGCTGTTTTTCCTCCATGAAATGAAAATGTCTAGTAAGTACACATTTTTCAAGATCGGGTATTTCTCTGCTTATCTTTAGCGCCTTAGATCACACTCCAGGAAATACATTAATACAGGAATACATTAAGATAAAAAGATAGTAAGATATTAATATCGTAAGGTATTAATACCTTAATACAGAAGTATAAAAAGATAAAAGTATATTTTTATAAAAAGCTATTATTATAAAAGTATAAGATTATAAAAGTATAAAAAGATAAAAGTGTATTAATACAGAAATACATTAATACAACCTATTTTAAGGTCGCATACTCTGATAGCTCCAGGGCGAGCATTTCTCTTAGTTCGGGCGAATACTGCTTAACCGCGTCCCATTTGCCGGCCCAGTCATTGTATTTAAAAGACCATTTAAGCTGGTCGAACTTATCAGATTTGGCAAGGAACGCCTCTGCACGTCCCTTATTTATGGTGACTTCATCGCGCCGGGATTCTTTGTAGTACAGCCTGAAATAAACGCCCTTCAGCGCATTAAACACATCTTCAAAGAGTTCGTCCACAACAAAGGGATCGTTTTTCAGCGAATCATAGATCTCATTATCTGTTATCATAATTACAAGTTAGTTATATTTTTTCTACCAGGTATTATTCCCTCCGGCCGCTGCATTCACCTGGGCTGAAAAAGCGGCCGGACGTTTTCGGGCTGGATGCAAGCTTGGGTTTGGGCTGGCCGTGCGGCTTGCATCCAGTACGTAAACGATCCAACGGGGGTTTGGGGGTTTTGGAAGATAGCCCCCAATTAAACAGCGATGGCATCCACGTGCGTTGGGCTTTTTCTTGCGAAGCCGTCCGCGAGTGTGAGGCAAACCCGGCCGGGAAAAAGGCAATAGCCTGACCGGCCGCCAGCCCCCCGCTTCTACCAGCGGGGGACGGTTGCCGAGCCAGCAGGCGAGCCTGACAAGGGGCGGCGCTTGGACTGGCCACGCTTCTATCGGCGTGGCCTGAACAGAGAAAGCCGACCATGAGAAAGAACGAGGAGGGGCGGAAAGCATGACGGAGTGAGATGCGAACGAGGGCGTGGTTTTTGCACTGACGACTGATGACGAATACCGCTTTTCCTGTGTGGTGGGTTTGTGGGGCAGCCTCTTGCGGAGTGGGATCTCCTACTGCAAGGGATGGTGTTTTTGTATTTCCGTTTTCAGGGTTTCAATATGGCTTTGTTTGTATTTCTCGGTAGCATCGGGGCGTTTATGACCTGCAAATACCTGTACCACCCGTATATCGTTTCCGGCACTGAGCAGGTTCTTAATGACGCTCATCCTGATCGTTTGCGGGTTTAGCTGCCGTTCAGGGTACAGGTTTCTGAAAGTTTCCACCAGGTATTGTATGTCTGCTACACTCAAAGGCTGTCCCAGTTTTGACAGCAAAAGTTTGGTGTTATTTCCTGTTCTTGCCGTTACCAGCTTTGGCCTTGCCTCACCAATGTAACCATGCAATAACATGACCTGTTCGGCTTTTAGCTGCAATGTCCGTTTGTTGGTATTGCCGCTGCCGGGTACAAAGATCGTACCCTCCGCCAGGCTGATATGGTGAATGTCCAGCCCGACCAGCTCACCCAGCTTTAAGCCCTGGTTCACCAGTAAACTCATGACCACTTTATTTCGGGCCGTTAAGAACGGATACCGTTCTGCTCTTGGCTGTAATAATTGAAAAAGTTCTGCGGTGGTAAACAGGTCCTGCAATTGTACGTGTTTGGTTTTATTGTCCCTGAGCCGGATCGCTTTTGCCGGGTTGTCTTTGCGCTGCCCTGAGGTGTGCAGGTAATGGTAATATTTCTTTAAGGCCTGTACGATCCGCCCCACGTTCCCGGCATTGCTGTACCTGCTCCTTAACTCACCGATATAGCCCGTCACTTCTTTATAGTTGTACTTAGCCGCTTTGGGATGTTTTTGCAGGTAAATGGTGATTTCCCGCTCATAGCTTTTTACCGTTGCCGGTGGGTGTTTTTGCTGTAGGTATTCATGTAATGTCATTTCAATTGCTTTAACTGCCTTTGGTGGATATGGGTGTAAACCTGTGTTACGTTCAGGCTGCTATGGCCTAAAAAGTCCCTGACCTGCTCTATTTTTACGCCGTTTTCCAGCAGGTGGGACGCAATGCTGTGCCTTAAGGTGTGCAGGCTCACCTGCGCTTTCAAATGGGCTACGGCTGATTTTTCCAGCAGGGTTTTTAACAGCTTATCATAGCCCCCGCCCAGCATCCTTGTGCCTGCCTTGTTTAAGATAAAAGCTTCTTCATTTTGCTTTTCTTTGATATTAATATAACTGCGCCGCTCATGCAGGTAATAGTTTTTAAGGTCGCTTGCTATTTGCTGGCTCATGGGGACTACCCGTCTTTTTCTTCCTTTGCCCTCCCTTACATACAGCAAAGCGTCTTTAAAGTGTATGTCGCTGCTGCTGAGTTTTACGGCTTCGTTCCGGCGCAGCCCGCAGCCGTAAAACAGGCCTAATACGGCTTTATCCCTTAATGTTGTGACGGCTTCGTATAAGACTTTGATCTCCGCAATGCTTAAGATTATCCGCTCTTCTTTTACAGGCCCGGCAAATACCAGGGCGCTCATGGGGTTTTCTTTCAACTGTCCGGTTCGTTCCAGCCAGGCAAAAAATGTCCTGATGGCAAACAGGTGCTGGCTGATCGTGCTGCCGCTCAATGCACCGCCCCGGTACAAGGTCGGGCGCTGCTGCAGATAGGCATGGTGCGCCGTGATATGCCCCTGCTGTATTTTTCTTATGCTGTTAATTTGCTGCTGCTCCAGGCGGTATAAAAACTCCTGTAAACAGCGGGGATAGATTTTTACGCTGCTGCTGCCATAGCCTAATGCCCCGAGGTCGGCCTTATATTCTTTGAGTAACCTATGATAGTTTGGCTGGTGTATGACGTATTTTTCCATGTGCTGGTTGTTGTTTTTGAGAAACAGTGAACGCCAGGGGTAAAAGCTTTTATTATCAATACTTTAAGTGTTCACGCTGGCGTTCACCCAGTTGTGAACGCCACTCTTTTTTACAGGGCGTTTAACTGATGATTTAACTGTTCTTTTAGCTTTGCCCTTAATGCGGCCATATCGTCCCAATGCGTTATTTTGTAATGAAAACCCCGGTTGATATGCCCGCCGCTTTGCCGGATGTATTCCAGCGATAACAGCTTGCTCATATAATTATGTTGCAGGGTCTTGCCCATTTTTAGCTGCTGCCTTAACTCTATCCGGGTAAACTCATGGTCTTTGCCTTTGCCGCTGATATAGCTTTTTACCTGCTCAAAGTATTGCCTTAAACTACCGTCCAGTTCGTCCACTTTCAACAATATGCTTTCAAACATGATGTCGCAGGCGGTTTTCAGGTCTTCCTTTTCTGCGATCAGTCTGCCTTTATCGTCTTTTTTTCGTTGGTACTGGTTTAATAAGGTAACCTGTTTGACAAAGGCCTGGTACAGCTCATTGAGCCGCCGTATTTTATGGGCTTCATCGGGCAGCTGTATTTTGTTAGCGTAGGGGTTGATGACTTCATAGGGTTTTAACAGGCGGATACAGTTTTGTAAAAAGGCTTTGATGTCTTTTTCCTTATGGGTGTCGGTCAGGCCTGCCGCCTTATCGTTTTGATATTGGATGATCTTTTTGGTCTGCGCCTTGCTTTCATCAACGGCGATTAAAAAAGCCCTGCCCATATTGTCCTCATAGATTTCGCCTTTGGTGGTGGCCGACAAACTGGCTATCGGCCCCCTTACTGTTTTTACCGCCGCCCGGATGTTGCCGCTTTCATCCTTGATACTGGTGCTGCTGGTCAGGATCTCCCGGCTCATCAGTTCCCGCAGGGCTAACAAGGCCTCTTCTTTCATCCCGTCCAGGTCTTCAAAGCATAACAGCGTATGCGAGAGTTCATATTCGCCGTAATTATAAAAGCTGCTTTCAGTTACCCTGGTCAGGGCGGTTACATCTTCCGGCGGCATCAGCCCCGCTATTTTGATGATCAGGTGCGTTTTACCGCTGCCGCTGCTGCCTTGTACCAGGGCGTGCAGCGTGTCGTGCATTTTGTAGCTCGATGCGATGCAGTATAAAAAGATCCTGTTCGTTTCTTCGCCGGTTACACCAGCCTTGCCGATCAGCGCATTGATATTTGGGATAAGGCCGGGTTTGTTTAAGAAGTCCAAACATTTCTTTTTGCTTTCTTCGTTCATTTGGTAGCTGGCCGTACCTGCCGGGCTTTCGGGGGATTTTATCCCTTTGTCCCGTTCCGCTTCCAGCAGATCGGTTAACAGGCTGATGTCTGTTTGTAACAAGTCTGCCCGTAAGTTCAGTTTCTCCGCCGCTTCTTTTGTATTGCGCTCCACGTCTTTATCATTGTACAGGTCGTACTTTAAGCGGCTTTTCAGGTGGGGCAAAGCCGGGTTTTCTATCGCCAGGGTTACTTTCAGGCTGTCCAGTTCTTTTCTTAAGCCGCCCTGCACGTAATATTTTGCGGTGGCTGTCGTGAATTTGATTTGGTTGGGGTTGCTACAATCTAAGGCAGGGATTACCGGGCTTATAACTATTTCATTATTTTTTTCAGTTGAAAAAATAACCTGGCCGCTTTTGGGTTTTTGATCCGTTCTTTCATCGAGCAGGTGGATGAACATTGCCGCTTCATGACCCTGTGCCAGACTGTTGATGTCTTCGCCCTCCGGTGTGGGTACTGCGGCTATTTTGGTATGGGGCAATAATTCAGATAAGGCTTTGCCGTATTTGTTGACCGCTGCCGTGCCTGCCTGGTCGCCGTCAAAAAAGAAAACAATTTCTTCCAGGTCTTTAAGCTGTGTAATAGCCTTTATATGTTCGTCCGTCAGGCCGTTGGTGCCGTAACAGGCCAGTATGCTGTAAGCTGCCGCGATCTCCGGGACTTGTAACAGCGTGGCCGCATCTATAATGGCTTCCGTGAGGATCAGCTTTTTGGTATCAGGCTTTGGGTAGTTCGGGTACAGGCCTGCCCGGTCTTTCAGGTAGAAGTGTTTACTTTCTTTGTCGTTCAGGGTGCTTCTAAAGTACAGACCTGCGATATGGCCGCCCTGGTCTTTCAGCCCGAACACTACGCACCATTTGCCGAAAACATTGTAGGCGGCTTCACCCGTTTTGCTTTTATTCCCGCTATCCTGCAATAAACCCACTTCTATGCAGCTTTTAATCAGGGCTTCGTCTTTGCGGGTACCGTGGTGGTACTGGCCTGCATTATAGCCGACCTCCGTTTGCTTAAAGTCAAGGTTGCGGCTCCCGAGGTATTCCTGCGCTGGCTTGCTGTTATGCACCGCGTTTTTAAAGTAGGCAAACATTTTTGTTAGCACCGCCTGTTTGGTTAGTTGCTGCGCCTGGCCCGTTGTGCTGTGGCCGCCAATTAATTGTACAGCTTTTTCGATGGCTTCGTGCTTGGTCAGGTTTTCTTTGTGCATGATAAAGTCGATCACATCCATGCTCTTGCCGTGCGTGCTGCAATTGCTGCTGAAACAGTATGCCGTCTGCGTTTTGTAGTACACCTGCAAACTCGGCGTTTTATCTTCATGGAACGGGCAGCAAAGCCGGGCCTGCTTGTCCGGGTACAACTGGTAATGCTGCAATACGTTTTTGAGCGGCAGCCCTGCCTTGATCTCGTCTATTTCCATTTGTTGAAAAAAAGTTTTAGAGAACTTTAATTCACAAATGTAAACAATGATTTGTTTTTAGCAAGAGAACGATTATTTTATTTATTAACTTTTGTTCTCTACATTTGAGGTAATCAATAGCGTTAAGCACGCTTTTGTGCATTATCATGAACATTGGCGACAAAATAACTGCATTACGTAAGGCTAAAAAGCTATCACAGGCCGACCTGGCTAAGGAAGCCGGTGTTTCCCGTGAGATCATCGGGCGTTATGAACGAAACGAGGTTTCGCCCTCTGTGGATGTGGCTAAAAAGATCGCTGACGCTTTGGAAGTATCTTTGGATTACCTGGCCGGCGGTAGTGACAAGGCCGCTTTTGATAAGCAAACATTAAAGCTTATTGATGAGATTGAGGAACTGGAACCATCCGTTAAAGATAAACTCATCTTCCTGGCCAATGCCATTATCCGGGATGCTAAAACAGGTAAAGCTTACGCCCATTAAACAACAAAGCCCGGCGCTCATCTGCCAGGCCCTGTTCTCTTGACAAGTTTTTCGCGTTATCCCGGCCAAGCGGCACGCTTAGCCGGGAGGGATTCTAACGACCATATTCTTTAGTTCCAAACAATTATCAGGTTATTAGGTCCGTATAGACTTAACGCTTCAGGTCCCTGGAAGCTTTCGTCTTTTAAGTCTATTGCTAACTCTATATTCGTTTCTAACTCAATTGTAACTTCGGTGGGTTGTTCCTGACAATCTATTACCGTCAAGTTTTCGATAATGCGTAAGGACGCATCTGTGTCAGTACCCTTTATAGTGAAAGGATTATATATATTGAGTGTGTAGTCCTCAAACACGATTGATATTGGCGACTCGACCATTATGCCTTCCTTTTTGTCAATTGAGGTGGTGGCAGTATTGATGTAGCTTATCTTTACGACTTTCTTTCCTATTAGCTTTCTTAGCATTGTCATTCCTTAGTTCTGTATTGGATAGTGTGTTGTTGCCTTACTTGCTGTCTGTCCTGTAGTTGGGTTTACTGCTTGAGGAGTAGGACTTGCATTGTTTTCATATTTAACATATCCATTAGGATAGCCTGGTGAATTTCCTCTGGCTGGTGTAGGGTCCATTATTCTCATAGTTGATACCTGTCCATTCGCACCTCCTTCTCCACCTGTGAATGCTACACCCGTTTGGTTACCCGCACCATTAATAACTGGAGTTGGCCCTGTAGCACCTGATGGTACCGGAAATGTCTGTCCACTACCATCGACAATAAAGCTTGGCGAATGTGTAGTTGTCGTTACAGTTGCACTAACATCCGCTGTTGCTGCTGCTTTTAGAGTAGCAGCCCCTCGACTGAGAAGACCATCAGTCGCACCCGCTACAGCAACATCGGCAACAGCCCCTTTAAATTCATTTTTAGCCTCAGCTCTTGCTTGTGGAGTACTTGCCTGGCTCGCTAGTTGATAGTTGCCAGGAGCGTTAATTAACCGAATTATTGCTTTGTCTGTTGCTTTAACAAGGGGCTTTACAAGGGTATGATATACTGTCTTAACAGTTGATACCACATCGCAACAACCCGGAGGCCCTTCAGCAGACATCCCATCCGGGTCAATCAACCTAATTGGGTTGTTTTCAACATAGTTATAAGGGCTCCACCTCCTC
>Ga0193702_1000566_pt1 | contig 11407 bp, 10 predicted proteins | sample U3a1metaG_FD_143060 | JGI IMG/M metagenome (GOLD analysis project Ga0193702, IMG submission 143060) | Soil microbial communities from a riparian zone of the East river system, Colorado, United States - U3a1 | ecosystem: Environmental > Terrestrial > Soil > Riparian zone | place: USA: East River... | reverse complement strand
TCTGGACTCATCAGCAAACCCTGGAAAATCTGGTAGATGCTGTAGATGCTGTAGATGTTATAGATGTCATAGATATTTGGTAGCCATCAGGAAAATATAGAAAAGACTTAAACCGCTCACTAAGCACGGATAAGCCAAAAAAAAAGAAAATTACTTGGCTTTGACACCTTAATTTGTAACTTGATGAACTTAATTGGTGCTTACAGCACTTTGCCAGTGCTTAAAGGTTGGCACAAACCCGTTTCGAAGAAACAAAGAAAAAGAGAACCATAATCTAGGGTTCTCAATTTTTTTGTGTCCTTTGGGTCATTCACGGTGTTCTTGCGCTTTGTGTGAGGAATCATGGCTCATGTAGATAATAAACAGTACAATAGGTAAAAGAATAAGTGTGGAAAAGCATGTAATTGGAGCCTGAGGACGAGAAAGAGTATGTAGTATGCTGGAACCCTAGCTTATGGTTTGTTCACACTTTATTCTTTACTTTTTTCTTTCTGTTACAATAATTGTTTTGTTTCGAACGGTTTTTTGTTTTGTTTTGTTTTTGTTTTGTTTTCGCTTTGACTCGGACAAGAAAATAATGAAGGACCTCGCCCGCCGTTCATTGCGTAGTAGACCTAGGCTAGACCTCACTCCCAGCGAAAATCAACTCGAAGAAGAACGAGTTTGATCGAGAAAAATATCGTACCTCCGATTTTGTTCGGTGTAATTCGGCGGTCCTCCAAAAATGACACACTTTATATATTTTACTCTATGAGAAATGTTTTTCAATCGAAATAAAACCACCACAATACAGCCTAATAGAAGCAATTCGAGCTCCATCGAGCTCCATCTAGAGCACAATGCCACATCGTGTCTCACAATTTAGCGTGTAAATTTACGATTATATTCTATATTACTCGAAAATTTTCTAGGTATTTTTCCGACAAATCTATTATTACCCTTTCTTATGCATCTTATGTCACACGTCACATATGTTACTGCCTCGCCATACATCCAAATCCAGCTTCCTAGACCGACTAGATGGTACTATTATTATCCAGTGGATGTCGATGTCCCTGCTCGAATAGCCTTTTGCTGAACTTTCTATTGGAGAGAACATTTGATGATTAAAAAATAATGAATATAAAAGCGACGAAACTTCACGAAAGACATACCGCCACAGCTTCGAGATGCTGATATTTCTATATCATTGGAAACTGAGTACTGAGAATAAGCTCAAAGATATCTATTAGCTTACCTGTGAGTCAGCCAAAGGAAGTGATTCATAATATGCCGCAAATTCTTCAACAGTGCCCTTGGGATTCGATTTCGTCCAATCAATTGCACAAAGATTCCTTTTTGGCAGAGAATCAGACAAGAATGAAGATTGAAATTGTTTTAGCAACTTACCTTGCTGTTGATGTTTTGCTAGGTCGCATCCTTGGTGCTTTTTTTGCGTTCTTTTTAGATCGAGACTCGGTCAAGTCGAGAGGAGCTGGTGTCGGAGCAGATGGTTCAGCTGATGTTGCTGAAGCTGGCGCTCTTGCTGGCGCTGGTATGGGTGGCGTCGGAGCGGATGGTTCAGCTGATGTTGCTGGAGCTGGCGCTGGTATGGGTGGCGTCGGAGCGGATGGCTCAGCTGATGTTGCTGGAGCTGGCGCTGGTATGGGGGGCCTCGGAGCAGATGGTTCAGCTGATGTTGCTGGAGCTGGCGCTGGTATGGGTGGCGTCGGAGCGGATGGTTCAGCTGATGTTGCTGGAGCTAGCGCTGCCAGTGGTATGGGTGATTCGGCTGGCGTTGGAGCAGATAATTCAGCTGATGTTGCTGGAGCTGGCGCTGGTATGGGTGATTTGGCTGGCGTCGGAGCGGATGGTTCAGTTGATGTTGCTGAAACTAGCGCTGGTATGGGTGATTCGGCTGGCATTAGAGCGGATGGTTCAGCTGGTGTTGCTGGGTCAGGAGGTGTAGTAATTCGAGAACTCTTAAACATCGTAAGTCCCAAAAGTGGGTTAGTATACTCCATTAACACAATTTAGTAACAATGTTCTCGTCGGCATAAAAAGATGATCACTAACTTTGGGGGGACTAATTGACTTCGAAGTATTTGTTACTGTAGGGACGGCTCCGGGCACAGAAAAGTCTTCAATGCCATTCTCCACCCCATCCATCTGAACCATAGGCGTTGCACCATTAATCAAACAATTACAATCAAATGATAAACGAACCGGCATCCTCTCGAGATCTGTTGAAGAGGCGGTCCCGGTCCCGCCTTGTAAGCTTTCAATTGATCTCGCGGCATCGGTATTGCCTGTGCAAGCCTAGGTGTTCGCAGTTATACTGTTTACTAGATTTAAGCAACACATAAACGAACCTGCATCTTCTCGGACTCTGTCAATGCGGGTATTACACCTTGTAGATTTCCAATTGGCGTCGGCGTGTCATCTATGCCAGCCTGTTCGCAGCCGCTTCCACTGTTAACCAGATGCCAAGCTTTTTAAATTTAAACAGTAAACATACCATCATATTTCCGGTGTTGATGACTGCTCTTCTATCCATTAACGAGCCATACCAATTTTAAACGAGTCTCACTTGCCATTAGATTTTTTAAATTTTGAGCTAGGCTTTTGTCTCTTTGCAAGAGGGCGCGGGTCATGTTCAGTAGATCCTCGCTTTACATTTTTAGGGGAGGAAAGGGATTCGCTGCTACCAAAGGACTTATCTCCATCCCACTGAGAGTAGGTGTCTGTGGCGAGCTTATCAAGCTTCCAATGATTATCGCAATAATTGAGTTCCGGGAAATGTTCATACACCTGCTGGCGGAATTGAGTCAGTGCGTTGAAACCAATTTTGGACCATGTTTTCGGTGTCAAACCAGAGGCAGCTAACTCTCCCCAGATTTGTCTCGTCACCTTACGGATATTGCTAGCTCTGTGGCCATCGATAGTTTGGCCATCAATATCTTCGACAAAACCCATGGTTACGTTTTTACCCTGGGCAGCACGGCTTCTCCCTCGTTCACCAGGCTCGCTGCTGGATACCATTTCAGATTTTGAACTGTTCCATTGGTGCTTATACCAGTACTTGATATTTGGATAATCTTCTTGTCGGAGTGGTTTGGAATGAGGGAATGAGTTTAATGAAAATTGTGGTTTTTCAGACTTCACATTGAGTACGTTGAGCGGTTGATGGGCCTGACCAGCCTGACCAGAGCCGAGGGATTGAACAAGAGAGTTGAAAGCACCTCTGTTGGAGAGAAAAGAACATTTTGCGTTAAAAAAAACTGAGGGACATTACTTACTCGAGTGTTTCTAATTTAGTCTTAAGAATGATATTCTCTTCATGGACGCGCTGGATGTCCTTAAATGAATAGTGTGGATATTGCGGCAGAGAACTGATGCTTGACAGAGAAGACGGAGGTCGAGAGTCGCTAGAATTAACACCACCTGACAGCGAAGAGTTGTGATATTGTGGGATATGATCAAAGTTCCGTAAGAATGGACTATCATTCGACGTATTCAACGTAGGAATGGTCTTCAGAATTCTGAGGGTGAGTCTTTCTGCAATGGTTCATAAAATGACAACGCACGCTATTATCCAGCCAAGTTGAACTACGATGGCCATTGGCATTCCCTAAGTCCGGAAGAATGTCATACGAAGGGGTGTGTGTAGTAGAAGAAATATTAAATCGGTCGTTGTTCATAAAGTTCATAACGTTCGTCTATATGGTCGCTCGTGCAAAAGACATGAAAAACAAACAACACACAACATAATATTAAGAAAACTACATATGAAATTTATGAAAACTACATATGTACATACATATTCGACGCTCAACATAGTGATAGTGATATACAGTACAGAGTCAATGATAGTGTCAACTTTGAAGAACCTTTCCAATGCATGTCTCTCAGCCAGAATAGTGGCGAAATATATCACCGGCAGTTTGTCGAGATCGCTTGCTCGGAGGAATTCCGTAGTTATCCACATCAAAAAAGGACCGCTTCCTACCATCTGAAACTATATTCCCCTCCATCACAAGCTGCGAGCAAGGGGCCTGGAAAATATCAAGAGGGAGAACTTCCGACTCGGGCAATGAGGTCAATGTCTCCTCAAAGATATTGATAACCTGGTGGTGTGAGATGGGTGAATTGCGCGCGTCTCCAAAAGGACATAGAGCCTTATAAAAATTCTTGATACAAGGGATTAGTACCATAAAATATGGCGAAATATATGGCACGATGGAGATATCAAAAGTCTGGAGCTGAGACAATTTGGTGCGGCCTAAGCGACGGAAAGAACCCTCTGTTTTGAACCATTCTGCCACAGGAAAGCTGCGAAATTCGGTCATGTCCTTGGTTGGGCGGACTCGGTTATCCGGCCCTTTCAAATTTATGCAAAGATATATCAGGACGTAAAAGAGGGACTCCAGATCGAACCGGGGCTCATGCTGAATCTCATCTGCTTCGCAGAGTAAGATATCTAATGCCATAAAAGGAGCAGTTCCCTAAAAAATAATCGTGAATAACCTGGTGGGTTATACAGAGAAGTACATACAGTGCGATGGCCAGGAGAAACCTTCCCTTTGTTCTTAATTTTTGCAGCATAGTCGAAATCAATCAGCAGACCTTTTCGTAACTTGGTTGTGGCATCCTCGACTTTCATTAGCATGATGTTATTGTAGCTGATGTCACGATGGACAGTATTGCATTTATGGGAAATATCAAGGAGGGCTATGTAATTGAAGTCAGTTGTGATGCTTTGAAGTAATGCACATACGCACTTTTTGTGATGTCTCGGAATGCCGAAATAAGCTCCCTTACCGTCCTGAAATGCGAGATTGGCACCCCAATAGATGGACTGACTACACGTCTTCGTACTCTCCTTCTGTTATAGATTCCGTAATTCCCCTGGCATATGAGCCAGGTTGTAAGCAACTCGGGTTTCGTCGTCTCGGAGTTGGGTTTCATCGTCTCGGAGTTGGATATCATTGGCCTGTCTGTCATTCTCACATCCCAACCATGTTGAAGGACAGGAACACCATCCACTCCCTGTATCCTTGTCAAGTGCCTCATTTCTGAGTATGGACGTGACTCCTCGATCCAAGAGTCCTTAAGAACGAACTGCTGTTTGTTTGACTCGACCAAAAACACATGTGTTGCGCGTCCGACAAGGCCTTGTACAGCGTAGATACAATGAAGGACCTTATATTTCACATTATCGCAGATGATGGCAGTTGTCTCGTCTCTCGAGTTGGTGATTATAGATGGGTCGTATCCTATATCTTCAGGACGTCCAAAGCAGAGGGTAGCGAGCAAGTGAATAAGGTGGAGCGCATGATTTGGATGTGGACCCGACAGGTTGTATATAACACTGCGAAGCTGGCCTTGACGATCAGTGACTGTGAGGCGGAAACGCTTATCGAAGATACTGATCATAGGAACGAATCTGCGGTTGAATTGCGTGGTGAACATAATGAAAGTTTTGTCGTTGATGGTATCAACCATCCGATCGACTTCTGTCTTGGAACGTGTGACCTCCGTAATGGCACGGATGTTACGCCAGCTGACAGGACTTTCATGGTTAACGTCGAGGAGTACTATGTCAGGCTTCCGCTGGATAGGCGATCCGGAAAGGATTTTACTACAGTATTCCGAATTCCAAGACCGCTGAGCAACTTGTCCGGTAGCCTTTCCTAAGTCACTGACAACAGCATTGAGCCAAGAAGCCACATTAGTTTCGGTCCATTCTTCAGGAAGCCCGGACCAGCCTGTGGCATAATCAAATGTCTCCATCTTGGAGAGGACAGAGGTATCAACGACGAAGGGTGGCTTAAATACGGTCATCACCAGGTTGAATTCACCATCCACAAAAGTGTCAACGACATCGGCACGTTTGGGCGCCAAATCTAGTTTCCACAATTTGGCCATCTTGTTGACTTGGATCTCGGATGCATCATCTGGTAATCGGACACTAGCAATGCGTTTGACCAAAGGCGTAGTCTTAACGCTTGATGTAACATCCTTATTTTGAGGTGTCACCGGCCTAGTATGTGAAGAGTTGGAAGAGTCAGAAGAATTAGCATTTGATTGGTGTGAACTTACCTTCCCGCGCTTCCCGACCCATCTGAAGATTCGCTAGCAACATCGATATCCATTTGTGATTGGAGCTTTCGGAATTCCGAAAGACTAAACCAACGTTTACACAATTTGATGCCATTGTTGATATACATTGATATGTATTTTGCTGTGTGTATTCCGAGTCCTTACTAGTACACTTCGGTAGTATGACATAGTAAACAGTGTCCCTGGCATTTCTATGCTTTCAATGTTTCTGAAATATCATAGAAAATATGTAGTCTGCTTAATTTCATGCATTAATTTTCTTCACTAGTTTATTGGATTTCAAGTTGATACTCAGGCTGTCATATACTAGTATAATATGATTTCTGCTTAATTTCATGCTTAATTTTCTTCACTAGTTTATTGGATTTCAAGTTGATACTGTCATATGTACATTACTCATCCATACTCTCTTCAACACCTGCCAGATAAGCAACCTCAAGTCCTGGCTTCTCGGATAAAAAGTACTGTTGCTCTGGATCATTTGGAGTTAATTTATGTGGGATCATGGCAACAACTGCAAGAATAGTCTTCACAGGAATGATCTCCATGTTTTCAATTTCACCGTGTGTGCATGACCACAATGTATGATAGGATTCTTCTAGAATTACTGTGTGCGGAGGAGAATATTTTGAAACAAGAGCAAAGGTCTCATTCGTTTGAATTCCACCTGCCATGATATTGAGTTGAAAGTAAAATAAAACTTCTGCAAATTCGATTGCTTGATTTGCAGTTATTATCTTTTAAGGTCTCCAGTATTAGTAATTGGGGATAGTTTACAAAATACTAGTAAGTACATACCTTGACATTTCTAGCCATTCGAACCTTTGTCAAAGGCTTCAAATTTTCTTTCCATGCAGATCGAGCTATTTGACCATTGGGAAGTCTGAGTCTTGCCCATCTGTGTACTGCCAGATAATTCTGGATTGGATATTCAAGTTGAATATCTGCCCTTGTTACAGCAGCCAATTCATGACCACTGAGCTTATACAGATAACGGTCTCTTGCTCTGAGGAGCACATAACCTCTACCAAGATCTAGGGCACCCCTAGGTATCTTGGATTTTTCTTCATTCAGGATTGGAAACATTGATTTTAATGTATTGACTTGACATCGCTGTAGACCTCTTTGTGAAAGATTGGCATAGGGATTTGAAGGTTGACGAATTTCCTCAACAAGATTACCAATTGTTCTCTCCATAGTCCATTGTGAGGAACAAATAGGAGGGCCTATACGTACAGCTTCAGGTGCCAAATGAGTAAGTGCATGAATGCTTTGGCGAAGAAAGTGAAGTCGCTCAGGACGCCGCTGATAGTAGAGCAGTTCAAACTCATATACAAACTCCAGTAGAGCCAAGTGAGCACTCTTTAAATCTTCAGTTTTAATGTGATGCTGATTCATAATCCGCATTCCATAGACAAGTTTGCAAAAATGCTTCCAGTATTTTTTTGGAAGAACATTGTAAAACAATCCTGGCCCAAGGCTATATAGATACATAAGAAATTCCCATGCCTTATATCCACTAGAAATCTTTTCAGCAGGATTGCGAGGGGGCCGATCAAATGAACCAGGTAGATAGGGTGTACATGTAGCAACATCCTTTCCATGTTTTTCCCATACAGGTCCTCGTAGTACTGCCCAATCCCAAGTAGATTTGTCATCATTTCTATCACATTCAAATGCTCCACGCCAAAGATTGATAAGCAGATCTGGAATATTAAGTGATCCCAAATGCATAATATCAGATCCAAAACATCCAGGAATATCAAGACGATGTTTTGGGTTTAGTCCCATAAAAATGCTTGGCTTTGAGATTCCAGTCTCTAGACGACGCTTTTTGTACTGGGTTTCACTTCTTGATTGAACAACATATTCAAGTTTCTGTTCATAGTCCTGAACTGAATATACAGGAAGTTGATAAACATCAATGTCAGGATGATCAGAACCCTCAACATTATAATTATCTGGCTTGAGCAAGGCTGGATAATAGTGTGTTCCACCCTGTTTGTGACGTCCAGGCACAGTACAAAATAGCCTACAACCATTTTTTCCATGGTGGCCAACCAAACCATTCAGCAATGCCATTCCAGGTCCATCGGCTGTTGCTAGACATAGGAAAGGATGTGAAGTAACAATTTCTTGTTTCATAGCATTCCACATAAAAAGGCCTTCTTTTTGCAATGCTGAAAGATGATGAAGTCCAGGGAATAGATATGAATCCGGATTTTTTGGTTTATTAGGTCCAGGAATAAAGCCTCCTGGAAGGACACATTTTTTAATATATCGACCATCTGGAGCACGATCAAAAATGACCCAAATATATATCCAACAGTCTGAAGCTTTACTGGCATACAATTGGGCACCATCAAATGACATCATTAGCATGAAGTCATCTTCCATAATGTGTCCTGCATTTATAGCATTATTGCTGGCTTCTCCATGCATAAAATCCTCGTAGAAAGGAAGACCACCCTCACTGAGATGTCTGTTAATTTCAATTTGAAGAATGTGACGGTAGTTTAGACTTGTTGCACTTTGTTCATCAAGTTTGAGAACTTGTAATAAAGGTCCAAGTGGAATTGTTTGGAATATTTGGCGGGGTTTCTTTGTAACAGGATCATAACGACCTTCACCACACTCTGGGCAAGCATCCATTCCTTGATATGAACAAGTATATGCAAGGCAACTGTTTATGCACATGTCATTTGCAATAGCAAAAACACCAGTTATTTCTGCAATGTGTTGCTTAATTTGATCATAGGTTGGAATGTCATCATTTGGATGACTTTTAAGAATGGCCTTACGAATTGATGTGTACGTCTCTTGCGCTGCATTGGTTAATGCAAGAAATATGTCAATTCCAAGTCGCAGTCCTGGAGTTGCATCAATATCAGGAATAGTAGTTGGAGGATTTCGAAGGCGATCCAAAGTTCTTGGATCCAACCTTGAAAATTCATCATCAAGTGATGCTGATTCAATTGCCTGGGCAAACTCCATAGCTATCTTTAGATGATTTAACCTGGCCTGTTTAGCAAGATCATCAAGTGCTCTTTTATGAGGATCAACATCAGGCTCAGGCTCAAAAGCTCTGGCTGCATCTTCCATTCTAGGAGGTTCATCTTCATGAAAACCTGGCATGTCCTCATGTTCGTCTTCACCAAGACCTGTCCCTGGCATGTCCCAGGCCCCATCGTCATCATTATCTACATTTCTACCCTCGATATCATCCAAATCCTGGCATCCAGGATCATGTATTGGCTCATGGTATGTATCTTCCTCATCCAAATCATACAAGTCCACACCCTGACTCTGGTTGGGATCCTCCATATCTTCAAACTCAGGCTGACCTGCACCTGCCAGTGCACCCTGATCTACAGCCATACCAGGTAAATCACCAGCCTGAGAATCTGATTCTCGGCCCATGGAACCTCTTTCAGCCGCCTCAATATCCATCCTATTGCTATCTCCTTCTCCTCCTTCTTCCTTTTCACTATCAATACTATCATTGTTCAAGTTCCCTCCTGCTTCAATTTCCATCTGATTGCTATCTCTGTCTTCCTCTTCCGAGTCCTCTTCACTCAGGCTTTCACTTTCACTACTATCATTATTCCTTCCCACACCTCCTACAACAGATCCATGACTGTGGCTGGCAGCTAACTGGGAATTAAGCTGTTCATGCTCACGGTGGCGGATGAGCCGATGACGATGATAGGTAGAGCGGGATACCTCTTTTCCCCCTTTGCATCGCTGAAAACATGTGCACAACCTTTTGGACATGATAGATGTGAGGAAGGAGGGGGGGATTGAATGTATTCATCGCAAGCTATCTATATAACCATACAATGACAGCCCTGGGTAATTCAAGTTAAGTTATATTCTTGTTATCAGCGTTATCGTGGTGTCGTGATTATCAATGATTATGTAAGTCATATGAACTTAGCTACATTTCGTGCCGAAATAGATATAAATTGGCTCATGCGCACGATAGCAAGGTAGTAGTAGTGTGACAGAAAGGAAAAAAACGAATCCAAGTTTATGTAGACATACTAGAAATGGGAGCAGTAGATATATATCAGATGATCGATGGTCTCCGATTAGCTATATACCGATAAGTAGCGATGGGGCGATGTTGGGCGATGGGCCACCAGGCAACCAGAGGCCACAGATCTAACGAAGTCAGTAAGAACTCAGCGCTCACCAGAAAAATCAAACAAAAGAAGCTTACATGCCAAAGAATCTAGACAGCCACTTTCTCGAATCCCATCTGCTCCACAGGCAGATTCACAACGTTCACGACCATTGTACCACACTTCTTTGGTTTACGCTTCTTGGAGACGCGCCCCTGGGCAGCGTGTTTCTTCAAAATTTCCCGATACGCAAAATTCCGTTTCCCCCAGTAGAATATAAGTGTTTTTCGGTAGAGATCGAATTTGGGCTTCAAAGATGTAAGCTGCTTCGGAGCTGGAAGCATTGAGAGGGTTGGTGAATTGTGGGAGGGCGCGAGTGGAGAAGACTTGCGGATAAAAGACATTCTATCGAAAGGTATGGTGGGCGGCTTTGGAGGTGGAAGCATCGAGAGGGCAGGGAAACCGCGGGAGGGCGCGAGTGGAGAAGACCCGCGGATAAAGGACATTCTATTGAAAGGTATGGTGGGCGGTTTGACGAAGGGTTTGCCAACAGTAGTTAGGGATGACTCGGATGGAACATATGGAACGGTGTCGTATGGCAAGGACCCTACTGGCATCTGAGAATGGCACGATGATATTGGGGCATAGTCGGGGTTGTCAAGCATGTCAAGCGCAGCGAAGGAATAAGTTCGAGCTAGAGGCATTGCATCAAAATTAATGCTAAAGCTAAAGCGCTAAAGCAAAAATGAGTGTGATGTGGCAGAGCAAGGTGCTGTCGATTTTGAAACTTACCTGTACAGCGTGCCGTGCACATATATAAACATATTTCTGCATATTTCTGCCATATAGCGTAGCAGAGCAAACTTGTGTGTTTAAACAACGTATGCAATCGATGCATCGATGCATATGTTGGTGCATGTTGATGCACGTGCATCAATGTTTCCATAAAATTTAATATATTATCATATAATATCCGAAGTGCTTCGGCTTAATTCGGGCCAATTCGAGTTGATTTTCACTGGGGGTGAGGGAGTGGGGGTGGCATGCTGGGATAACCTGTAAGCGACGCGGCATGCCTGGCTTGTGTCCCTCTTTGCGTGTCTTCATGCGTGGTTTGGTGCAAGAAGAGAAACAAAAGCTGTGTTTGATTACAGCTGTTTGTATAAGAGTATGCAGCCAAT
>Ga0193702_1000565_pt1 | contig 11447 bp, 8 predicted proteins | sample U3a1metaG_FD_143060 | JGI IMG/M metagenome (GOLD analysis project Ga0193702, IMG submission 143060) | Soil microbial communities from a riparian zone of the East river system, Colorado, United States - U3a1 | ecosystem: Environmental > Terrestrial > Soil > Riparian zone | place: USA: East River... | reverse complement strand
CGTACGAGCGCTACAAGGCCGAACAGCTGGCGATGCAGCAGTTGACGGCGCGCCTGGCCGACCACACGCCGCAGGGCCCCGAGGCGCGCGCCGCGCTCGAAGCCGAGACCGCGGCGGCCGATGCCGCGCTGGCCGCGATCGACCAGCGCCAGGGCGCGCTCGAGCAGCAATTGCGCTGGCAGCGCGAAGCCGACAAGCTGCGCCAGAACGAGGCCGCGGCCGAAGCGGCGCTCGCCGCGGCGCGCGCGCAGGCGGAGGCGGCCGCCGCGCGCCGGCGCCGTCTGGCGACCCTGGATGCGCTGCAGCCGGCGCGCCCGCTGCTGGCCGACAGCGCGCGCCTCGACGCCGAAACCGCCGCCGCACAAGCCGCGCTGGCCGTCGGCGGCGCGGAGCTCGAACGCGCGCTGGCGGCGCAAACGCAGGCCGCGCAGGCGCTGGCGGCCGCCGCCGCGCAGTTGCAGGCGGCGGAGCAAGCCCAGGCCGCGGCGGCCCCGCTGCTCGACCAGGCCAAGGCGCTGGACGCGAGCATCGCGGCGCTCGCGCCCGGCCACCGGCTGACCGGCGAAGCGCGCGACGCGGCACGACGCGACGCCGCGCTGGCGGCCGAAGCGCTGCAGGCCAGCGCCGCGGAACTGGCGTCCACCCGCGGCGCCCACCAGCAAGGCGCGCACTGGCTGGCGGCCCATCGCCGGTTCGACAACCTCGCGCGCCAGTGGCCGCGCTGGGACCGGCTGTTCGCGCAGGCCGAGCAAACCGCCGCGCTGGAACTGCAGCTCGGCGCCGAGCTTGAAAGCGCGCAGGCCAAGGCCGTGCGGGCTGCGGGCGCCGCATCGTCCGCCAGCGCCGCGCTCGAAGCATCGGCCCACCAACTGCGCGAGGCCGAGGCGGCGCGCCAGCAGGCAATCGCCGCCCTCGCCGGCTTCGATGCGGAGAACTTGCGCGCGCAACGGCAGGCGCTGGAGCTGCGGCGCGAGCAGGCCGCCAGTGCGGAGAAGACATGGAGCGAGCTGGCGTCGGTCCGCAAGCGCCTGCAACTGGCGCACGCGCAGGCCGCGCAGCTGACGGCCGCCGGCGCCGCCGCCCGGACCGCGCTGGACGAAGCGCTGGCCGCGGCGCCCGGCCTCGGCAGCGCATTCGAACAGGCCGACCGTTCGCTCAAGGCCGCCGAACTGGCCTGCGCCGACAGCGTGGAAGACCTGCGCGCGACGCTGGCCGATGGCGAACCGTGCCCGGTGTGCGGCGGTGCCGAGCATCCCTACCAGCACCGCAACGCCCAACTGCACGCGATGCTGGCCAGCCTGGCGGCCGAAGTCGCGCGCTGCCGCGCACTGATGCAGGAGAACCTGTCGGCGCAAGCGACGCGGCGCGCGATGCTGGCGTCGAGCGCGGACCAGCTGGCGAGCGCGACGCGCGACGTCGCCGCCCTGGAACAATCGGCGCAACGCCTGGCCGCCGCATGGGACGCCCATCCGCTCGCCGCCGAAGCACCAGAGGATTCGCTTCGCGCCGCGGACTCGCCTGGCGGTTCAATACGCGCCGCGTGGCTGAGCGCCCAACTGGAAGCGCTGCGGGCTAACTCCCTCGAACTCGACACCCAAGAGCAGGCGGCGCAGCGCGCCAGCCAGACCCGCGACGCGGCCCAACGCAGCTGCGATACGCTGGCAGCCAGCCACGCGCAGCAGCGCGACGCAGCCGCCATCGCCACCGCCACGCTGGCACAGACGCATGCCGCCCAAGCCGCTTTGGCCGACAAGCGCGCCCAAGCCGCGTCCACCCTGGCCGCCCTGCTGGACGAACTGCAGGCCGCATTCACCCCCGCCGCGGACGACATGTTCGCCCCGCAGCCGGCCGCCTCGCAGACGGACTGGCAAGCCGACTGGCGGCGCGACCCGCGCCGGTTCCGCGCCGCGCGCGCGGCCGAGGCGCGCGAATGGACCGAGCAATCGACCCTGCACGCACAGCGCGCAACCGCCCTGATCGCGCTCGACGCCGGGCACGGCGCAGCCGCCATCCGCGCCGAACGCGCCGCGCACAGCGCCACTGCAACGCAGGCCGACTATGCCCGCATCGACGCCGACGTCGGCGCCAAGCGCCAGCAGCGCCGCGCCCTGTGGGACGGCCGGCCGGTGCGCGAGGTCGAACAAACGCTGGCCGGCGCGATCAACGCCGCCAAATCCGCCCTGGACGCGCAACAAGCCGCAAGCCAGGCCGCCGCGCAGGCCGAGACCCGCGCACGCGAAGCACTGGCGCACGCCGGCCAGCGCCTCGACGCATTGCGCAGCGCCTCGTCGGCCGCGGTCGAACGCATCGCAGCCTGGCTGTCGAACTACGCGGCCCAGCATACGGAACTGGAAGCGGTAGCCGATGCACCCGCATTGGCCGCCCTGCTGGCGCACGACGCCGCCGCGACCGCCCACGAACGCGCGGCGCTCAACGCGCTCGACGCGCAAGCCGCGGCCGCAGCCACCGTGTTGGGCGAACGCCGCGCCCAGCACGCGCTGCACCTGCAAACCGCAGCGCCCGACGGTGCGCCGCCGGCCGATGCGCTGGTCGCATCGCTCGCCGCCCTGCAGGCCGAACGCAAGGCCGCGCACGACGCCGCCACCGCGCTGCGCCTGCAGATCGCGCAGGACGACGTGCGGCGCGAACGCGCGCAAGCCATGATGGCCGAAGTCGAACGCCAGCAGCTGGTCGAGCGGCGCTGGGGCAAGCTCAGTGAATTGATCGGCTCCTCGGACGGCAAGAAATTCCGCAACTACGCGCAGCAGTTCACGCTCGACGTGCTGCTCGGTTACGCCAACAGCCACCTTGCGCAGCTGGCCAAGCGCTACCGGCTCGAGCGTGTCATCAGCGCCGCCGGCCCGTCGCTCGGATTGATGGTGCGCGACCAGGACATGGGCGGCGAGATCCGCTCGGTCAATTCGCTGTCCGGCGGCGAGTCCTTCCTGGTCTCGCTGGCGCTGGCGCTGGGTCTGGCCTCGCTGTCGTCGAACCGGGTGCGGGTCGAATCGCTGTTCATCGACGAAGGCTTCGGAAGCCTCGACAGCGACACCCTGCGCGTCGCGATGGATGCGCTGGACGGCCTGCAGGCGATGGGCCGCAAGGTCGGCGTCATCTCGCACGTGCAGGAAATGACGGAGCGGATCGCGGCGCGGATCGTGGTGCAGCCGTCCGGGGGCGGCAGCAGCAGCGTCACGGTGCAGTAAGGCCGATCGGCTGGCCCGGATGCTAAAATGCGCGTTTTTTCAGCAGCGGATCACAGCATCATGCTCAAACCAGCCCGGGTACTCACTTTCAAATGCGCCAGCTGCTCGAAGGCCGTCAAGGTCTTCCTGCAAAAGGTATCGGCCTGCTCGCATATCCAGCCCTACCAGGGCTTGTGCGAGTGCGGGGAACTCAAACGCCATGCGACCGGCAACAAGGACGCCGTCGCCTCCTACCTCGCCTCGACCGACGGAAACTGGTCGCATCACCACTAAAAAAGCACGGTCGGCCTCAAACGATGCATTAAAGTTATCGAAAAACCCGCCGTTACTAGCAGTGTGAGCAACTAACCCATCTGCATTGACGGCCATGTCCTTCCTTTCCGCCCTCGGCACCCGACCGAACCTGTCTACCTTCTTGCCTGCCGCGCCGGCCGGCGGCAAGGCTGCGTCCGCGCAGACGGCGCCGGCCAGCGGGAATGTCGCGGCGCAGCTGCCGGTGGTCGAGCCGGCGGCGGCGGCCTCCGATAACGTCAGCCTGTCCAGCCAGGCGCTCGCCGCGCGCGCGGCCAGCCTGGGCGCGTCGACCGTGGACTATGCGCAGCGGTTCATCGACAATTTTGCCGCTACCCTGTTCGGCGACCAGGCCAAGGGCGCGACCCTGCGCTTCGATACCGCCAGCGTGTCGGCCGAAGCCGGCTTTTCGGCGTCCGCCACGGGTGGCACGGCCTTGCTGAGCCTGAGCGAAAGCGCGCATTTCAGCGGCACCGGCCAGATCGTCACGGCCGACGGCCAGACCTACCAGTTCACGATCGACGTCCAGTACGACGCCAATCTGCAGGCCAGCAGCGGCCAGCCTTCGCAGCCCGCGCCGCAGGCCGACTCGCCGCCCGCGTCGCAATCCGCGCCATCCATCGCGCCGCCCGATCTGGCCACGCTGACCGGCAAGGCGCTGCCGGCGATCGAATTCCCGGGTAGCCTGGCCGACCTGTTCCAACTGCTCGAGCGCGAGCTCCGGCAGAAGATACCGAATAATCAAAATGGCGCGGAGGGCAACCTCACGCTGCGCCTGCAACGCCTGGTCAACAGCGCGGCCCTGCTGGCGCCGCGCGCCCAGTCGGGCGATCCGAAGACCGCCGCGTCCGACGCCAGCAAGGCGCTGGCGAAATCCTACGCCGCGCCGGCGGCAACGCCCACCAGCACCGAAATCGCCGCCGCCTGATCCGCGGCCGCCGCCACGTATAATGGCGCCCTGCGCGCGCATTCCCTGCGCGCCGCTTCTTGCGATCGACCTTTCATGCCCTTAGCCACCGCCACCGGCGCGCCGCGCGCCCTCCTCCCGATCCTCGCGCGGAGGGCGGCATGACGGACGCCGCACGCATCGTCTGGACCGAAGCGGGCGTGGAGCGCTCGGCGCGCTGGCGCTCCGAGAGCGGCATGCCGGCGCCGAAGAAAGTCGTGATCGCCGACGACAAGACGCCGGCCGACACCGCCTATCGCCTGGCCTGCGAAGGTACGGCCCTGCTGTGGCGCGGCGACTTCCAGAACGCGCGCCAGCTGCTGCAGGCGCTGGCGCGGCGCGCCGACCACAAGGGCGGCAAGGGCAAGCGGGCCAAGGAGCCGAAGGTGCCGGCCAGCCCGGCCGAAGCCTTCCACCTGCATCGCCAGGCCCAGTCGCAGCGCGCGCGCACGCTGGCGATGCTGCTGATTCCCTTCGACGCCGACTACACCATCCCGCTGCGCCGCGCGCCCGACGTGCAACTGGCCTGCAACGAAGCCTATGGCCGCGGCGACGAGCCATTCGTCGCCTCGCTGCGCGAGCTGCTCGGCCTGATCGGCGCGCACGAATGGCGCCGCAACGGGGTCGAGATTGCGGCGCTGGGCGAGCGTATCCATCCGCACTACGGCGTGTTCTCGCCGATCCGCGGCGAGTATCTCCAGCTGGTGAACGAGGCGCCGCTGCCGGCGCGCGCCGCGCTGGCCTTCGACATCGGCACCGGCACCGGCGTGCTGGCCGCGCTGCTGGCCCGGCGTGGCGTGCCGCGCGTGGTGGCGACCGACATGGACCAGCGCGCACTGAGCTGCGCGCGCGAGAACGTGCATCGGCTCGGGCTCGATGGCGCGGTGGAGGTGGTGCAGGCCGACCTGTTCCCGGAAGGCCGCGCGCCGCTGGTGGTGTGCAATCCGCCGTGGCTGCCGGGGCGTCCGAGTTCATCGCTCGAATACGCGGTGTACGACCCGGACAGCCGCATGCTCAAGGGTTTCCTGGCCGGCCTGGCCGCGCATCTGGAACCGGGCGGCGAAGGCTGGCTGATCTTGTCGGACCTGGCCGAGCACCTGGGCCTGCGGCCGCGCGACCAGCTGATGGGATGGATTGCCGATGCCGGCCTGACGGTGCTCGACCGGCGCGACGTGCGCCCGGCGCACCCGCGCGCCAGCGACGCCAGCGACCCGCTGCATGCGGCGCGCGCGGCCGAGCTGACGTCGCTGTGGCGCTTGGCGGCGCGCTAAGCGCGTGCACCATTGCGCTGGCGCGCGATCGCAGGTATGATACTGCTCCTCAGACGCGGGGTGGAGCAGTCTGGCAGCTCGTCGGGCTCATAACCCGAAGGTCACAGGTTCAAATCCTGTCCCCGCAACCAAATAACTGTATGAACACCAAGCCCGACTCTTGCAGCCGGGCTTTTGTTTTCTGCAGCGCGCGACGCGGCAAACGAGATGAGAGACAAAAAAGATAACGCGACGTTCGAGCTGCCGGGTTTTGAGCTGGCCGCGCCGCTCGCGCCCCTGGCCGCCGAAGTCAAACACGCCAGCGGCCCGCGTGCGCGCCAGCCCGCGCTCCGGCAAGCGCAATTGCCGCTGCTCGAAGACACCGACGCCAGCGGCCTGCCGGTCTGGCGCCGCGACGACGACACCGACCTCACCGGCCTGCCCATCTGGGCGCCCGCCTGATCCCCGCGCGGCCCGCGCGCCGCGCATCCCACACCTCGGCCCGCTCGCCTGTTAGACTGGGCCCGTTCACCTTTGCCAGCCCGCCACCATGACTTCACGTTCGTTCTCCACCCTGCCCCTCGCGCCCGCCATGCTGGCCAACCTCGGCACCCTCGGCTACCACGAGATGACCACGATCCAGGCCCAGAGCCTGCCGCCGGTGCTCGAGGGCCGCGACCTGATCGCGCAGGCCAAGACCGGCAGCGGCAAGACGGCGGCCTTCGGCATCGGCATCCTGCACAAACTCAATCCGGCCTGGTTCGCGATCCAGGGCCTGGTGCTGTGTCCGACCCGCGAACTGGCCGACCAGGTCGCCAACGAACTGCGCCGCCTGGCGCGCGGCGAAGGCAATATCAAGGTGCTGACCCTGACCGGCGGCACCCCGATGCGCCCGCAGATCACCTCGCTCGAACATGGCGCCCACATCGTGGTCGGCACCCCGGGCCGCATCCGCGACCATCTGGGCCGCGGCACCATCGTGCTCGACAAGGTGCAGACGCTGGTGCTGGACGAAGCCGACCGCATGACCGACATGGGCTTTTACGACGAGATCGCCGGCATCGTCAGCGCCTGCCCGGCGCGCCGCCAGACGCTGCTGTTCTCGGCCACCTATCCGGACGATATCCGGCGCGCCACCGCCAGCTTCCTGGTCGATCCGGTCGAGGTGATCGTCGAGGCGCAGCACGACGCCGAGCAGATCGAGCAGCGCTTCTACGAAGTCGGCTTCGACCAGCGCGACCAGGCGGTCGGCCGCCTGCTCAAGCACTTCAGGCCGGTCTCCACGCTGGCGTTTTGCAACACCAAGGTGCATTGCCGCGAACTGGCCGACGAGCTGCGCGCCCAGGGCTTCTCGGCGCTGGCCCTGTACGGCGAGCTGGAACAGCGCGAGCGCGACGAGATCCTGGTGCTGTTCGCCAACCGCAGCTGTTCGGTACTGGTCGCGACCGACGTCGCCGCGCGCGGGCTCGACATCGCCAACCTCGGCGCGGTGATCAACGTCGACGTCTCGAAGGACACCGAGGTCCACATCCACCGCATCGGCCGCACCGGGCGCGGACGCGAGTCGGGCCTGGCGCTGTCGCTGTGCGCGCCGAACGAAAAGAAATGGGTCAAGCTGATCGAGGACTACCAGGGCGCGCCGGTCCGCTGGCACGCGCTCGGGGAACTCGACGACGACCGCGCGGAAGCCGCGCCGGCGCCGATGCTGACCCTCTGCGTCATGGGCGGCAAGAAGGACAAGCTGCGCCCGGGCGACCTGCTGGGCGCACTGACCGGCGACGCCGGGCTGACCAAGGAGCAGGTCGGCAAGATCAACGTGTTCGAGTTCATGACTTACGTGGCGCTCGACCGCCACGTGGCCGAGCGCGCCTTCCAGCGCCTCAGCGCCGGCAACCAGCTGGGTCCCGATTTCGGCAACATCAAGGGCCGCAGTTTCAAGATGCGCTTCATCGAAGCATAGGAGCTGCCGGCCGGCTTCGGGCAGATGTGATAGGGGCACTAACGCTATGCAAGCTACGCGATATTCATGGGATGGATTCGAAGACGTTTACGTCCACGCTGCGGAGACCATCGTCAAGCACCATAGGCCTATGCCCGAGCAAGGGCCGGCGACGTGGACTCTGCGATCGAGTTAGCACTGACGACGCTCAACGACGACGTCATTGCGGCGTTGCTGAACGCATTGGACCGTGCGTCACCGGTCCTGATAAGCGTCCATGCTGAGGAATCGATTGGCGTCAATGCCATCCCTGAGGTGATGGCAGGTCTGCTTTCGTCGGTGCTGAAATGGGAGGTTGAACGATCTATCGTCCAAGCCAACGTGGTAAATCATACCGGTGCTGACGGCTTTTCGCGAATGGCAAGGCAAGCGGTATTCGAAGGATCGGTAACGCCGGGAACAAATTATCTTATCGTCGACGACTTCGTTGGTCAGGGCGGGACGATTGCGAATCTTCGCGGCCACATCCTGTCTCAAGGTGGTAAGGTGGTCGGCGCTACCGTGTTGACTGGGAAGCCGTTTTCGGCGAAGCTGGCTGTGTCCCGCAGCCAATTGGACGAGCTGAGGAGGAAACATGGACAAATCGAAGGCTGGTGGCAAGGGCGATTCGGCTTCGACTTCGAATGCCGCACCGCCTCGGAAGCTCGTTACCTTATCAACACTGAGACAAGCCAGAGAATCCAGGAGCGCATCGAAGGAAGCAGCGGTCCAACTTAAAAGCACCACGCGCTTCGTTGTCTCGCTCGGCAGCTCGACCAGCCCGGCAGGTACCGCACGTATGCTGTCCGAGCGTGAATTGGAGGAGCTGCGCGCTACCAAACGCGCGGTACTAGAATGGACTCGCTTGGTTGTTGGGGACACCGAGAACAAATAAGGTATCGATCAGACGGCACGCCAGGCGACGCACCTGGCTTCTCTTGCGGTTAAGGGACGCACGGTTGCGCGTGCATCCGTGGCTTAAATCTGGCATTATTGCTGCACATAAACATATGCCACGGGCCCCGCACTCCGATGATCAAACTTGCCGTCGCCTCGTATGACAGCGCCGCTCCCGTCACGCCGATGGCGGCCGTGTTCGGCGGCCAGCGCCGGACCGTGGGGCGCAGCGACGACAATTTCCTGATCCTGCCCGATCCCAGCCATGAAGTGTCGCGCCTCCAGGCCGCGGTCTGGAGCGAGGGCGCACGCCATACCCTCGTCAGCCTGAGCGACGCCACGCCGGTGCTGCTCAACGGCGTCGAGCTGGCCCCCGGCGCGGACACCGCGATCAAGCCGGGCGACATGCTGCAGATCGGCCTGTACCAGTTGCGGGTCGAAGAGGCGCCGGCGGCGAGCGCCGAGGCGGCCGACCTGGCGGCCCTGAAAAGCGCCTTCCTGCGCGGCGCCGGCATCGCGCCCGATGCCATCTCGGCCGAATGGACGCCCGAGCTGATGGAGTTGCTCGGCAAGCTGATGGCCAGTTCGCTGCAAGGCATGATCGACCTGCTGGCCCTGCGCTCGCTGGTGAAGCAGGAGGTCAAGGCCGACGTCACGATGGTCGTGGTGCGCAACAACAATCCGCTCAAGTTCTTCCCCGACAGCCAGACCGTGCTGATCCAGATGCTGCGCAAGAAAATGCCCGGCTTTATGGAGCCGCTCGAATCGCTGGACGACGCCTGCCACGACCTGCGCGGCCACCAGATGGGCGTGGTGGCCGGCACCCGCGCCAGCATGGACAGCATCCTCGGCCGCCTGAAGCCCGGGCAGTTCGAAGCCGAGCTGCCGCCGCCCACCATGATCGACGCGCTGGCGCCGTCGCGCCGCAAGGCCGCACTGTGGGAGCTGTACGCGCAGCAGTACCAGGCGCTGGCCGGCGAATCGAAAGACCAGTTCAAGACCCTGTTCGGCGCGGCCTTCCTGGCCGCTTACGAGCTGGAGGTGGACCGCTTCAACGGGAGCCGCGGCCGTGGCTGACGGCCTGCCGGTCCGCCTGTCGTGCGCGAAGCTGAGCGCGATCGGTATGCGCGCGTCCAACCAGGACGCGATCGGCGACGCGCAGCAGGACGCGCTGGCCTGCTTCGTGATATCGGACGGCGCCGGCGGCCATGAAGGCGGCGAGGTCGCCTCCAGGCTGGTGGTCGAGGCGATCCTCGACAAGTTCGCCGGCGAAGCCAGTTTCGGCGCGCGCGCCCTGCTGTCCTACCTCGGCCATGCGATCGCGCGCGTGGCCGAGGCCAAGCAGCAGGCGCCCAGCCGCCGGGACATGAGCGCGACCGCTGCCGCGCTGCTGGTCGACCGCAGCAACGCGCGCGCGGTCTGGGCCCACCTCGGCGACACCCGCGTCTACCACTTCCGCGGCGCGCGCCTGCATGCGGTCACGCGCGACCACAGCCTCACCCAGCAGCTGATCGACGCCGGCTACGCCAAGGCCGCCGAGCTGCGCATCCACCCGCAGCGCAATATCCTGTTCGCGGCGGTCGGCGCGGAAGGCGAGACCGCGCCCGAGCCGAGCGCCGACGTGATCCAGCTCGAAGACGGCGACGCCTTCCTGCTGTGCACCGACGGCCTGTGGGAATGGGTGCTGGAAGCCGACATGGAACGCACCCTGGCCGCCGCCGCCGACTGCGACGCCTGGCTGGCCGCGATGTGCACGCTGGCCGACGCCAACATCGGCGCGGCCGGCAAAGTGCGGGATAATTATTCGGTGTACGCAATCCGCGTGCAGCGCCAGGACATGGCATCATGAAAACCACCGAGCTCGCCGCCGGCGCGGCCTCTTTCAAGATCGGATCGGAGAACTGCCTGCCGGTCGGCACCCGGCTGGCCGACTTCGAGATCACCGGCATCCTCGGCGAAGGCGGCTTCGGGATCGTCTACATCGCCTACGACCATTCGCTGCAGCGCACCGTCGCGATCAAGGAATACATGCCGGGCGCGCTGGCGATGCGCGCCGCCGACCACAGCGTGGCGGTGCGCGCTGAACGGCACCAGGAGACCTTCAACGTCGGCCTGAAAAGCTTCATCAGCGAGGCGCGTTTTCTGGCGCAGTTCGACCATCCGGCGCTGGTCAAGGTGTACCGCTACTGGGAGCAGAACCGCACCGCCTACACCGCGATGCAGTACTACGAGGGCCGCACCGTCAAGGACATCGTCGAGAACAGCCCAGAGCTGGTCGACGAGGCCTGGTGCCGCAAGATCCTGCGCCAGATCCTGCAGGCGCTGGAGCGGCTGTACACGATGAAGATCCTGCACCGCGATATCGCGCCGGACAACATCATCGTGCAGGAAAACGGCGACGCGGTGCTGCTCGATTTCGGCTCGGCGCGCCAGATCATCGGCGACATGACCAAGGGCCTGACGGTGATCCTGAAGCCGGGCTACGCGCCGGTCGAACAGTACGCGGGCGACGCCTCGCTCGAACAGGGACCGTGGACCGACATCTACGCGCTGGCCGCGGTGATGTACTTCGCGATCACCAAGGCGCCGCCGCCGACCTCGATCGCGCGCATGATCAAGGACCCGATGGTGCCGCTGCGCGGGCGCGCGCTGGAAGGCTACAGCGAGGCGCTGCTGGGCGCGGTCGACAGCGGGTTGGGCGTGCTGGCGCAGGACCGGCCGCAAACCATCGACGCCTTCCGCGACCTGCTCGGCATCGTGTCGGTCGATCCGGCGCCGGTGCGGCCGGCCGGCGCCGCCAAGCGCAACGCGCCAGCGCCGCGCGCCGCCGAACCCGCGCCGGCCGCGGCGCCCGCCGCTGGATCGGCCCAAGCCGCTGC
>Ga0193702_1000564_pt1 | contig 11449 bp, 7 predicted proteins | sample U3a1metaG_FD_143060 | JGI IMG/M metagenome (GOLD analysis project Ga0193702, IMG submission 143060) | Soil microbial communities from a riparian zone of the East river system, Colorado, United States - U3a1 | ecosystem: Environmental > Terrestrial > Soil > Riparian zone | place: USA: East River... | reverse complement strand
TGATACAAACGTATCCTGGTCAGATGAATTTGATACAGATGGTGCACCTGATCCTGCTAAATGGGGATATGATACAGGTGGCGGCGGCTGGGGTAACCACGAACTTGAATATTACACCAACACAACAAACAATGCCAGCATTACAAATGGAATATTAGCTATAACAGCAAAAAAGGAAATAATGAGCGGAATGAATTATACGTCAGCTCGCATGGTATCAAAAGCCCCGTCTGATTTGCTTTATGGCCGCTTGGAGGTTAAAGCAAAGTTACCTTCAGGCACAGGTACCTGGCCTGCCATATGGATGCTGCCTAATGACTATGCTTATGGCAGCTGGCCAAATTCCGGCGAGATAGATATTATGGAAATGGTTGGTTATGACCCCAATAATGTGCATTTCAGTATTCATGACCAGACTAATTTTGGCGGAAACTCCAAAACAAGCACTTTGAATATACCTACAGCAAGCAGCGATTATCATTTATACCGGGTTGATTGGACTCCAGACGGCATTAAGGGCTATTATGATAATGTACTGGTATTTACATTTTTAAATGACAAACTAGGCAATTCTGCAACCTGGCCTTTTGATAAGCCATTTCACATAATGCTAAACCTTGCAATAGGGGGCGATTGGGGCGGCATTAAGGGGGTTGATGATTCTATATTCCCAACGGCCATGCAGGTTGACTATGTACATTACTATAAAATGATCACTAATTAAATCATTTGCAAAATAGTCCGTGTAATACCGGGCATAAAAATCGATCCCGATTTTCCAAACCGGGATGCTTCTAACACCAGGAAATACTTATGAAAAAAATTGGCAAGTATATAACGATATTGTGTTTCGGCTTAATTGCCCTGGGAATGGGATGCAGTAAAAAGTCAGCAGATTCCGGTGGCGGAACACCACCGCCTACACAACCACCTGTAACACCTGTTAAAACGGATGTATCTATGTGGGTTACCCAGCCAGATCAATCGCAACTGCTGAAAAAGCAGGATGCAGCACTGATCTTTAGCAACGGGACCAATCAGAATACAACTATCAATGTAGATACTACTTATACTTATCAAACCATAGATGGATTTGGGTTTTGCTTATCAGGAGGAAGCGCCAGCTTAATAAACGGACTGGAAGAAACAAAAAAAGCTGCGTTGTTAAGAGAGCTGTTTTCAGCGGATTCAACAAGTATCGGCATCAGTTATATCCGCATAACTATAGGTGCATCTGACATGAGTGCCGGTACATTTAGTTATGACGATGTACCTGGCGATGTGGCATTGCAGAACTTCAGTATTGATAGAGAAAAGACAGACCTGATCCCCATTTTGAAAAAAATTATAGCGATCAATCCAAATATAAAAATTTTAGCATGCCCATGGAGCGCCCCTGCCTGGATGAAAGACAACAACAGTTTTACTCAAGGCAGTTTAAAGCCGGAAAATTACCAGGTTTATGCAAATTATTTTGTAAAATATATCCAGGGGATGCAAGCCGAGGGTATATCTATTGATGCCATCACCCCGCAAAACGAGCCCTTAAATGCTTTTAATACGCCAGCTATGCTTTGGCTATCGGCAGACGAGGGTAATTTTATAAAAAACAATTTGGGCCCTGCATTTAAGGCTGCCGGTATCACTACTAAAATCATCATTTACGATCATAACGCCGACCATCCTGAATATGCAACAGGAATTTTGGCCGACAATACCACAAGTGCATTTGTGGATGGCTCAGCATTTCATTTATATGCAGGAAACATAAATTCATTGGGACCGGTACATGACGCATATCCCAATAAAAACATTTATTTTACCGAACAGGCCACATTTCAGGGGGGCAATTTCGGAGGTGATTTAGCATGGCACATAAGCAATGTAATTATAGGCGCAACACGCAATTGGAGCAAAAACGCCTTAGAATGGATATTGGCTACCGATCCTAACAATGGCCCCCATACCAACGGCGGCTGCAGTACCTGTTTAGGTGCGGTTACCATAAGCTCAAATGTTACACGTAACGTAGCTTACTACATTATTGCCCATGCATCAAAATTTGTAAAACCGGGTGCTGTAAGAATAGCGTCCGATCAGCAAAATACGTTGCTAAACGTAGCATTTAAAAACACAGATGGCTCAAAGGTATTACTCGTGCTAAATACAAGTACCGGCGCCCAAACATTCAACATTAAATTCAATTCAAAAATTGTGACCACTACATTAACTGCCGGGGCTGTTGCAACATATAAGTGGTAGCGTATAGAAACAGATTTAAATACCTGTATATATTTAGTGGTTATTGATGCCGGTAAATTCTTATGAAAAATAAGCGTAATTGGTTATTAACATTGATATTTCTGGGCTCAATAGTGGCGATCTTTTCTCAATGCCTGAATTTGAGGGATAAGCAGGATGCCCGGGGGGCCGCGTACGCCGGATCAGGTAAATGCATCAAATGCCACGAAAGTATTTACGCATCATATCTGCAAACGGCGCATTATCAATCATCCAGGCCTGCAAACATTCATTCTGTACATGGCAACTTCGCTGAGGGGCATAATCGCGTTGCTTTTAAAGATGGTTCAAAAGTAGCCATGGAAAAAAAGGACAGCGGCCTTTACCAGGTATCCAATATAAATGGGAAACCAAACAGGGCGGAGCGTTTTGATATTGTTTTTGGCGGCGTAAAGGCTGAAACTTATTTGTATTGGAAAGGCAACGAGCTGTTTCAATTACCCATCTCCTATTTTAAGGGCTTGAATGACTGGTCAAATAGTCCGGGGTATACAGCAACACATGCTTATTTTGACAGACCTGTTGTACAGCGATGCTTCGAGTGCCATAGCAGTTATATTAAGGAATTGCCACAGCAAAATACCTCTATGAATGATCGCAGCACTGAATTTGATAAAGGATCGATTATTTATGGGATAGATTGTGAACGCTGCCACGGCCCGGCTGCGACACATGTAGATTTTCAAACCGCTCATCCGGAAGAAAAAAAAGCCCGGTATATAGTTGTTTATAAATCGTTGACGAGGAAACAAAGATTGGATGCATGCGCGGTATGCCACAGCGGCAATAAAGATCCCATGCAGGCGTCAATATTTGATTTTAAGCCAGGCGATGCGCTCGAAAAGTTTAAAGAGCTCCGTTATCTTAAGGAAAACAATAGCCTGGCTACACTTGACGTGCATGGCAATCAAAATGGCTTGCTTGCCTTAAGTAAATGCTTTTTAATGAGCAATATGGACTGCGGAAATTGCCATGATACCCATAAAAACGAAGCCTCAGCTATTAATGCTTATTCGCAGAAATGTATGAAATGCCATAACAATGAAAACCATAATTTTTGTAAAGCAAAGGATATTTCGATTGATGCAATAAAAGCTAATTGTATTGAATGTCACATGCCTTTAAAGCGTAGGCTAAGCACCCAGCGCCTTGCTATATTTCTATAGTAGGTTTCCATGTACTCGCCTCCGAACCGTACGTACATGTCTCCACGTATACGGCTCTCCACTAATATGTTCAGTCTAACCACCATGATGTATTTTTTTATGACATGGCTGACAAACAGCCATAGTTTTTCTTTTTCTTGCATGCATTAGTACTTTCCACGGCTCTTGACCTTTTAGGTCTTTAAGCTTTTTGATGTGGTGCATGTCAAGCGGCACATCATTATCACCACACAGTTCACACTCACGGGCTTTAAGCCTGTCTATCAGACTTGTAGTCGTTTTTGTGTAAAGCATACGTGGATGATTGTCGCAAGAGGCACTAAGGATTTCAGTTTTGCGCCTGAAACCTCCGTTGTATAAGAACCTCATTTTGGTTTCACCTTTTTTATCAGTATAGCGGACGGCGATGTTTTTATCACAGCGATACTTTGCAATGATTTTTCGCGCAGATATTCTGTGTTTTTTCGCAAGCGTCTTGAAGAAGCTATACTGCATGATGTAATTGAATGAGTGGATTTGCGCACTGTTGTTTGCAATAGAGTAGTAGCTGTAAAAGCCTCTTATCTGGGCATTGTACAGGTCTAATATTTCAAGGTCATCATTGTTAACCACTAACGAACGACTGGTTGGCTTCCATGTTTCCGTACCGTTGTGGGTAGTTATTGTTACCACATTGTATTCGGTTAACTTCTTCCACATCGTCTCTTTTGTGACTTTCAGTTCGACCCTGTTGTTATAGTCCCTTTTCAATTTGCCAGCTTTATCCCTTTTGGTCAGATTGCACTTCCTTACAGATACGTCGTATCCGAGGAATTTCGCAGGGCTATTCGCATGGGTGATTAAGGTCTTTTCGTCAGATAGTTCAAGCATCAGTTTATCATTAAGGAAGTTTTTAATATCCTCTTTGATTTGCTCGCATTCTGTCTTATTGCCTATCACACCTAATAGAAAGTCGTCTGCGTACCTCACATATTTCAGTTTCCTAAAGTCTGTGTCGATACTTTTGCCAAAAGGGTAAAGAAGCCTTTCTTTTTCAAACCCTTTGATGTAACTAATCAGTTCCGCTCTATCCTGTTCCTCTTGTTCGGTTTTGAGCTTTTTCCGCAGTCTCCCCAGCTTATAGGAAAGTTGTTCGTACTCTTTGGTGGGTTTACGTTTTGAGCCTTTGTTGAAGTTCTGGATGTATTCGTTCACATACTTATCCAGCTTATCAAGGTAGATATTCGCCAATATTGGGCTGATTATACCGCCTTGGGGTGTACCGCTGTACGTTCTGTAAAAGACCCATTCTTCAACGTATCCCGCATTCATAAACTTTCTCAGTAAGCGGATGAACCGCTCATCGATGATGCGTTCCCGAAGTATGTTTATTAATACCTCGTGATTAATGTTATCAAAGAAACCTTTGATATCGCCCTCGATAAACCATTTTGCTCCGGTGAAAGCTTTTTGAAGTTGGGTCAGTGCAGTATGGCAACTGCGGTTTGGCCTGAAACCATGTGAATTATACTCGAATTGCTTCTCGTAAATGGCTTCAAGTATCATCCGAATTACCTCTTGCACTAACTTGTCGTCGAACGATGGTATTCCTAAAGGACGTTTTTTCCCGTTTTTCTTTAGAATATACACCCTGCGCGACGGTGCTGGCTGATACGTTTCATCTTTGAGTGCATCAATCAGTTTATCAATACGTGACAGGCTCATAGCATCAATAGTGTTGCCATCAGACCCTGCGGTCATGTTGCCTGTCTTTGCATAAATGTTTTGATACGCTGTGTAATACATCTCTTTGTTGAATAATACCCTGTAGAGTCTCTCAAATTTGTAGTCGGAGTTTCTACTGTGCTCATTTAGACTGTTTAATACGATTGCTGGATTTCTCATAATGTCTCTCACATTTTCCGTTTATTGTATTAAATAATATTAGCTGCTTCCCTTCGCCATGTACAAGGCTTTCCCTTGCTCGGACTACTACGGAAGCTCCGTTACCATGTCGGATATTCAGGGGCTGTCCCCATAGCCACGCCAGTGGCATTCCGATTTAGGTAATCCCCGTTTAGCTGTAGAATAACTTTGGCTCAATAGATTGTCGGATACGATCTCCACCCTTTACCGTTTATTACAGTTGCGCTGTGATATGTTCTATGCTTTCTCTCCTCAAAGGCCGAAAAGTAAGTATCACAGAATGACGACTTTAGTTACCTTACGTCATTGGCTCGAATGGACCCACTCAGGCTATCGTTCAATCAGTATGGATTTTATCCTCATATCTATTATTTCATCTCCTTATTCAGTCGCAATTCTGGTAACTGATTGACTTATAAGTTTATCGGCATGCTACACTCCCTGTCCAGTTTCCCTTTCAGATAAGCCGATTGATGACAGACTTTTAAAGAACACTTGTCTGATACCCTGCCATAGGTATATTTATTTTACAACCTTACGGGCGCACCTTCAAACTCGATTGGTATATTTTCCAGGGGCGATAAAAAAGAAACCCCCTATTTCGTACGAACGCATTATATAGCCATATATCCATCAGAGAGTAAAAAGATAGTGGCGTTTATTAACCGCCTTAAAACAGGATGATCGAATTTGCCTGTGAATTAGAATAATAGCGTTTAATATGCTTAAGGAACTCAGGTCTGATTGATCGGGGTTTAGTTGATGTTATCAAAAAATATATTTGATGACGATGCGTTCCGGAGTGAGATCCGGAGCGCATTTTTTATAAAAGGTTGTGCTTTCTGTTCAGGTAACACCTGCAAAATAGGGTTGGGTTCTCCTGTACAATCTTAGTTGCAAGTTACTATCGCTCTAAAACGCACCAGAAAGGTGAAAAAAGATACATAAATAGAGCTTTATTACTATTATACCCTATATGGTATATTTACCGGATTACACACTTGTACTAAAATGACCGGATTAATTAATGAAAAGCTGCTCACGCTGAAGCGCCTGGAACCAAAAACTATTTTGGTGCGCGAAGGAAGTATCCCGGACGAGATGATCTTTATTATTAAGGGATGTATCAGGGCCTGGTACAATGCTGAGGGCCAGGATATAACATTGCAATTCTTCTTTGAAGGCGACTCCGTCACTGCCCTTGAAAGCTTTTTGAAAAATATTCCAAGTACGATAAATATAGAGACGCTGGAAGAATGCGAAGTCGGTATTCTTAAAAAGTCCGACTTTTTAGATCAGATAAAAACAGACTCAAAGATCAAAGAATGGTTTTACGAAATAGCCATTGATAAGCTATTTATACATCACAACAGGCTGCTTTCCTTATTAAAGGATAAGCCATTCCACCGGTATCAGCAACTTTTAACCGAAAAGCCCTGGATTTTCCAAAGAATTCCACAGCATTACATCGCCTCCTACCTGGGCGTCACGCCGGTTTCATTAAGCCGGATAAGAAACAGGAAATGATTTGTTTCTTAACAATTGTTATCGTTGCGCTCCTTACTTATTTCTGAAATTTGTTGCTGCAAAATATAAGATATGAAAGCCTTAACGTTTTTAAAGATCATCACAGTTTTAAACGTACTGGTTTCAACAGGGTTTTCGGTAGCGGGGATGCTAAGCCCTTTTTCAATATTGCCGGCCAATATAACTACTGATAAAGCGATAATCGTTTTTGCCCTATACGCCGGCGCCAGAACTATCCCAATAGTAGCATTAACCATTATGTCAATATTCAGCAAATATTGGAATGCTTTTATTACGCTTTCGGTACTGGCTGGCTTAATGCAGTTTTTAGATGGCTTTGTTGGGATTTATGAGCAAGACCCGTCTAAGGCTGCCGGCCCATTTATCGTCGCAACTACACAGTTTGTTGCCATTTACCTGGCAGTTAGGAACGGTTATAAAATTAACAATCAAATAAATAAGGACAACATCGCATAGTAAAAAAGCCTTCAGATTTGCAACCAAAGGCTTTTTGATACACGCTCCCGTATTTCTGATGGTGAATTTGATTTCTTCATCCTTAAACGTTGCGAACGTTTTGAAAGTAGTATGTGACAAAAAACCACGGCATCTATCGTCAACAGCTTATGGAAATAAAGTATTCAGTTTCTTTGCCAATGTTTCAGGGTTAATATTAATAGCAATGATTTTATTATCCGGATCAATTAAAAAGTTACTAGGAACAGCAATGATACCGTACAATTGAGCCACACCATTTTCCCATCCTTTTAAGTCAGATACATGGTTCCAGGCAAGATTGTCGGCATGAATTGCATTCATCCAGCTTGTTTTGTTTTCATCTAAAGAAACACCAACTATTTTAAATTTTTTATCTTTAAATTGGTTGTATACGGTTACCAGGGCTGGGTTTTGTTGACGGCAGGGCTTACACCATGATGCCCAAAATTCAATGAGCACATAGTTTCCTTTCAAACTTCTTAAAGAAAAAGCCGACCCGGTAGTGTCGGTTTGTGTAAAGTCTGATACAATCTGTCCAATTCTAAATGTTTTTTTTGATTCAATAAAGCGGGCGAGGTCCTGGCCTCCGTCGCTGGCCTTCACCTTAGGGCTTAATTTTTTAAATAAATCTTCCTGCTCAGATACGTCTAAGCCCTGCAGCTCTGTCTGAATTATATAAGGGCTTACCATTGAACTTAAGTGATGCGCCACCCAATCTTTTATTGCTATCCGTTTATTGCTAAACGTGCTATCGTTTTCTTTACCTAATGCTATCAGAGCAATTGAATCTTTCTTATTTAATAACTGATAATTTTTATTGATTAGCTGTATCTTATTTTGGAAAGAATCAACCAGCAATAAGCAGGATTTAAAGTCAATAGCTGATTGTTCTCCGGATACATCTGCATATTTAAATTTTCCGGGTAGCATTTTGATATTGAGCTTTCCGGGTTCTAAAACTGTAGGAAAGCGTTCATTCTGATAAGTTAAAGCAATAAATTCCCAATCATCAGTCGAGCCGCTGAAATGAAATTTGCTATTTATTACCCTAGTTGAATCGGTAATTTTATTGGATTTAGAGTTTAAATAAACAATCCCGTTAGCACCAGGTATTTCCCCGCTAATTTCATAGCTCTTATTCTGTGCGTTTAAGGATAAAGAGGGTATTAAAAAACATAATAGTATGAGTTTTTTCATAATAGTTAGATTGAAATGTGTGTGGGCCTTTATTTACTAAAACTGTATTTATCAGACTTTAACGGTAATCCAATAATACTTCCCTGTTGGATCAAAACGGGCAGCACACAAGCTGTGCGACATGTGTGAAATACCAGGCGAAAAAAAATGTTACCTAATATAAGTCCAAAGAGTCCCTTTTTTTCCATGATTTTAATTGCTGTTTGTGGCCATTGGACTGCCCTTTTTAGTGAAAGGTTACAATTGTTAAAAATGAAATCAGAGATATTATCCAATTCTCTAAAATGTCTTTTCCCGATCAATTAAGTGATGAAATTTCGCTGAATACAGTTCGGAAATGATAAAAGAAAAAGCCGTCAGTTTATTTTGAAGGCTTTTATCATATAAGATTTTTTAGCTTAATGTTCTATATGGGAGCGCATTGATCCCGACATATATTAAGGCCTAGACACGTTGCTTTGCAGGAAAGTGATACATCAAACCTCTGACCCTCAAAACACCCCGCTGCTCCAACACCCCGAATACGGTGAGATCAAGTTCGAAGAATGCGCCGCTTTGGGGTTCATTGGGCATGTGACGCTGCTTCCATTCGTCGATGGCGGTGGCGACCCTGGCGGCGAGCCCCGTGGTATATGCCTCTTTCGGTAACAGCAACACCGGGATAGTCACCGGCATTCCGGCAATATCATAACCATACGAGACGGTCAACCGCAGCCAGCGACCGGTCGTGCCGCCGAACAGCCGGGTGAAAAACCCCTCGATGCGTTTGGCCGGCGTTTGGCCGAAACCCGATATGTCGATCGGATCCGGTGCGGACAGGAAAGGTGCGGCGGCGGCACCCGGGCCCATAAAACCGGTGCGAAGGGCGAAGTCGGGGTTCGGTGTCTTTCCGTCCACCGGCAGCAGGTTGCGCTCGAGCGCCAGTTCGGCGCGGGCGCTTTCGACCCCAAGTACATCCAGTTTTTCGAAAACCAGGCTACGCAAGTGCCAGTTGCGGTCGGCAAAGGACAGGTAGCGCTGTGTGGCGTCGGAACGGAACCTCCAGTCTTCGCCTGTCTTTTCGGCGGTGTAGCCTTCGTAGCGCGGTAACAGCTGCGGCACGCCCGGCCCTTCGGCCCCGGTGATAGCGACGTGCAATGTACCATCTTCACCTTCGGCTTCTGTGATACGATACGCCCCCTGCTGTTTCATCCTCATCATTTGGTTGCGATACATCCAGATATTGGATACGTTCAGTGCCAGCCATTCGAACGATTCACGGGCCTCTGGCATCACGTCTTCCTGTTCCAGGTCGGTGCGCAGCTGTGCATAAGCCTCCGAGAATTCGATCAGCGCGTCTAAGAGGTCGGGCCTCGACGCAGCGGTCATTACGGATGCAGCCGTATCGCCGGTATCAAGCCGCACGATCAGGGTGTCCTGAACGGCTGATTGGCGGTCGTAGGCAATGCGGTAATCCCACAGTCGTGATTCGAGCAGCTTTGCCGCTGCATCGGCTGTGGCGTCGCCTTCAGAAGCCAGCGCCTGCTGTTCCATAATTACGGCCGGTATGGGCAGGGTTTGAAGCAGGACGGGAACACTGGCTTTCAGCAGCGGCCCGCTGGCCGTGGGCAATGTAACGGGATGGTAGAGGCGGATATCACCTTCTCTGTAAAAGGGATTGCTGGCCCCCGTGACCCGAAGGCTGCACCCGAGCGGCAGCGCCTTATGGTTGGCACGGTTGGCTGTATCAGCCGAGCAAGCAGAGATAAAATAAGTCATGTTTTCCCGGAAATTGAGAAAGCCCTGCGACACCGTAAGTATTTGCCCGGCAGCAACCGGAACCGCTTCCGCCAGCAGTCCGATGCCTGCCGGGGCTTCTACGCCACGAAGTTCGGCAACAAGCACGGCCACCAAAGTATTGGCGCGGCCGGACTTTTCCTCAAGCCACCCCTGCAGCCACCATTGGGCCTGTGCAAGCAATGCTTCATGTCCGGTGTCGGTAAAAAGCGCCGCGAGCTCCTGACGTGAACGCTGGTCGGCAACGGCCTGGCGAGCGGCAGTAACGGCATCGGATGGATGGCGGTCAAGTGCTTCAACGAAGCTTCCTGCCAGGACGTTGAGGTCAATGTCCTTCACTGACCGTTTCCCGATGACCGTTTCGTGCGACCAGAGCGATTGCCCGCTCACGTATTGCCTCACCGGCACATCCGCCCGCGACTGCAATGCGGCTGATAGGGGCCGCAGCCCAAAAAACGCAGGGCCTGAGAGCGAGCACCCGCCTTCGGCTGTCTGAAAGGGCACGAGCCATAGTGTTTTCCGTCCATTGTTCTCCGAGTATCCCATCTTCACATGGGGCGTTTTGTTTTCGTACGCTGTTACAAATGCTTCGAGCTCTGCATCCGGAATGACGCCGAAAGGGAACTCAAAGCCCGGATTTCCCCTGGTCGGCGTTGGCCCGTAAGGATCCGGGCGCCAGGGCCTGTCCCAAAGATACAATGCGAGCGGCCTTAACCCTTTGAGCTGGCTTGACAGCGCGGCGGAAGGCAGGCTGATCGACTTCGTCACTGGCTTGGGGCGACTACCGTCGTTGAGCATGGCGTAGAAGGTATCCAGCACGACCCTGGCAAAAGACAGGATATGATGGGCCGAGTCCCAGGCCGCGACGTCCGGCACCGCCAACACCAGGTGCCGGGTGTGGGAAAGGGTATCTTCAACTTCGGAATACCGGTAAAGGTCCAGGGAGGCCTTTTCGGTGTCGATGGGAGGCCCTTCGGTTCCGGCTTCGGTGAAATACGGAGCGGTATCGAACCGGAGATCTATCACGAAAGCGTCGGGCAGCAGGCGGGCGCTATAGGTTAGATTGGGCCATTCTGCAA
>Ga0193702_1000563_pt1 | contig 11454 bp, 11 predicted proteins | sample U3a1metaG_FD_143060 | JGI IMG/M metagenome (GOLD analysis project Ga0193702, IMG submission 143060) | Soil microbial communities from a riparian zone of the East river system, Colorado, United States - U3a1 | ecosystem: Environmental > Terrestrial > Soil > Riparian zone | place: USA: East River... | reverse complement strand
GATGAAAAAGAAAAGGATTGATGTGGCAATAGGGGAGCACGTTTGGGGATAAAGGGTCCCTGTAACCAGAAATGATATTGCAAGGTATTTTGTAATTCCACAGCATCATTTTGAAAACGATAACCGCCACCCAACATAAATCCACCGGTAAATTGCCCTCGGCCTTTTCGATCAACATAAATTTTTTCCTGTTTCTTGCTGATCATGCCACCCTTAGGATAGACTTTCATATAGCCCAATTGTAAGCCAGTTTGCAGCATTTGAGAGGTTTCAATAGACAATTTGTATAAAAGTGTTGGCTCTGTATACAATCTGAATGCATGTTGAATTCCTGGATTATTAAGATATCCTGCCCGAAAATTTTGACTCCATTGGAAATGGTTAGAATTGTTTTTTGAAAATGGTATGTCCACGCCGGCTGATATTCCCCATCCTGTATGCAGACTGTGTCGGGGGTACTCAGTATGTTTAGGCCGGTACTTTTTATTACCCGGATAGGAAATATGATCGATACTGACCGTAATACTATAAAGCATGTGGTTGGTTACTTCAATCTTTTGCGCCGAACATTGTGACGCTACTAATAAAAGAAGGGTTGATAAGATTCGCATGCTGAAGATTTTGGTTTATGCCACCAAAGTATCTTCTGTAAATGCCGGGGAGAAACTTTTTCGATAAACAGTATTGCCGTATCGATGAACATACAATTATGGAAGTGTTTACAGGTTTCAAACATGTTAAATCAAACAAACTATTTTTTAAAGCGTAGGTTTTATTTCTTCGGTTCATTAAGATATCTCAATGATTTAGAATTATGAGAATAAGTAAGCTTAAAGGAATCCTGAACACTCCCATGATTCAATATATTTACCAGGCACACGGAATCCGATTCCCACTTATAATAGGCTAAATCAGATTTAGATGATATACTCCCCCATATAACTGGAAATGGTTCATTTATGATCTTGCCAGCAGAGTCCCTCACAAAAATATTGAACGCATAAGCTTGATTTTTATCCTGAAATGAAAATGGTTGATTTATAATCTCGCCAGCAGAATCCCGAGAAGGAAAACCTTGAATCTTGATAACAAATAGTTCTTTATCCTTTTTATTTATGGTTGATGTATCCAATCGTGAAACTATAGCAGTTCGTTGCCAGCCTTGTTTTTCGAGTCGGGTTTTACAGGAAAAGGAAATAACAAATAAAAGAAGAAAAATGATTTTCTTGAAGGAGTGCATGTTGTGTGTTAATAATTAAATCTACAGTATTAAAGTAACAACCACAAGTATATAGTTGAAATAAGAAGGTTATCTCGAAAAACTTTTGAAGAGAAACGAATTAACATGTGTAATGAAACACCGGAAGAAATAAAGTTATTGCCACAATGATTATGACTACTTTATACTTTTGTGAGTATCATCACAAAACGGAGGCGTTTTAGTTTTTTTACATTGGCAGAAATAAACTTCCTCTTCTTTATCAAACATGACCTTTATACTGCGGTAAGGTTCATCCTGTATATTTCTGTGTGCACTATCACAAAATGGCTGGGTGACACTCAAACCACAAGTACACCATGAATATACTTTTCCCGGCTGCACTTTTACAATTGCCGGCTCACATTCAGCCATCTTTGGTAAATTTTCATTGGGGATGATTTCCATGCTACAAATAGTTTTTTATAAATGAATATAACTGAAATGAATTCTTGTTTGAAAGTTCTTTAATTTCTTCTTTGAGTTTTTCTTTATCAATATCATTCATCTTCTTTCGCTGTATAAGCTGGTAAGCTCTTTCTGCCAGCAACCAGTATTTTTTTTCTTTTGAATGATGATGTTTTAGCAAATGTTCTATTTCTTTCAGCAGATCACTCACACCTTCATTTTGTGAAGCTACAGTTTTTATCACCGGCACCTCATCGTATCGGTTATGAAAGGCAGGTGCCAGCATTAATCGCAAGTTTTTTACAAATTGATCAGCGTCTGGTCTGTCGGCTTTATTCACTACAAATATGTCGGCGATCTCCATCAGGCCTGCTTTCATGGTTTGCACTTCATCGCCTGCTTCAGGAACAACAACAACAACAGTTATATCAGCTAAGCCCGCAATTTCAACTTCGCTTTGACCAACGCCAACAGTTTCAACAATAATGATATCAAAGGCCGCCGCTTTCATCAGCTCTGTTATTTCAATGATCTTCGGATGCAACCCTCCTAGCGAACCTCTTGTTGCCAATGAACGAATGAAAACATTCGGATTGTCATACCATTTGCTCATTCTAATACGATCACCAAGTAAAGAACCTAGATTAAATGGTGAAGATGGATCAACACAAAGCACACCGATCTTTTTCCCATTGCTTACAAGTAAACCGATCAACGAATCAACCAATGTACTCTTGCCTGCTCCAGGAGGACCGGTAATACCAATAACGGGTTTATTCGGGATATAAGGTAATGATCGCAATAATTCTTCATAGCCATTGGCTTCATTTTCTACAAATGAAATGCTTCTTGCCAATGCTTTTGCATCGCCCAGTTGCAATTTTGATAATAGGTCCTGTATCATTTCGGATTGGCCAAAAATACTCTTTATAATAAAGACAAATGAATGAGTTTAATAATTTTATTTTGCAGCATGCAAATGCTTTCTGTTGTTATTGTTTGTAAAAATGGTGCAAAGATTATTGGCGAGACCATAAAAAGTTTTTCCCGTCTTACTGATGATATTTTGGTGTATGATAATGGCAGCACTGATGGCACAAAGGAGATAGTAAAGCAGAACAATGCAAGATTGGTTGAAGGCAGTTGGGAAGGATTTGGCAAAACAAAAAATAAGGCCAATGCATTGGCTAAATATGATTGGATACTTAGTCTTGACGCAGATGAAGCTATAGATGAGGAACTGAAAGAAAATTTATTGAAGCAAGATCTGTCTGATGAGACGAAAGTGTTTGAATTCAAATTCAAAAATTTTTTGGGCTACAAATGGCTTCGTTACGGGGAGTGGGGAGATGATAAGCATATCCGGCTTTTCAACAGAAAAAAAATTAACTGGAATGATGCTGATGTTCATGAGTCTTTACTATTGCCAACAGGTGTAAAAGTTATTTCGATTCCCGGGTATGTGTTGCATAAAACAGCACCTGATATTGCATCGTATGAAAACAAAATGGAAAATTATGCGGCGCTGAATGCCGAAAAATATTTTAAGCAACAAAAAAGATCAGGATCATTTAAAATGTTTTTTTCTGCAGCCTTTTCCTTTATCAAAAACTACTTTTTTAAACTCGGCTTTCTCGATGGCGCAACAGGATATCATTGCGCAAGAATAAATGCCCACTACACTTTTTTGAAATATAAAAAGCTAAATGAACGTTGGAAAAAACAGTAAGCAGGCTTTCCTAATAATCTATAATTTTACACTCCTGAAAAATTATGACCAATTTCATTCCGATATTTCCCCTTGGCATTGTGGTTTACCCCGGTGAAAATGTAAACCTTCACATTTTTGAACCACGATATAAGCAACTTGTTAAAGAATGCCACGAGAATAAAAAGCCATTTGGTATACCGGCTGTTCTCAATAATAAACTACAGGAGAACGGAACATTGGTAAATGTTATTGAACTAAGCAAAATGTATGAGAATGGTGAAATGGATATTAAAACAAAAGGCGAAAAGGTTTTTCGCATGTTAGAAATAATAAAGGAGGTGCCTGATAAACTTTATAGTGGCGCTATTGTAAATTATCCCGATAATAAAGAACAGGGCGATATGGAGCTGATGCGGAGAGTATTGAAAGGCATTCGAGAATTGCATAAGTTGCTGAACGTATCAAAAGATTTTAAAAAACCTGATGAAGAATTGAATACTTATGAAGTGGCTCATCATGTTGGCCTTACCTTGCAGGAAGAATATGAACTGCTTGGCCTTATGAATGAACTGCAGCGGCAGGAATACATAAAGCGTCATTTAACCAAAGTATTACCGATGGTAGCAGAGATGGAAGGGTTAAAAGAAAAAATAAAACTAAACGGGCATTTTCAAAATTTATCTGGTTTCCAGTTTGAATTGTAATCAAGCAACTAATGAATACACTCTGCTTCGACTTTGGTAACACAAGACTGAAAATTGCTTTTTTCCAAAACGCAAAACTTGCAGAAGTGATCGTTATTGAAAACGATGAGATCGCCACCATCGGATCGGTCCTGGAAAAATTTGATGCACAAAAAACAATTCTTTCGTCTGTTATCAATCATAATCCTGAGATCGAAACACTGCTTGCAAAAAAAACAAAATTTCACAAGCTTAGCCATCTTTCAAAACTTCCGTTCACCACGCCTGTTGGAAAACCCGAAACGATCGGCGCCGATCGGCTTGCTTTAACTGCAGCAGCAGTTTATTTCTTTCCCAAACAGCATAACCTGGTAATTGGAATGGGGAGCTGTATAACTTATAATTTTATTAATGCAGATCATGAATTTTTGGGTGGCGGAATATCACCCGGAATGGAAATGCGAATGAAAGCACTAAATCAATTCACCGCTAAACTGCCAATAGTAAAGCCAGATGGGAATGTGCCGCTTGTTGGATACGATACTGTTACAAATATTTTAAGCGGAGTGGTGATCGGAATGGCAAAAGAGATCGACGGATTTATTGATGTATTCAAAGAAAGATATGGGAACTTTAACGTCCATTTAACCGGGGGTGATTTAGTCTATTTGGCTCCCCATCTTAAAAACCAGATATTTGCAGACCCCGAACTGATCTTCAAAGGGCTTTATGCCATTAGCGAAGTGAATAACCAGTAAGATAAACAGGGAGTTAGGGGATTTTTTTCCGGGACTAAATGCTCAATTTTTCATGTTCAATCTTCAACGAAAACTGTTCAGTTTTAAATCGTCATCAAGGTTTTTTCAATATACATTAATGGCCTTTAGTTTTCAGCTATTAGCCAATGTCTTTGTTAATGCCCAGGATAATTCTCCATATTCACGTTATGGCCTCGGTGATCTTCATCCAAGCTCACATATTTATAACCGCGGAATGGGTGGGGTAACTGCAGCATTTTCTGAACAGCCGAGCACCGGGCTTTCTGATCCACGAAATGGGAAATCCTATTCACTTATAAATTTTTCAAACCCTGCATCGTATTCCCGTTTTTTTGCTGTCAAGGAATTAAACTCAAACAAGATACAATATGGAAGAATGTTGCTTGATGTAGGTGTTAATCTTACCAGCCACGGGTTGCATGAAGCAAACAATACGCAAACTTTTACTTCAACAAATGCCTATTTCTCTTATATGCAAATAGGTGTTCCCCTTAAAAAGAATTGGGGATTGGTTTTGGGTTTGAGACCACTTACTACTATCGGTTACAGGATCGACAAATACGAAAGATTAGTTGATCCCAATACTGGTCAATCGATCGATAGTGCAAAAACTCAGTTCAGGGGTGATGGAGGTACTTTTCTTTTAAATACAGGAACCGGGTTTGCCTTCAACAATTTTAGTTTTGGAGTTAATTTTGGTTATTTATTTGGTAAAAAGAATTACGACACTCGCAGAATACTTCTAAATGATACGGTCAGTTACAGCGCCTCAAATCATCAGTCAAGATCAAATTTTGGAGGTCTTTTTTTTAATGCAGGAATGCAATACCGAATTGATTTAAGCCCAAACAAAATGAGGTATCTCCAGTTGGGAGCTTTTGGAAATATTGAACACAAGTTTAAAACCCACAATGACTACATCAGGGAAACCTGGGTTCTTGTTCCAACGGATGCAAGTGAGCTTCGGCTTGATAGTGTGTCCCAGCAAAATGATGTCAAAGGAGAATTAGTTTATCCTGCAAGTTTTGGCGCCGGATTTATTATTGAGCAACTGCCCGATATTAAACAAAGCGGTTGGCTTATCGGGGTAGATGTGTCAAATACTAATTGGGATAATTATAGTTTCAATGGGCAGACAGATGCGGTAAAAACTAACTGGCAGCTAAGAGTTGGCGGCCAGATGCGGCCACGGTTAAAAGAATCTTATAGCAGCTTGATGGCTTATAGGGCCGGTGCGTTTTTCGGCGATGATTATGTCAATATAAATAACCAAAAATTACCGGTCTGGGGTATATCCGGAGGCATTAGTTTACCTATCGCAAATCTTAAGGATGCATCACGCAGGTTCCGTTCTCAATATTCCGTTGTCAATATTTCGGCTGAATACATTAGAAGAGGCAACAATGATAACCCGATCAGCGAAAATTTATTCAGGCTTTCATTTGGATTTACTTTAAGCGACCTTTGGTTTACAAAACGCAAATACAATTAGAATTTACTTGTAATTTGAATCATTAATTTTTTTATGTGACCAGCTTCTGCAACTATATTGAACTTTTGTTGCGACGCTCCGTTCAACTTTCTATTCGCTATTCAGCATTACTTGTACTTTTATTTTTTTCTTCCTGCGAAAACGATCCTAAAGAAATTGAAAATTGGACAAAAAAAGCAGAGTTGAGGGAAGAAGCAAAAACGATTGAAAGCTATCTCAGCCAATCGGGAGTGATGAAGGCAAAACTAGTCGCTCCATTAATGTATCGATATCAGCGGGACACTGTTTTTACAGAATTTCCCAATACACTTCATGTAGATTTTTATGATGACAGCGTTAGAGTTGAAAGTTGGTTGACGGCGAAATACGGTATCTATTATGATAATCTGAATAAAGTATTCCTTCGGGATAGTGTAATGGTTATAAATAAGGACGGCGATACTTTACGAACTCCTGAACTTTGGTGGGATCAGAACCAGCAAAAATTTTATACAGACAAGCCATCCCGGATCGACGGAAAGGATAAACACATTTATTGTAGAGATGGTATTGATGCACCGCAGGATATGAAAGTATTTACCTGTCATTTTCCTACTGGTCCCTTCAATTTAAAAGAAGGGATCATGACTCAATAGTTTTTTCACCTAGCATTAAACATCGAACTTCGGATCTCAAATATTTTATATGGAATATAGACGAATGGGTAAATCTGGCTTACAGCTTAGCGTACTTTCTTATGGCAGTTGGGTCACATTTCACAAACAACTTGACGATAACAAAGCAGATGAACTGATGGGCATTGCTTATGATAATGGTGTAAATTTTTTTGATAATGCAGAAGTATATAGTCGCGGAGAAAGTGAAATGATCATGGGCAGGGTTTTAAAAAATAAAAAGTGGGATAGAACTTCTTATACCGTTAGCAGCAAAGCATTCTGGGGCTGGCATGGTCCTGATAATAAACCGACACAAAAGGGGTTGAGCAGAAAACATCTTATTGAAGCATGTCACGAAGCTTTACAAAGAATGCAACTCAATTATCTCGATCTGTATTTCTGTCATCGGCCCGATAAAACTGTACCAATGGAAGAAGTGGTATGGACGATGAACGTTTTAATTCAACAGGGAAAGGTTTTATACTGGGGCACCAGCGAATGGAGTGCACAGGAGATCATGGAAGCCCACATGATTGCAGAGAAGTATCATTTGATCGGTCCTTCAGTTGAACAACCAGAGTATAATCTATTTCATAGACAAAAAATGGAGAATGATTATTTAAAGATCTTCCGGGATATCGGAATGGGAACAACTATATGGAGCCCACTGGCAAGTGGTTTGCTTACCGGAAAATATAATAACGGCATTCCTGAAGATTCCCGCATGGGTATCCCCGGTTTTGAATGGTTAAAGGAAAAAGTATTAGTAAACGAAAAGATCGAAAAAGTAAGGAAGCTAAAAAATGTATCAGATAAGCTTGGAACTAACCTTGCTACACTATCTATTGCCTGGTGCATTGCGAATCCTAATGTAACTACGGCTATCCTGGGTGCCACAAAAAAAGAACAATTAGAACAAAACCTTTCAGCTCTTGATCTATACCCAAAACTTGACAGTGAAATCATGAAAGAGATAGATTCAATAATGGAGACAAAGCCTCATTTACCCGAGCACTAAATAAAAATCCCGACGTAAAGTCGGGATAATTTTTTTCAAGCTCAATTAACCTTAAAGCATTTCAACGGATACGGGATTTGGATTTTGGTTTTTCATCAGGCCCTGGATTAAAACGGGTTCCTGAATTTTCATATTTGAATTTTCAATAAAATAAGAAAAGTTGATTGATACGGATTTTACGTTTGGTTTATCAGGATTATGGATTAAGAACTTCTGGACGGTTTTGGACATCGGATATTGGATACAGTAGCCTTACCAATCAACTTCTGGTACAAACATAATCCTCGTTAATGGTTTGCAAAAGAGCAAAATTGCTCCTTTTTTTTACTGCCTTTTTTACTGACGGGCTCGTAGATTTACGAAGGGATCAAACTCAATTTGACCCTTCATTGACTATCTTCACTGCTTAAATTATTGATAATGTCATTAAAAAACAGGACTGCTTTTATTACAGGGGCCAGTCGTGGTATTGGTAAAGCGATCGCATTGAAGCTTGCTAGAGAAGGTGCTAACATTGTTATTGCTGCAAAGTCAGTTGAAGAGAATCCAAAGCTGGGGGGAACAATTTTTTCAGCAGCTAAAGAGATAGAAGATGCAGGTGGTAAAGCATTGGCAGTGCAATGTGACATTCGTTTTGAAGATCAGATACAAGCTGCGATCGATAAAGCGGTTTCGCAGTTCGGCGGAATTGATATCGTTATTAATAATGCATCTGCGATCTCACTTACACCTACAGAGCAGACAGAACCTAAGCGTTTTGATCTAATGCATGACATAAATGTGAGAGGAACTTTTTTTGTAACAAAGACTTGCATACCTCATTTAAAAAAATCGGCCAATGCACATATACTTACACTATCACCTCCAATAAATTTAGATCCGAAATGGCTGGCGGGTCATGTTGCTTATACCATAACAAAATTTAGTATGAGCATGATGGCAATTGGTTGGGCGGCTGAATTAAAACAATATCGCGTTGCGTCAAATGCACTTTGGCCACGGACAACTATTGATACTGCTGCAGTAAGAAATTTATTAGGCGGAGAAGTGTTGGCCAAAATGAGCCGCACAACAGATATACTTGCTGATTCCGCATTTTATATTTTAAATAAACCCTCAGCAGATTGTACCGGTAATTGTTTTATTGATGAGGATGTGATGGCTAAAGAAGGGATTACAGATCTTTCCCATTACAGTGTAGTGCCTGGTGCAAATTTGTATAGAGATCTGTATGTTGATTAAAAAAAACCCGGCCAAAAATTGCCGGGTGCTTTCTCTCATGTGTATAGTGATGAGCCTTAGTTTTGGTTGCGACTGTGCAAGCTACAGAAAAATAAGTTTCAAAAATTAATGTTCAACAGAGTTCTGGATAAACTGTGCATTCTATTCGTCGTCTTTCTTTTCCGGTCGCATCATTGGGAATAAAAGCACATCCTGAATAGACGGCTGATTCAATAGCAACATGCAGATACGATCTATTCCAAAACCAATACCTGCTGTTGGTGGCATACCATATTCAAGAGCTCTCAAAAAATCATAGTCGATGTACATCGCTTCGTCATCGCCACGTTCCATCAGCTTCGTTTGTTCTTCAAACCTGTCGCGTTGATCGATAGGATCATTTAATTCACTGTAAGCATTGGCAATTTCTTTTCCATTTACCATTAGTTCAAATCTCTCCACAAACCCTTCTTTACTTCTGTGTTTTTTTGTGAGCGGACTCATTTCTTTTGGATAATCAATAATAAAAGTTGGCTGTACAAAATGTTTTTCACATTTCTCACTGAAAATCTCATCTATCAATTTTCCTTTTCCCATTGTTTTATCAACATGAACATGCAATTGTTTGCAAACACTGCGTAAATGTTCTTCACTCATATTGCTGATATCAAAACCTGTATGCTCTTTAATTGCATCAGTCATTGTCACCCTGCGGTAAGGTGCTTTGAAATCAATCTCCTTTCCATCTACAATTGATATGGTAGTTCCATTGACAGCGATGGCTGCTTTTTCAAGAAGCTGCTCCGTGGTTTCCATCATCCATATATAATCTTTATAGGCGACATAAAACTCAAGCACAGTAAATTCTGGATTATGTGTTCGGTCCATCCCTTCATTACGAAAGTTGCGGCTGAACTCATATACCCAATCAAATCCACCGACTATCAATCTTTTCAAATAAAGTTCATTAGCAATACGCAAATACATCGGAATGTCTAATGCGTTATGATGTGTCGAAAATGGTCTTGCTGCTGCACCACCCGGTATGCTTTGTAAAACGGGAGTATCAACTTCCAAAGCGCCGCGTTCATTTAAAAATTCCCGTATAGCATTTACCAGTTTTGTTCTTTTGGTAAACACTTCTTTTACTTCCGGGTTGATTATGAGATCAGCATAACGCTGGCGGTATTTGAATTCAGGATCAGTAACTGCATCAAAAGTTTGTCCTTCCGCTTCTTTAACAATCGGCAGAGGCTTTAATGCCTTTGCAAGAATTGAAAGCTCCTTTACATGAATGGATGTTTCACCAGTTTTAGTTTTAAACACGTAACCCTTTACGCCGATGATGTCGCCAATATCAGTGCATTTTTTCCAAATTATATCATAAAGAGTTTTGTCTTCACCCGGGCAAATATCATCTCTCTTAATATATAATTGAATACGACCAGATGAATCCTGTATCACAGAAAAATTTGCCTTACCCATATCACGAATGCTCATGATGCGGCCTGCCACACATACATCTTTAAATGTTTCTTTATTCTCATCATTAAATTGCTGCTTGATATTAACCGCACTATTGTTTACAGGAAATAATTCGGCAGGATAGGGATCGATCCCCATTCCTAAAAGGTCGCCTAATTTCTCCCTGCGTATTTGTTCTTGTTCTGATAAATGAGATGTATTCATTGCCCAATTCTTAAAGTGCGGCAAAGGTACTGGTTAGAGGCAGAAAAGGCAAAAGGTATATACTTGCATTTACAAGCATATACCTTTTATCAGAAGTAGTTTATAATTTTATTTTTAAAGCAATGGCAGGATAAGAGGTTTGAACAAAAGACTGGTACTGGAACATCCTGACATTTTCCATTTTTATATTCGCTGACATATCCATTGCCCTTCTTTTATTTTTTTTAGAAGCAATAAATAATGGGATGGAAGCAAGCATAGATGCGGTGCCCGTAATTAAAAGAATGTTTTCAGCAGTATAATTATTTTCCGGAACAGGCTCTGCAGTAAAAATTCCGACGAAAACATTTCCTACATCTTCAGTAACTTTCGGGGCTGCCATCAGGGTGCTTGTTACTGTTAATGCAAACCCGCCACCCAGTAAAACCCATGCTGTTGTTTTCTGATTTTTACTTTTTTTCAGGTAATCAGTTTTTATCGCTGGCATGTCGCTGGGAGTTGATTGGCAGAAAGTCGCTGCCGGAATTACCAGTATTAGT
>Ga0193702_1000562_pt1 | contig 11456 bp, 10 predicted proteins | sample U3a1metaG_FD_143060 | JGI IMG/M metagenome (GOLD analysis project Ga0193702, IMG submission 143060) | Soil microbial communities from a riparian zone of the East river system, Colorado, United States - U3a1 | ecosystem: Environmental > Terrestrial > Soil > Riparian zone | place: USA: East River... | reverse complement strand
GATCGTCAGCTTCCGGATCAGCAGCTTTTTTAGCAGCCATTGCCAATACAGGCTTACCTATTACTTTATAATTGCCTTCGCCTTTAAGGATCTGGGCCATCATATCTTTATCCTGCATCACCTTTACGGCTTGCGCAAGCTCCTTATCATATTTAAAATTAGTTTCGTAACGGCCTTTTTCAAAATAATAACGACCGGCTATTTCAACTTCAAGCACCTGCTTTATTTCATCTTTATGCAGTTGCAGGTCGTTTTTTTTACTGGCGGCCATTTTGGCTTTCAAAGCATCATATTCAGTTTGGATCTCGCCAAATTGTTTCTCTTTTGTCGCCTCAGTTTTCAGGCTGGCTAAAACTTTTTCTGATGCTGTGTTATAGCTATAGTTTTTGCCATCTAAAAATTTAACAAAATCAGCATAGTCAGCATCTCCTAAAGTGAATTTTTTGCTGTTATCAATACTTGGGTGTGTATTACGGTACCGGTTAGCAAAGTCAAATACAAACAATTTGCCTACCAGGGCCTGGGTAACATTGGCAAAGCGATCCTGCTTTACAAAAATATCAGGATAGATCCCGCTGCCATCATAAACAGACCGACCATTTTTTGTTTTAAATTCATGGATCAGCGAATCGGCAACTTTCACAACGCTGCCATCATCTTTGCGGTGTGTATAATCAATCTCCTGGATGCACCGGCCCGATGGCACATAATACTTGGCAATGGTAATTTTAACCAGGCTGTTATAAGGCAGGTTAAATGTTTGCTGTACTAACCCCTTGCCATAGCTGCGCTGCCCGATTATTATAGCGCGGTCCAAATCCTGTAACGAGCCGGCAACAATTTCAGATGCAGAGGCTGAATGACCATTTACCAATACAACAAGTGGTAAATTAGGTTCAAGCGGTGCGCTTACGGTATTATAAGTGTAATTCTTTTCTTTGATTTTCCCTTTTTGCGATACTACCTCAACATCTTTCGGTACAAACAGGTTAACAATTTTTACAGCCTCCTGTAAAATACCACCGCCGTTTGAGCGCAGATCGAGTATTATTCCGTTGGGGTTATTCTTTTTTATTGCGGTAAGGGCATTGGTAACTTCGTCGGCAGAGTTTTCTAAAAACTTATCCAGTTTAATATAACCCATATTACCGTCAACCATACCTGAGTAGGATACATTAGGCTGTTTAATTTCATCCCGTACCAGGTCTTTTTCAACCGGCTTATCCTCGCTTTCGCGTTTAACAAGCAGCTTTATAGTGGCGCCTTTTGCACCTTTAAGCAGCAGGCTCACTTGGTCGTTATTTTTGCCGTCAAGGGCAATGTCATTTATCTTAACCAACTGGTCTCCGGGGCGGATGTCGGCTTTTTGGGCTGGGAAGCCAGCAAATATGTCAGAAACAAACACTTTGTTGTTTCGTACAAAAATACCGGCGCCAATGCCGCCATATTGTGTACTAACATAGTGCAGCTTATAATCTTCAATTTCCGATTCGGGTACAAACTCAGTGTAAGGGTCCAAACCATCCAGCATGGCATCTACACCGGTCTTTATCATTTTGGCCGAATTAATATCATCAACGTAGTTAATATTAACCTCTTTGTATACTGATGCAAACACATCCAGGTTTTTTGAGAGCTGGAAAAGATCGTCCTTAAAACTCCATGTACACAAAGCCAGCGCCAATATGCCTGCAAAAAACAATTGTCTTTTGTATTTATTCACAATCACTTTACCCTTATTCATCCTTAAACTCAATTTTAAAATATAAAGCTACAAAAAAGTACAACAGTTTTTATATTCCGCTGTTTTACAAACGGTTATTGTCTATGTTCACTAACGCTTTTTTAAGGGTAAATAGTACATAGTTCCTGTCGCGGTTAACCAATTGCATTATTTTGCTTATCAGGCTTTCTTCCTGGCCTTCGGTATATTGTAATTGCTCGTCTGTTAGGTGGTTATACTTACGTTGGATCTTGATTTTAACACGTTCCCACTCTTTATTGGTGATACTGATCTCAGCCATGATTAATTTTATTTTCAACAAAAATATAAAAATAGAACATGCCAACCACTAATATTTTGGCAAGGCTATTGTTAAGGCAATGTAATTATTTATTCAATTAAACGTTTGATAAATTAATTTATGAAAAACAACGAAACCGTGCGCACTACCTGTGCCGGTTTCAAAACCATTAACAAATTTAAAATTTATGAAAAAGATCCTATTAAGTGCAGCACTGCTGATAGCGGTATGCATCAGCGCAAAAGCACAATTTTCTGTAGGTATTAAAGGCGGTGTAAACTTTTCAAAGATCAACACCGATAACCTGAGCTCATCAAGCCGTACAGGCTACCAGGCAGGTATTTTTACCCGCTTTGGCAACGATCTGTATTTGCAGCCCGAACTTTATGTGAGCGGAACAGGCGGCGATTTTCATTCCAGCGATAACTCTGTAAGCGGGAATGCACATTTCACCAATCTGAATGTTCCTGTATTGATCGGTCATTCATTTGGCGAAAAAAATCTGAATTTCAGAATAATGGCCGGGCCGGTTTATACTTCGGTATTAAGCAAAAATCTTTCACAGAGCCTCCAGGATGCCTATGCTGATTTTGGCCACTATAAAAGCAGCACGCTGGGTTTCCAGGCAGGTGCAGGTGTTGATATTGGCGCCATTACCGCCGATCTGCGTTACGAAGGCGGCTTAACTAAAATAAATTCCGACTTTGGCCAGCGCCAAAACTTATGGGCGCTGAGTGTTGGGTTTAAATTACTTTAATTGAAATAAATTAATATCGGATAATGAATTTTGAGCACCGGGTACTGATGCAAACACTTCATTATCCAATATTTGAAATTCATTATCCGATATTAATAACTTGTTAATCAATCCCTTTTAAATTTAGATATTTTAACGCTTCTTCCTTAATAACATCCTGATCGTTAATGATGCTCTGAATGGTTTTCTTTACCGGGATATCGATCTTTACTCCAACCTGCTGAGTTGGCGTTTTATCGGTGTAATAGATCCCATACCCTGAATATGATATTGCCAGCTTTCCACCCATTGGTATATAAGAAACCGCCCCGTCGGCGCCTGCGGTTTGGCTGCCGATTGTGACCGAGCCCGGTATTGTTTGCAGCACCATAGCAGCATACTCACCCTGGCTTTGTGAGCGTTCATCAACAAGAATAACGGTCTTCCCTTTATAGCAGTTAGGATTTGTGTCCCCGATCTTATAAGACGGTTTCCAGCTAAAACAGCCCGGATTATCTGCCATAAAAAGAGTTGAATAATTGATCACTTTAGGTTCGGGCAGCATAATCCCCATTATGTTGTAGAAGGCATCCTGCCCCGGATAGTTTCTTACATCAAATATTACAGCTTTGCTTTGCATGATCATCTTACGCAAGGTGTCGAGGTTTTGATCGGTGATCTCAGAAGCATAAATAAGTAGCGTTGATTTATTGATGTGTTCATATCCATTACCATTCCCCGTATAACCAACTATGTTGTACCAGTTTTTCTGTTTTGATGGGATTCTTTTCACTATTAGGCTAATATTGGTGCCGCCTCTTTTAATAGTTAACTTAACTGAAGCCAGGCTATCATCCAATGCATACCATCCTAACACTGCATCACCGGATGTTTTATTTGATGCGGTAATATAATTTCTTCGGTATTGCAGCCAGTCCTTAATGGGTTTGTTGTCGGCAAAAATAATTTCATCCCCCTTTGCCACCCCGGCCACCTTACAAAGAGAATCATTAACCAGCTTCGTTATAACCAGTTTTTCGTTGAAAACCTTGCAGTAAAAAGGCATGGTCATATTGCCAATGAACATATTAAAAAATGTATCTGACCTGTAATTTAGTGTTAGCGATGAATGCCCGTCCCTAAGCGTTTTTGATAAACCAAACAAAGTATTGTAATAAGTTTTAACATCGTTGACCTTCAAAAGCCGGGGTATAAATTTAATTAGCGTATTATCCCAGCTTTCGGCAGACAGGTACTTGTAAGGCGCGAAATAATTAATGATATTCCAAAACCGGGCCAGGAAAAGTTGCCGGTACTCAGCTCGCGGAAAACTCATTTCTTCGTATTGCTTCTCACCGCTAAAGTCAGACTGGTTGTTGTATTTAATAAAACGGTTGTTGCCCTGGTTCCGGTTTTTATAAATTATCCGGAGTTTTTCCCGGTTCTGGCTAGTCAACGTTTTAGCGTCGGCTAACCAGGATATATCGAAGTTTGTCTTAAATATATTATTAGGGATTTTTGAGGGCGCAATTTTCTTAACCGGTCCTGCGGCATCAATTAACAAAACAATTTGCCTGTTAAGCTGAATAGCGTTTTTAGCTGTAATTGCCTGGTTGATGTGCGCTATGTAAACGGAATCCCAATTAATGTTGCCGGTTGCTGCGGCGGGATGATGATATTTGATAAATCCCCATACTTTATCAAATAGCGCGATTTTTTGAGTGATGGATTGGCTAACTGAAAGTTTTGGGCTAAGTAATATTAAAACAGGAATAAATACTCGCAGGTAAATAAAAGGTTTCATCATATAAATTTTGCCGGTACAAAGAATTGGATAAACAAATATGTTAACCCCAATACATATCCGTAATTTTATTAGTTGAAGCGGCAGGTTTACCGGCTGAATGTCAGCTAATGAAATTCAACCGGCAAAAAAGTATGTTCATCGAGAAAAATCTTTCTTAAAGTAATTACAATGTATTTTAAACGATGTTATCTCACTTTTCGAAACTGAACTACAAGCAAAAGGGCCTGATAGCCGAATTATCGTACTTGTTTGTTATTGGAATTTTAAGCCCGTTTTGTGTTGGATTACAAACCTGGAGTCAGGATAAAATCCCCAATTCGCTCGGTTACGTTGTAATTAACATTTTGCAGTTACCTGTCATTATTTTATTTTACAGGCTCTACCTTCCCCAAACCGTGGGCAAAAAACGCTATGGTTTATTTGCGGTATTGTTGCCGGTTTATATTTTTCTATACGGCTTAAGCGAACGGTTAGGTATTGGTGCGGTAATGGTTATGCCTTTTATCCTCGAAGCCTATCGCCATGCCATAAGCGGAGCACGCCCCTGGGATTTTACACAAGGCTATTTTAATACAGATATAGGCTATACCTTTCTTATCCTGCTTGCCGGCACCGCCCTGTATGTTATTAAATTACTGTTCAAAAATCAGCATCAGCTATTAACACTCGAAACTGAAAAACTGAGGCTGGAACTTAAACACTTAAAATCGCAGGTGCAACCACACTTTTTTTTCAATACGCTTAATAACTTGTATGCTTTGAGCGTGAAAAAATCATCAAAAACATCAGCAATGATAGCTGACCTCTCGGCCATTATGCGCTATGTATTGTATGAAACTGAACACGGAAAGGTGCCGCTTGAAAAGGAGCTCAATTTTATAAACAGCTATGTGCAGCTCGAGCGGATCAGGCACGATGACCCCAACCTTATAGACTTTGCCGTGCAGGGCAACCCTGCTTTAACTGAAATAGAACCCCTGCTCTTTTTACCCCTTATTGAAAACGCTTTTAAACATGCCTTACAAAAAGACTTGCCCGGTAAATATGTAAAGATAGCGCTGGTAGTTGATGACGACGAGTTGGTATTCCAAACCTCGAACCCGAAACAAAAAGCAGATATTATTCAAAAAAAAACAAATGAAGGCGGCATCGGGTTAAAAAATGTAAAAAAGCGGTTGGAACTGCTTTACCCCGACAGCCATCAGCTTGAAATTGACAGCACAGGCGAAACATTTAATGTAATTTTAACCATTAAATTTAAGCAATGATCCGTTGTATTATAGTTGATGACGAACCGCTTGCCCGGGAACTATTGGTATCATACCTTGACCAGCTACCGAATTTTAGCTGTGTTGCTGTTTGCCAGAGCGCGTTACAGGCCTTTACTGTTTTACATGAGCAGCAGGTTGACCTGATGTTTTTAGATATCCAGATGCCGGGAATAACAGGGCTTAATTTTTTTAAGTCGATAAAGAACCCGCCAAAGGTAATTTTCACCACAGCCTACATGGAGCATGCCGTTGAGGCCTTTGAGCTGGAAGCAGTTGATTACCTGCTGAAACCCATAACGCTTGAACGTTTTATAAAAGCCGTGCAGAAGGTTTCAGCTAAAAAAGAAGAGTTTACAGAGGCTGCTGCAAATGGCCGGGAGAATAATTATGTTTTTTTAAAGGTAGACAAGCGCCTGGTGAAAATAGATCACCCGGATATAATTTATGCCGAAAGCCTGGGCGATTATATTAAAGTATACACCCCCGCACAAACCTATATTACCTACCTCACCATGAACAAGCTCGAGGCGTTGCTTCCGGCCGGCAAATTTGTGCGTATCCACCGGTCGTCAATCATCAACCTCGACAGGATCCAATATGTTGAAGGCAATTTTGTGAGGATAAACAATAATGACCTTCCCATCGGCTTAACCTATAAAGACAGCCTGGCGCAAAAGCTTAGGAATGTGGAATAGTATCCGTAATAATTAAGATAATATTTTACGCTCTTCTGCCATGCCAAACTAATCTCTGATCTCTGGCCTCTGATCTCTGACGCGCATCTTTCGGACTTCAATAAAAAAATCTTACATTTCCTGTAACCATTTTATTTTACCGGAGTATCTAATTAAAAATAACATAATAACCGAACCTGATTGAACTCGTTGGCCGACAATACGATCATGCTCAAGGTGAAAGCCGGAGACCTGGATAAGATGGGATTGCTCTTTGAGCGGTATCACCGGCCGCTATATGGGTTTTTATTCCATATGACCTATCAGCGGGAAACCAGCGAGGATTTGGTTCAGCAGGTTTTTTATAAGATGCTTAAGTACAGGGAAACCTTTACGGCAACTGGCGAGTTTGTGCACTGGATGTATTCTATAGCACGCAATACGCTGAAAGACCAGGGTAAAAGCCTTAAGCAAAGGGTGAAGCATGAAAATACGGATGATCATACGGAAAGATTATCCGGTGGCTTAACTCCCGAAGAGCACCTGGAAAAAAAGCAGGCAAAGCTTGGCCTTTATAAGGCGATGGAAAAGTTGAGCGACAGTCACCGGGAGGTGCTTACGCTGAGCAAGTTCCAGGAACTGAAGTACCAGGAGATTGCGCAAATCCTTGATATTTCGGAAATAGCGGTAAAAACGCGGGCGCACCGGGCCATGCAGGAGCTGAAATGTATTTATGAAAAAACAGAACGCTAAAACAGATAAAAGATGAAATGTGAGCAATATGAGGAGCTGTTTGCCGGCTGGTTAAATAATGAATTAAAACCGGCTGAAAAAGAAATGCTGGAAATGCACTTAGCCGGCTGCCCTGCCTGCAAGGCCGAACTGGCATCTATGCAGCAGCTCTGGGTGTTGATGGATGAAGTTGAAGTGCCCGAACCTTCTGCAAATATGCAGGCTGATTTCAGGGCAATGCTGAATGATTATAAAACAGCGGAGGCTGGTAAAAAAGGTCCATCAACCGGTATTATGGAGCAGCTAAGCTGGTTATGGCAATGGAGGCAAAAATGGCCTTTAGCCTATACGCTGGCAATAGTTTTGATCAGTTTTGGCTGCGGATACCTGTTTTTCAACTTAGCCGGAAGCAGCAAACAGGATAAGCAAATGGCAGAGCTCACCTCGCAGGTGCATGAGCTAAAGCAAACCATGATGCTGGCCCTGCTTGAAAACCCTTCGGCATCTGAACGGATGAGGGGTGTTAGCTATACCAGCGAAATAAAGCACGCCGATAAAGAAGTGATAGATGCCTTGTTAGCCACACTGAATAATGACCCTAACGTAAACGTGCGTTTAAGTACGCTTGACGCTTTAACACGTCTTGCCGGTCACCCGGAAGTTAGGCAGGGCTTGGTACAGTCCATCACACAGCAGGATTCGCCGTTGATGCAGTCGGCCATTGCGGATGTGATGCTTAAGCTGCAGGAAAAAAGTTCGGTAAAGTCGTTTAGAGAATTGTTAAAACAAAAGGACCTTGATCATGGCGTCAGGGATAAGATAAAAGAAACCATAACACAGCTGATTTAAACACAATTTTATGAAAAAAATATTGATCCCTGTTTTCACAGGAGTTGGGCTTTGCCTTGCCCAAATTGCAGCGCAGGCACAAGTATATAAAACGCATATGAGCAAAGAGTTTACAGCGAAAAAGGCAGTTGCTATTTGTAATCTCGACGGCTCGGTAAAAGTTGAAGGATATGCAGGCGATAAGGTGATCATTGAAATTGATGAAACCATTACTGCCGATGACCAGCAAACCGTTGAAGAGGGTAAAAGAGATTTTAAGCTCGGGTTTGATCAAAAAGGCGACAGCGTGATAGCCTATACAGCTTATCCGTATGATACCAGGCCTCACCGTAACTGGAACAGGGGCGATAACGACCGCCACATAGAATACAGGGTTAAGCTGGAATATACCGTTAAGGTGCCAAACCAGGTCGACCTGTATGCATCAACTGTAAATGAAGGCAACATTATTATTAAAAACGTATACGGCGCATTAAAAATAAACAATGTAAATGGCAGCATTGAAATTATTAATGCAAAAGGTACCACCAGCGCCCATACGGTAAACGGACCGGTTACAGTTACTTACCTGCGTAACCCGCCAGAAGCATCATCCTACTATTCGGTTAACGGTGAATTAAATGTTACCTATCCGCCGGGGTTATCGGCTGATGTGGAATTTAAAAGCATGAATGGCCAGTTCTATACCGATTTTGAGGATACGGAAGTATTGCCAAGCAGGATCAGCAAAACACAAACAAAAAACGGCAACGGCACAACATACAAGCTCAGCAAAGCATCGGATGTGCGCTTTGGCGCAGGCGGTAAAACCTTCAAATTCGAAACTTTGAACGGAAATATTTATATTAAAAAACTAAAATAAAAACGGCAAGATGAAAACGATAAAAATAATGGCAACGCTGGCAGTAGCAATGCTTATAAATACAAGCCTTTGGGCACAAACAGCGGATCAGTTGGTAGTGCCGCTAAGCCAACCCGGTAAACCATACAAGCTTGACGTTGGCCTGGTTGATGGTTCCATTACCGTTACCACCTATGAAGGAAAAGATATAATTGTTAGCGTACAGGAAAAAGGCGATAAGAAAGTTAGAGTAAGAACCCATGATGGGATGCATTCTTTATCAACGGGCAGTAGGGCAGATATCCAGGCTGAAGAAAACAATAATAAAGTTAGTGTGCATGGCGAGGCAGGAAAAACAACAAACCTGGTAATCAAAATTCCGCAAAACGAAGTGGCGCTAAAGCTTGGGACAGTAAATGATGGCGATATTTTGGCAAGCAACATCAGCGGCGAACTTGAAATAAGTAACGTGAACGGCGCTATTAAATTAACGGGCATAGCTGGTTCTGTTGTAGCGAATACTGTTAATGGCAATGTAGTGGTGACTTTTAAAACCATCGACCCCAAAGCGCCTATGGCATTTACCACCCTTAATGGCAATGTGGATGTTACCTTCCCGGCAAGCCTGAAAGCCAATGTTAAGCTTAAATCAGACCGCGGCGAGATCTATACCGATTTTGATGTAACCCCCGAGCAGCACAAGCCAAATGTAACTCATACCAATGGGAGCAAGGGTGGCATGTATAGCTTAAAGCTTGAAGATTGGGTATACGGAAAAATTGATGGCGGCGGCCCCGAAATGTTAATGAAAAATATGAACGGCAATATTTATATCCGCAAGGCGAAATAAAAATTAAAGATATAGTGACTGGAATATGAAGAAGTTTGCCTTGGTAATTGCCCTGTTAATTCAAATAAAATGTATGGCCTTTGCACAGGTCAATCCAAAAATGGATACCATTGTTGACCGCGCGGCCCGGGATTTTATAAAAGAGCGTTCATGGGTGGGGTTTTCTGCCGGGGTTATTAAGGATGGTAAAACATACCAATATAACTATGGAAGTATTAAAAAAGATAAAAACCAAAAGCCAACCGGGCAAACGCTGTATGAAATTGGCTCAATAACCAAAACATTTGGCAGCCTTTTGCTGGCCCATGCCGTGTTGGAGAAAAGGGTAAAGCTTGATGACGATATCCGCAAATACCTGGGAGGAAATTATCCAAACCTTGAATATAACGGGAAGCCTATACGGCTGCTTCATTTGGTAAATCTTACCTCGCGGCTGCCTGATAACCTGCCGGATAAGCCGGATGCATTTAAAAATGTAAGTCAGGATTCAATGTCTTTCGCTATTGCAAAACTGCATAAGGGTTATACCAAAGCGAACCTGTTGGAGGATTTGTATAAAGCAAAGCTGGATACTACGCCCGGGTTATTTCCGAGGCATTCAAATGTAGCCGGCCAGCTGTTGGGGATTATTTAAGAGAACATTTATCAAAAGCCTTATGAAGAATTGATAAAAGAATACATTACCGGGCCACTGAAAATGGATCATACCTTTATGACCGTCCCCGCAAATAAGGCGCAGCTTTTAGCCACAGGATATAACGATAAAGGAATAGTGATGCCTTATATTCCTGAAGATGCATGGGCCGCCGGAGGTTTGCACTCAAGCATAGGGGATTTGGTAAAATACCTTAATTTTCAGCTTGAGGAAAAGGACCCGGCAGTAAAAATGACGCATCAGCCGGTATGGGGAGATGCAAATGTTTTTGCACTTGGGCTAAACTGGTTCATCAACAAAACAGGAGACGGCAAGCTAACCATTCATGATGACGGGACCACCCTGGGCTTTACCACCTATTTTATGCTTTACCCGGAGCAGAATTTTGGAGTAGTGTTATTGGCCAATCAATATTCGCAAACTTCAAACACCGAACTCGGTAAAATAGCTGAAAGGATCTTTAACGAAAACTTTTACACCCCGGCCCAGATTGCAGCTGATGGGTTTGGTTTTTCACTATCCATAAATCAGTTACTTGGCGAATTAACAAAAAGAGGGTTCGATAAAGCGATTGAGGTTGCCGGCGAGTTAAAGAAAAATAACCCCGGTTTTAACCTGGTAGAAAACGACTTAAATAACTGGGCATATACGCTTGCCGGAAAGGGTAAAAAAGAACAGGCACTGGAGATCTTTAAATTAAATGTGAGCCTTTACCCGGATAGTTATAATACCTACGATAGCCTGGCAGAGGCTTATGAAAATACGGGGAACAAAGAATTAGCCATCAAGAACTTCAAGCGGTCGCTCGAATTAAATCCGAAAAATACAAACGGTACAGAACACCTGAAACACCTGGAATAGTAAAAAGAGATTAGATTTGACAACTTTTTAAAAGTTGTCAAATCTTTAAGCGTCATGCCGCTTTATTGAACTACCGGGAATGATGAGATGCGTAAACGCGCACCACCCATCGGCACCAATGTAAGGTTGGTTTGTGGTTCTTCCGTTTTAACCGGG
>Ga0193702_1000561_pt1 | contig 11480 bp, 16 predicted proteins | sample U3a1metaG_FD_143060 | JGI IMG/M metagenome (GOLD analysis project Ga0193702, IMG submission 143060) | Soil microbial communities from a riparian zone of the East river system, Colorado, United States - U3a1 | ecosystem: Environmental > Terrestrial > Soil > Riparian zone | place: USA: East River... | reverse complement strand
GGGCGGCCGACCTTTTGAGGATGCCTTTATTAACGTGGCGGCCGCCCACTGGGGTAACAAATAGAAACCCATTGGAAGAAGGGCGGCCGCTCTGAATGTTAAGTTTAAAAATACCTTTCATAAAGGGGCGGCCGACTTTTTGAGGATGCCTTTATTAACATGGGGGTGGCCCACTGGGGTAACAAATAGAAACCCATTGGAAGAAGGCTAGCAGTTCTCAAGATAAATTTAAAAAATACCATTCTTAAAGGGGCAGCCTCCTTTCTGAGGATACCTTCATTAACCTGGCAATAGCCCAATTAGTTAAGAAATGGGCTTCCACCCCATTCTAATTTATTTTAAATGAAAGTTATCTATTTCAAAGAAACATATAAACCAAATCTCTCAGATGCCTTCCTCAAAAAAGAATTCCAAAGTTTCTCTTGCTTTCTACTGTAGGATTTGTGTCCCAAAGGCAAATTGCCATCTTCCCTATTTGATCTTTCTTTCCATAGGTTGGCTTGGTTTCGGAACCACCGGACAGTCCATTCCATTTCGCATTTCACCAAAGTTTCTTCTTCAAGCCATCTATCAACTCGAGCTTTCCCCCGAAGCCAGTTGACACGATAAACTGAATAAATCAAATTAAAAGGATAGAACCCTAAAGAATCAATTCTGCTTACATTCCTCCATCCATTCCCCTGTTAGAGCTTCCTCACTTGGCCCAATTCGCCAAAACCAAGCCAAACTGTCACTTCCTTGTCCAAATCGTTTTGCCATTGTGATGTCCTTGACAACAACAAGATCCTTGTCTTCCAGTTTCTGGTAGACAATGAGATCCTCAGGCATCCCGACTCGTTTAAGCGCCTGCCGGGCTCTTTGATAACCATTGGCATGAAAGAGGATATGGCTTTGAGAATTTCGAACACTTGCCCAAGCTCGCGTACTTTGCTTAGTCGAGGTACTTTGATTGACATCTGTAAGGAGTAGAAGAGATTTATTAGCCAAACCAATTCTAAGTCCCTCCAACGCGTCGTTAGCCTGGCCTTTTCGAAGCTCTCTCTCAATTGACCTGAGAGGTTCAAGAGATGGTATAGGGTTGACTGAAGTGATGTTGGAGGGGAGAGGAAGGACGGTTTCCTCTGGGAGAATTGAGGGAGCCTCAGTTTCATCTTCTTCCTCTTCATAATAAACATCATCATCCAAGATGCTGTCCACCAGATCCTCAGGCTCCACAGACTCTTCAGCAGGTGTGTCGATCACTTCATCATCCAATGGCTTGAGATCCACTTCCTCAAGCACAGGTAGAAAGGTATTCGCGGTATGAAGGAAGTCTTTGACTTGTTTTCCCAGACGAGCGCGCATACGAGTAACCTTCAGCTGTTGCTTGACCGTCGGCTTCTGAGGTAACTTGCTGATCTCAGAAAGAAGCCTAAATCTGAGATATCTCAGCAGAAGACCATATCCGAATTATTATGGAGGACTCACTGATCATTTTGGGCTTTAATCCCATCCGAGAGCCAATTGACAATGTTGGTATCGACCTTTGAGCTCTCCTTGGTATCTGTGAGCCGGAGACTGATTTCGGCCAGAGTGGGTGCCTTTTCGTGCTTAACATCAAAGATACCCAATTTTTCCCCCCTTTCCTCCATAGCTGACTCTTCAGCTGCCCTCCAGATTTCCACCGGAAGCTTTCGCTGAAGGCAGGACCTGGTTAACTCTTCAAATGCAGGTTTCGTCGAATCTAAACCGATTTGACTTCTTTTAAGCTTAGTGAGGAGAGTGGGAACTATTCGAAAAAAAAATTAATAATCAAGTCGTAACCTTCTTCGGAGATAAAATACTTACCAATTCCGACAGTTTTCTTCCAGTTGGCATCCCTCATGTAATCGTCTAGAGTTTCCTGCCGATGGGCTTTGCTCATTGATCTAGCTGCCCCGGATACTTTATTCATCCCTGACCACAACGTCTCCATTATTTCACCATCAATGTGCCCTGCTCCTTTCATGAAATTCAAGGTCCATTTGGAGAAGCATCCGTCGACATGGTCCGCCAGATGGAACTTTCCAATGGCGCCAAAGACTTTCATCTCTGGATCTCGAGACAAGTAGCTTGATACGTCTTCAAGTCGATCGTCAAAATGGACTAAGTACTGGCAATTCACGTCGTAGATAAGAATGGATTCCCTGAGCCCAGTGGTGTTGAAATTCAAGGCATTGCAAACTGAACAGTCAACGTTGACTTGTCTTTAATAGCTCTTTAATTTAATTCTGGTAAAGAGGAGAAAAATTCCCCCACCTTTCTCCCTTTTGCAAATCGCAGACCGAATTCGGGATGAAGCACCCATGTCTTGCACAACAGCATGCGACAACTCCTGTGACATCTAGGTTTCTTCTGTTGTTGGAGTTGGCGGCGTTCACAGCTCGGTGATTCCGGCAGGAGGGTCTCTGGGTAGAAATACATCAAATCAAAGGGAAACAAAATATAAGATTCTAACCGACTTACCAGACGAGGTTCCTTGGCAACACTCAAATATTCCTGGTATTTCTCATCCTCCACCATATATCCTTGACCGTTTGTCAGCATGATGTCCCGATCAGGCCGACGCATCTTGATGTGGTCCGCATGGAAATTCCCATCCACCGTGATCGTTCGACGTGTCACCCAACTCGGGAGTTCCTTCCAGTCAAGAGGCAGATTGATTCCTGGCTGCGGACAGGAAGGGCAGAATATTGCTAGACTTCCAGGATCTGATGATACGTCATACACCGTTCCAAATCTTTTTGATACCTGCAACTTCCTCATTTGGCGGTTAACCCTAATCAACTCCTGGTATCTGTTCTTTTTGGTAAATATCAGTTACCTGTTTATAAATTAAAGTAGAAAAGTCGACCTACCGGCACCTCGTCTGGGAAAGCGTTGTTTGTTACTCTCCTCAGCTTCTGGAAAAAACTCAGTGCTGAGGTTTTGCATTCCAAAGCATCGATTCCATAATAATCCAACACATCCAAAGTAAATGCGGTTTCAGGTCGTTCGAAAGTAGATGGAAACAACCGGTTACAAAAAAGCTGCTCGTGCTCTGAGGCAGCACCCTGGCATCGACAGAACCTGACATAATGTTCAAATATGCCATTGACATGGATCAACGTCATCCGTCGATCCCCAAACAAGTCTCCTTCCTGGGGGCATTGGGTGTCTGATCTTGAATGACCTATAGCTAAAACGTAGCCGAGTTCTGATAGCGAAATGTTTTCGAAGGACCCATCTTTCCACTGCTGAGGTCGATGGAAGGGATGTTGAATATGGGAATTTATTACGCAGGAACGGCACCACCAATGCTGCCCATAGCAATCCAAACAACGAAAGCTGCCTTCACCTTGGCCGCAAGAATAGCACGAAAGGTTGGCCGGGGGCATTTCTTGATTGAGAAGGTGGTCTAAATATGACTTTTCATGGCATAAGAACTGTTGTAAATAATCGTTTTGGCCCTTTGAATGCTTAGACTATTTATTGATGATGACTAGGGAAAAATGACATACCAGTGTCTGTCTTTTCTTCGACACATCAGAATCCCCAAGATACCAATCAATGGGCTCTCCATCAAAATCTTCCGCCTTGGAGCGTTTTGTGGGAGAAGAAGAAGACTGTTTAAGTTGATTTGTCGATCCGTTTTGCGATCCACGGCGCGGCGTCTTGACCTCTTCAGTTTTTATGGTATCCTTCCCGCGACGATTGACAGTCTGCACCAGTTTGAGCTCTCGAACAGCACCCTTTGGTACCACTTTCTTTGGTTTAGAGGAGAGAGACATGGTGGGAACTGCCAGCGAATCATTACCAATAAAAACAAACTTGGCGTCCCCCCCATTTGGAAGAACCCTGACTAAAACTCTAAATTAGCAGGGACCGGGGACATGCCTGAGTTTCCAGGGAAGGAGGTTGAATCGGATTTCTTTTTTAATTAAAACAAATTGGGCGGCTATTTATAAAACTACAAAAAAAGAAGAGAAAGTGACCGTATTTCGCATCGACATTAGTTGCAGTCTGTGGCTGCTTGAGGATATGGTGAAAGGGCAGCTGGAGGGTGACAAGAAATCCAAAATATAGGAGAGAGGAAGGTAGGTTTAAGACATAAAACCTGCAAAGCTATTCGTATTCGACAACCGCATCTCCCTCATGAACATATTTGAAAAGGAGGGATCTTATCTCACGACGGACAAACGTCACGTCGGAGTTTTCCAATCCCCAAGAAACCATTCTGTCTGCCCAGGAAGAATTGCGAGCCTAGTATCAGAAATTAGTTGAGATCTCAAAACCAATAAACAGGACGACCTTAATGAGGGCCATTGTGGCGTCCGGGTTATTTAAAAATTTCTTTGCAAAATATATGGTGAAGCAGCCGCAGTCCTTGCCGTTCTGTTGGTGAGGAACCTAAGCCATTTGATTTGATAAGTTACGACATACTGAAAAGAAAAAAAGGAGAATTACCTGAGGAATGCTCGCAGCGATACGACCTTCCTCATAATTCACATCTGGGAAATGCTGCAGCAATATATTTTGAAGCTGCTTTGCTTCTTTTTTTCCGAGGTAGCTGTTTGAAAGAGAATCAAGAATGTGAAACACGCTTTGGTGACATTCAGTACCACAACCGTATCGTTGAATGACTTGCTCACGTGTTGCCCTGCATAAACTCGGCAGGCTTCTCGACGATACCTAGTCTCCAATGATTCCTGAAGAAAAAATATTGAATCAATATCTTTTTTGAAAAACAAACATACAAACAACTTACGACTCGAATATAGGCAGGACAGCAAAATCGCATTCCAACAAATTGAATTTGGATCTGTAGCGGTCGTGGAATTGTTCAGGGTTCCTGGACAACTGTTGCCAAAACAGTGTGTCCAAAAGTAGGATCTTCTTGGTCCCCCAAATGCCGCGGCGCTCGCAATCTAGAAAACAATCCCTACGCAATTCAGATAGACAAAACGAAAAAAAAAGGAACAAACAGGAGACAAAGAGTGACGTGTGCATCAGAGAGCCATTCTTCGTCGTTTTTCAACCTCTCCAAATCAATCAAACGAAAATGCCCGAACTTTGGAAGGCAGAATTTGATGCTTTTGACTATGCGAATTGAACTGTCTTAAAAATGAATGCTGCGGCAATCCAATGATGTTTGAGTTACTCACAGAGGAGCGCATCTCTCATTCCAGAGAGCGAGCGCCTCACCGTTGCTAACAAAATTGGGAACAGTCAATCAAATGCGATTTTAATCTAAAAAAAAGAAAAAGAAAAAACATACTCCAAAGCTTCTCCCTGCATCACTGAAACCGACGCGCAAAGTTGGTCAACAAAATCTTCGTAGTTTGCTTCGGAACCGGGAATCCTCAAGGTGGCTAGAATCCTCTGAACGCATCCAGTCGCTGCTGTTGAGTATTTTGACATCCACTGAGGAATGGATGCCATCGAAATCTTGAAATCTAATATGAGAGCCCCTTCTTTGTCCGGGACACATCGGCTGAACTAAGAAACGTTCGTCAGGCAGGCCAATAATTGTGAAAACAAAGCATTACTTACTTTGAATTCTGAAAGCGAGTCTCGAATGTCCAGTTCCAGACGAATTTCGTTTGTGACCTTGAAAGCGAGGCGTCGGCTTTGGATTAAAAGTTACTGAAATTGTTAATTTTTTCATGCCCGTTCGACTCACCGACCATCTAGTTGAGAAATTTCACAGACGCCGCATCCTCCATTGCTACTCAAATCCAGTAGCTGCCCATTGATGCATATGTCTCTGAAAAGAATCATTTCTGAGAGGTTGACCGTTGACGTTGACCGTTGACGTGGGAGGAAAGAAAGGAAGATCAACCAGGTCACGTGCAAACTTGTGAAATTTCTAGCAGGCACCTGACTGTTTCTGATTGCTAACTTGAGCGGAGAAAAAATCGGGTTGTGACAAATGTGACACTAGGGGTCGACTTCATCGCCTAACACCTTGCTGTAGTTCTATTTTAATAAGAAACCATTCTGTTTCGTTTTATTCTTTTTGCCTTTTTAGTTTGTTAAGTAGACTCTTATGTAGCTAACAACACAGCGAAGTATTTCGATCAAAATCACTGAATGATCATTCCGGTCATAGTTCTTCGACTGCTTCCAACTTTTGTATTCCATAGAAAAATCATATTTACATAGATCAGCACTGTGCCATGGGATCCCCTGTAATTCCGGACGAACGGCCGAAGATAATAAAATAGGAAAATCGAAATTTAGATTCTGTGGGAGAATTCAGACCCATTGCGCAACATGGTAAGGATAACTAAAAATCCAGAACTCACCATTCTCTTTTCTTCGAAACCATGGCATGAATTTGCTTGAAACATTCGCATTTTCCTTGAACGGAGGTCATGTCACTGCTGGGGTTGTGTTCATTGTTACGGTTCGTTTGCTTGAAACATTTGCATTTTCCTTGAACAAAGGTCTTTCCCCAATCTATCATCAGATCTATTAGAATTGTTAGGTTGCTGGGAGATGTCAGAAAGTCTTACTGCATGTAATGTCATAATTGTATAGTAGCCCGCCAGACCAGTCCAGACTGAAATTTTGGAAAATAGCAGAGTCAACCTCCTGCCTAACATCGCCCTTCATTAGAATTCTTTTGATAATGCAATTCGAAAAGGTCTCTCACTGTTCTCCTTTCCGCAAATCGTAGACAGAAGTTTGGGCTCTGGAGTCACCAGAATTTTCGTTGGAAGCAGGGGGCGGCATGTTTTGGTTTTAAACAGAAAAAAAAATCACGCCAGGAATATAAATCACAACATCACGTGGCCAGGATTTCAAAAATAAACAAAGTCTGAGCAGCTTGCCTGATTTGGTTGGCTTAATTAGAAAAGGCGGAATGTAGCTAGGGTTGTCTCTCTAAAATCAACATATTTACAACTGATATCAATCCACATCCATGGCATCTTCGGAAACGTCATCAGGCAGATAGGTTGCCCGGTCTACCCAACCAGCAGGAGCCACATCCAAACGTTTCCTGACCGATTCCCGCATAAAATGCGCGTAGCAAACTCTGTCGCCAACACCCCAATGTCGAACTTCATGCTCCAAGGCGGTTCCACATAAGCTAACCACCGTTCCACTCTGGTATTCCAAATCCAACCCCAAATCCTTTATTAAAAGTCGGGGTTTGGTGCCGCTTGCTGAGAAACTCAGTAGAGTGTCGTACCACTCTGCTCTTCCCTTTGTGTCACGATGGGAAGGGGTGACCCGGTTAGATATGATTGAAATCCCGGTGTAAACCGATTGCCACTCAAAGGCAATTTCTTTGGTGGTTTCCAACCGACGGAGTTTATGAAGCATTTCAAGCCCGCATCTGTAAAGTTCGGGGTGAATTAATGACAAGGTCAAATTGAGGAACCTTTCAATTTCATTTGACAATTTTAACCATTTCGGTGCTCCCAAATAAAGTTGGGTTCGAAGGTTGAGAGAGGGCAAAAGTGGGAATCTTTCAGACTGTAGCCAATAACTCAGTTAAGATAAAAAAGCAAAATTAAGGCCTCACAGTATGTCCCTGCCCGAACCAGCCAGCTGAGAAATTAACAGCACCAGGTTGGCATATGTGCCTGCTGCTTTTCCGGACAAAATTTTTAAGATTTATTCGCCAGTTTGGCGAAGGCTTCGTCGGCTTATCGTTTTGAACGGACCTTTTCAGCAAGGGCCCTATGCTAACGGTGGCTTCCCTAACACCAGACTGTTTTGGAGTAGGTCAGCAACACTTCCCTATGGAAAGACGAAAAACCAAACCCCCTGTTTGGCTGATAGTAATCCGGGAAGGTACCATAGCACTATCCGCCCTTTAGAATCGACAACTGTTAGAGGCACCGAAAAGGCCCCAAAAAAAGGGTTGGGATACTTGATCCGTTTCTTGTCGCGCTTCGCTTTTATATGCTGCCAGTAATAGTCTTCGATATCCCATTCGATATAAACTGTCAAATATCATAAAATGAAGTCAATAGCAAATGACCATTTTCTCACCAGGATTTAGCAGCGCAGAGCAGACTAATTTTAGAAGACGCCTCAAGTTTTTACCACATTCTCTTTCCTTTGATATTTTCGGGCCTGACCCAGAACCTTCAGCGCGTCCTTGAGAACTGGAATTGACCTTAGGGGTGACGTCCTTCATTGGTTTGTTGCTTTTTTTGACTGATTTCATCCTTAAGAAGAGGTAAGACCAATGTAGGAAAAATTATTGTTAACAGGACTCACCTCGCATTTTCTTTTTCAATTCTCTTCAAAAGCCGGTTCCAAACATCGAGATTCAGGCGGCTGTTGGATGTTGGATCCAGATCGGTAGTAGGACGTCTTTTAGAAACCGAATCTTTGTTTGTTGAAATCTTATTCGACATAGATATAAATGATGATATTTTGTTGAATGTTGAAGGAAAAAGTAGAGAAGTCGAACCAACTGCTGACCAATCAATCCCAAAGGAGCTGTTCCGAATTCGGCCGCCAATCCATCAAATAATCTCCTCCCCTGTTTCTGTAACATTATTAGGTAGTATGCCTTACAAATAGATTAAAATCAAATACAGTGGTGTAAAGAAAGGAGTAAACTGGATACGATGCTGTTAGCAGAAGAAACAAGATCTGTCTCCAAGTTCAAATCCATTTGGCCGCCGACAAGAACTTGAATTCCGAATGAAAAATTCGGGTAAAAGCAGCACTGCTAGTATGATAACACCGACAAAACATACCTCAAGTTGTTGCTAATTTGGTTCCCTTAGAGATAGCATGCTTGGTGGGAGATGGTGGACTTTTTCGAATAAGCAGCGAGTTCCACAAAGAAAAGATAAAAAGCGCATTAATAGGAGATTCAATAATTATCCATATATAACCTACTGGATGCCTCCCTGGCGAAAGGTATCATTGACGAAGCTGTTGAGGATGGCCTTGTTGGAGATGACAACGTTGGGATGGATTTGCAAGATATCATTGACGAAGCTGTTGAGAATGGCCTTGTTGGAGATACCGGTGTCAGGATGGATTTGTAAGATATCATTGACGAAACTGTTAAGAATGGCCTCAGGCTTGTAGGAGATACCAGTGTTGGGATGGACCTGTAAGATGTCATTGACGAAGCTGTTAAGAATGGCCTTGTTAGAGATACCATTGTCGGGATGGATACGCATGATGTCGTTGACGCTCAATTTCAATCCCCTACCACCATGTCCACCATAAACAACGTTAACATCCAAGTCGAAATAAACGTCTTTATCCGAAACATTAGATACGAAAATTCATTCAATACGACCGGAAATAGGACGCAGAACTCAAATAATACCAATACCCACAATTTTTGTAAGTCTTTCTCTAATTATAAAATAAAAAAAGAAATTGACCTTGCTTATTAGGGACTGATACAGCGGTAGGCTTCTTCACCAACCTATATCCATTTATTTAAAATGTATTAGACGTCCTCCGATGAGGAGGAGGAAATAAATATAAATTTGAATCGCAGTTTCCGAAGGAGGCTTTTGAGGAAGCTAAGGGATTGGTTTAGACGTGTCTAATTTTGCGACGTTCCTTCTAAGATAAGAATTTAAAACGGGAAAATGTATGGGGGCGGAAATTTATGAGCATTTGAGAAATAAGAGAAATCTTAAATTCGTCAGAAAATCCCGAATAGGAAAGCAGAGAAAGATATCTGAAGAACTTCCCTTTACCCCTCAAACTACTCCTCTTCCTTCACCATGATCGGAACTCTTTTAATTCTCGGTAGGTGAATTCAGGTACTGTTTTTATAGTTGCTAACGGTTAACGTAGTATTTCTGGCAATTATTTATACGAAGGTAGACCGGATGGAGAAGGCGATGAGGATGGAGAAGGAGCGGGATAGAAGGGAGAGACAGGCTAATTCTTCAAATCAGAGTGAGTGTCAGTTCTTTTCAAAGTTCTCATTTTGTTAACGAACACCAAGACGTCTACAATAACTGCGTTTTCGAACGCCCAATCATCACGCAGGTTGAGGGGAATTACAACCACTATCACCTGGAAGGTCAGTGAATTCGACATTTTCTTCGTCTAAATTCCTGACGAATAAAATTATATTCCAAACTATTTTATAATCCACACCCTCTATTAAAAAATGTTTTACATTAAATGAATATATATTATGTTTCAAACAGAAAGAAAAAATGAGAATTTGCTTGAGTCGGGTGTCTAGCTTTCCCGTTTGCATATATGTACAAAATATTTCTAGAACATCTGAGTCGGAATGAAATAATACTAAGATACCAAATGCTAACATAGGATGCGTTCTGAATGATTTCAGTAGATGGTAACACCCTTACAGTCAAAGCGATCACCCTGGAAGTCGAGTCGTCTGACACTATCGACAATGTGAAAGATGCTATCTTTGCCTTATATAAGTCTTCATTAAACTGATCTTTTCTTACTGCTGTTTATCAGCATTAATCCATGCTAACATAGGATACGTTCTCAATGATTTCAGTAGATGGTAACACCCTTAAAGTCAAAGCGATCACCCTGGAAGTCGAGTCGTCTGACAGGATCCCACTTAAATAGCCCTTTATCAAAATCAAACTTTCTATGACTTCACTTTTTTTGGCTTTCTGCCATGATTTTTTATATTCTTGAGAGATTCTTTTGGATTTGTTTTAAAAAACAGAAGTTAGAAGCCTCCTTTTGCCATTTTCGCTCGACGGATGCCGGTCGATCGACTCAGTCCCTTAAGCAATTCAGCTATTTTGATTCCTGGAAGGGGATTACGTAATCAGACATTTTCCAGATGGATTTATTAACGAATTGAATTCCCAAAATACATATTTATCAAAGTTTCAATACAAGTTTTGAGGATCGAAAGAAAATTTTTTAAGGGGATGCTCGGATTGTCTAGAGATGGGGCCCATCATCTCTATTCAACCAAAGTATCAATGGAATGTACGTATATAAAGTTGAGAATTCCGACTTTGATGCTGTCTGTTAAAGAAAGTTAGATGTGTTTTCAGTTGCTAAGACAGCGTACTTACCGGGAAAAACAAAATCTTTGAGCGGTGAGTCCAGCCGAGGGTCCAGATGGGGCCTTGGGGACTATGGAATATCAGCGAGTTGAATATGGGTGTTTCTTAAAGTATTTACCAGTTGCGGATGGATCTAACAAGTCCAATCGAGGGTCTGATGGGGGCCCGGGGGATGCCTGTGGAATTTCAGCAAGTTGATTATGGATGTTTTGGAACGCATTTACCAGCCGAAGATGATCAGAGCCAGTCCAGTTGGGAGGCCTTAGGGTGGAAACCTATCGAACTTCAATAAGTTGATTATGGATGGATTGGAACTCGTTTATCAATATTTACCATTTGAGGATGGTTGGAGCTAGCTTGTCCACCCAAACGTTGTAAACAAAAACCTAACGCAACAGTAGTTAATTAATTAATTTTCCCAAAGAACGTTGCTTACTGAGGGAAGCGTAAATGCATGACTTCGGGGAAAGC
>Ga0193702_1000560_pt1 | contig 11491 bp, 20 predicted proteins | sample U3a1metaG_FD_143060 | JGI IMG/M metagenome (GOLD analysis project Ga0193702, IMG submission 143060) | Soil microbial communities from a riparian zone of the East river system, Colorado, United States - U3a1 | ecosystem: Environmental > Terrestrial > Soil > Riparian zone | place: USA: East River... | reverse complement strand
CTCATCCGAGTCGTCTCATCAGCAAAACACCTAGCTCCTTGTTGGCACTTGTGATCTACTTGAACAACTTGGGAGCAATCCAAGTAGGTCCAAGTGAACACCCAAGTACCATACAAGTTTATCACCCTCCTACTTGGGGGGTACTTGTACAAGTAAAATTTTCTTGTTCAAGCTAGGCCTCCTAACTTTTTACATACTTTTTGTCCTTTTCTGGCTTGATTTCGTTGGTCAAAATCTCAAAAAGGAAGTGCAAGTGAGCTCAAGAAATAAAAAAGTAATATTAAGACCATTCAAAATATACAAAAAGCATAAAAAGATATCACCCTGGGTGGCTGGGAGCGTCAAGATGTGCACAAAAGAGCTCGTCAAGTCACCTCAAGAAAAATCAAGTCATCTCAAGGAAGATCAAGTCATCTCAAGGAAGATCAAACAAAAAGAAAGCAAAAACAATCATATTCAAGTTATAAAAAAGCCGATTCAGATGTAAAAAAAGTCACGGTATATAGCTTTTCAGATGTGGGCCATGCGGCAACTCAGGCTGGCAGTCACGATCATGCCAGCGCTGGCTGAAGTGGTGGGAATACTACATAAAAAAAAGAGAGATGGAGAGATGAAACCGTAGCAAAAAGAGAAGCTTGAAGAAATGTGTTGAACATTCGACTTGAAGTTGCTGGCCAGGCAAGAGCCCACCGGGTATAGAAGGATGTATTGTTGAAATAGGACGCGCCGCGCTGGCATCTGAAACTTGAATAAGAACGTCAGCAGTGTTACTAGACTCAGACAGACGGGACCGTTAGGCCAAATTTCTCATACCACTTCAAGTTTATTTGCGGCCACTGGCGCTCCTCAGGCTGCCTCTGCCAGTGATCCCTTTGGTGCCATGACGGCTCGGGCCTTCGTGGTGACTTGGACCTTCATGACGACTTGGACCTCCACGACGACTCGGACTCGGACCTCCACTGGCACGACGACTTGGACCTCCACCGGCACGGTCGAATTCTTCGGTCCTCCCGCTACTGGCACCATCATTCTCCTCACGGTCACGGCTGTCCGAGTCGCACTCGCTAACATTGTTGTTGCCACCGGCACCGATGTTGCTGTTCCGGTCACAAGCTCCGTGGTCCGCTTCGTTGTCGTCACTGTGGTCGACTTCAAGTTCATCTCCATCGTTGTTGTTGCCATGGTTTTCTTCATCTCCAAGTCTATCATCATTGTCGTTGCCATGTACTTCTTCATCTCCATCATCGTTGTCGCTGCCATGGTCTTCTTCATCTCCGTCATTACCGCGGTCTTCATCTGAGTCTTCTCCCCCGCTCTCGCTCTCACTGTCCAAACCAACGCGGGTCCTGATCTCGGGGTCAACGGTTCGAGCCAGCTGGTTGCCGTTTCCTGTTTCGAAATCAGTGACACCAAATATCTTGCGCGCTTGTGCACAGATATTTGGCAAATTGGCCTCAGCTTTCTTCATAAGAACGCCGTGCCATGCAAGCACTATGTTGCCGTACTTTCCTTTACTAAAATGAAACTTGGAGGTACATGGCACCTTGTCGATCTCACCCTCCGATCCACCTCTTGCCGCTCTATTCTTCATAGCTCTTTCTTTTGCTGCTTGACTTATTGGAGGCTGCTTGATGGATAGAGTACCGTTCTCGTACACGTAGTGGTCATCTCGGTACAATGTGAGTGCCCGGTCAATCTAAAAATAAGTTAGAATTGGATAAATGTATTATTACAACTTACCGCTGCAGCTGCCAAGGCGAGACCGCCAACTGGAACAGGTGTGTCCCAGTTGGGAAGTGGATTCTTGGGTAGCGTGTATCGATAATGGATTGAGAATGTTTCGAGGAAGATTTTGCTCAAAAATCTCCCCGAAGCCTTGAAGTCTCCCTAAGAATGGATTTTGAACAGAATAGTACAAACAATATGGCATCTGACATACCACACGCCGATCACTACCTTTAAACTGAAACTTGTATTCATCTTCCTTGCAATAATAAAGGCCAAACTCTATGCATTTTTGCTTGTCTTGAATCGCGCTTGTATCGCCACCAAAGTATACATTCAGAAGTTCTCTTGCATTGTTGTCTCCCTGGATTCTGAACTGAGTCCGATAGTCGGACAGTTTCGCGGAAATCTGTGGGCATCGGATCCTAGTTCTAGAAAAAGAACTTGAAAGTAGTGGAACGTACCATCTTGACGACATCTGAATTTTTTGTGAGCTTGTAGGGCAGGGGTTTTCCCATCACACGATGATACAAATCTTCGAGGAGCCTGAAGTCTTTTTCCATCAACGGAGCGAAACAATCAATTTGAGAGGTGTATTTTTGCATGAAATGCGGTATAACATCATCCTTGACCTTTTTTCTCTCAACAGCGGAAAGTATCTCTTCTTCTCTATGTTCAATTTTGACTCGAGTCTAAACGACAATCAGAAAAGATTGAGAATGATAGGTAAATCTTACGGCAGTCAATTGTCGGGAATCCTTTCCCTTCATGGGACTGGAGAGCGCCGCTTCGCGTTCCTTGGTGTCATCCTCAGGTTCATCTTCTAAGCTTCCAATAGCAGCGGCTATCTCCAATTCACTGGCATTGTCCTCGACAATCGCTGGTTTCTTTGGAGTCTTTGCTGGGGCCTTGGGTTTGGATTTTGAAGTTGGACCATCCAATGAGCGCGCAGCTGCAACTTCGTTCAAAGCAGTAGTTCGAGAATTCAGTGATTTAGGGGCAACACTGGAACTGTGACTGGAAAGGGGCAGACTGCTGTGGGCCTTGTTTTGTGCAGACCTGAGAATTACCGTCAGCAAGTGCTATTCCCAGGGATGTCACCTACTTGTCTCCGCGTGTGGCCGTTCTCTGAGTTCGCCTGGCATCTGATCGCTGTTAAAAATAGAGTGTCAGTCCATCAATCATAAAAGATGCACACAAGTTCAATAAACGTTCAATCCTGGGACCTTACCTTTTCAGCTGCACTAGTGAGCACCGATCGCTTCTTTTTCATGTCCACTTTGACCACCTCAATCTCCGAGTCGGATGAGTCTACCTCTCTGCCATCGTCTGATGCCATTACCCGGCCCTTGGTCTTCTTCAAATTGCGTGGTGTTAAGGCTATAGGCGTCTGATAGGGCTCAGTGTCAACATCCTCATTTGGAGCATGAGTGTTTGGCGAGGCCCCCTCATTATCGGTATCTCCTTCATATGTAGTCTCCAAGTTGATACCGGTAGGTCTTCGAGTGACCAACTTTGATCCTACTGCCTCTATTATGGTTTCTAGTTACAGTTTCTCCTTTATCAACTTCAATTGAGCAGAAGAGAAAATGGCTTACCAGTTCGCCGAATTGGTACACCTTTTGATTTACTTGGCTGGATCTTCGCTTTTTTTGACGGAACGGGTGTTTTTGGCTCATTCTCGGGATCACTGTTGTCAGTAGCTTCACTCGGCCTTTTCTTTGCATTATGGTGGTCGGAGCGGTCCATCATTTCTTCTTCCTGAGCTTGGGATTTCTTTTGGACAGGACGTGGGGCTGGGCGAGTCTGAGCAGGTACGGATTTTCCTTTCTTCGCAGGAGGATCCTCATCATGGCCAGCATCATCTTGTGGCCTCACGTCATTTTTGCGCTTCAAGTTCTGTCTTGCTGATGGGGCAGTATCGGTGTTTTTCGCGGTTACTGAAGAACGTGCCTTTGTGACGTTGCCTTTTTCAGCGATGCCCGTGGTACCCCGCTTGTCCTTTTTACTAGTATCACCTATAAAAAGGGTTGCAATAAACTGAGCTCATTCAATGTAGGTGTGTCCCATACCTCTTTGTTGGCGAGGAATTTCAGATTCCTCACCTTCAATCTCAATGGTCTGCTGGGCTCGAAGTTCTTCAATGCGTTGTTGAGCGACTTCCTTTCTTGTAGTTTCCTCAGCTTTTTTACGTTCCTTAGCTTCTTTCTTCGCTTTGCGCTCAAGTTTTTCTTTCTCTATGAGTTCAGGATCACGGCGAGAGCTTAGAGCCTTCTTGGCGTCAGTGCCAGGGTGAGTTGTTGCATTTTTTGGACGCGTTACTGGGCGAGTAGCTGGAGCATCATCAGTACGCTGATCGTGATGTGGCATGGATGTGGAAGCGTGCTAGTGGCTGAGCGTGGGAGGTGTTTGGACTTAGAATTATTTGCCGTTAAGTCCATTCAAGTTAAAAACGGTCACAGTGATAGTGCCAGTGCTCAGCTACTAGTATATTGTCCAGAGTCGGATTTTCTTCATCTCTGTCTTCTTTTCATCACACTTCGTTCTCTTTGCGGCATGCCCCGCATTCAAAAAAGATATTGTTCTCCTGCTGAACTCATCTGCCCAGTTGAGGCCTGCAGGAAAGAGTGCCGAACGCATAGCGGCCTTACGCAGCACCTACTTGCAAAACACAAGGATTATCAGCCGGAATCTCCTCGATTTGCAGCTGTAGTCAATGACTGCATTATTCCGAGTTTGGACAGCGACTTATCCTCTGCCAGTGCGAATGATTGTGATATGGAGATGCCTACTAGTATTTCTGATAGTGACTATCCGAGTCTGGCAGGCGCTCGCGACGCATTTGGCTCCAACCGTGACAGTGTTGGTCTCGACTTTGAAATCCCCGGCGGGCCATCCCCTCCATCTGAGTCCTCACGGCCAGATTCAAGTCATCTTATAGAATATCATCCACTCATGAACGGTATGTAACAAATATATATTTCAGCCTTCCTTACACATATTTACATTTCTATACTAGGCGAACCATGCAATGTCGATGGTAGTCCATTGGATCCGAACTCTCCAGCGCCAACCATCAACATCAAGGACCCTGATGATTGGACTCCCTATAGTTGCCGTCTTGCGTTCGAGACTGCCGAATTTGCTTACAAGCGCTGCAAAATGTCAGCCGGAAATTTCGACATTTTATCACAGCTTTGGGCAGCTAGTCTCGCTCCACATGACGATATGCCACCATTCGCAAATCATTCGGACCTTTGCAAAACAATAGATGCAACACCTCTTCAAGTTGGGGGCATTCCCTGGCGAAGTATCACTCTCTCTTACAATGGGACGAAGCCCGACAATGGCCCAACTTGGATGCAGGCTAAGTATGATGTTTGGTATCGAGATCCTTGCATGCTTTTTAAGAGCATGCTTGGGAATCCCGAATTTGCAGACCACTTCGATTACGCACCATCTCGAAGATATGACACCGAAGGTGATCGTGTATACGAACACTTTATGTCTGGTGATTGGGCATGGAAACAAGCCGTAAGTGATATGACTAGCAGTATAGTTCCTTCATTTGAACGCGGGATCTAATGCATCAATTTTAGGACATAATTTCGAAGGATCCTGAGACCCACGGTTCTATGTTTGTCCCAGTTATCCTCGGTAGCGACAAAACGACGGTCTCTGTTGCAACAGGTCACTCTGAATATTGGCCACTATACGCGTCAATTGGCAATATCCACAATAATGTTCGACGCGCACATGGTTCAGGGCTTGTCCTTGTGGGCTTTTTGGCTATCCCGAAGAGTAACTATTCTTATTTATTCTGTCCTAATATGCATTTCTGACATTTACTCACTGGCAGCTATCAAAGCGGAAGCCGATAGTGTTGAGTTCCGCCAATTTCGGCGAAAATTGTATCATGTTTCTTTGTCCGCCATACTAGAGTCTCTTCGCCCTGGCGAGACAACTCCAGAGGTGTTTCAATGTCCAGATGGTCATTATCGCCGTGTTATATGGGGAATAGGCCCGTATATTGCAGATTACCCGGAGCAAGCATTGCTAGCATGCATTGTACAGAATTGGTGTGCGAAGTGTGTATTTTTTTTTTATTGCATCCGATAACGATTCTACTACTTGTTTACTTTGTACAGATGTCAAGGACACAGGACTGACCTTGATGGCGATCTTTCTAAATTTCCACGTACTCGTCATTTCACCGAAGAGCTCCTTGAGCACTATACGGTGGGTGAATTATGGGATGACTTTGGTATAGTCTCAGATGTTATTGTATTGATCCGATTCTTCTTTACGACACCTTGATGTTTCTGAGTAACAATTTTTAGCCCTTCACTAATGATTTCGAACGTGCCGACATTCATGAGCTCCTCGCTCCTGACTTGCTTCATCAAGTCATCAAGGGAACATTCAAAGATCACCTAGTGACATGGGTACACGATTATTTATATGCGACGCATTCAAAGAACAGGGCTGATGAGATTCTTGATGATATTGACCAGCGGTTAGTCACATACAATTAGACTTGAACCGAAAAAGAAACTCATTCAATATTGGTTTTGAAGAATTGCGGTTGCTCCACCATTCTCAGGTCTTCGTCGCTTTCCTGAAGGGCGTGGTTTCAAGCAGTGGACAGGCGACGATTCAAAGGCCCTCATGAAGGTGACTTAGAAAGCTATATCACTGCTGTGTCTAATGTTTGAAAGTTCAGGTGTACTTGCCAGCAATTCAGGGGCACATCCCACGTCGTATGGTCCGTGCAATTCGTGCCTTTCTCGAATTCTGCTATATTGCACGTCGAAATGCCCTAACAGAACATGATCTGGCTGCACTAAAAGATGCCCTGTACCGCTTTCACCAAGATCGAACGTGTTTCGTGTCTTCTGGTGTTCGAAAAAACTTTTTACTCCCACGGCAACATGCTCTCAGCCATTATCCTGCGCTGATACGCCTTTTCGGCGCACCTAACGGTCTATGTTCATCAATTACAGAATCCAAGCACATAAGGGCTGTCAAGGAGCCCTGGCGCCGATCAAATCGAAATGAAGCCCTTGGTCAAATTCTCGTCACAAATCAGCGCCTGGATCAATTAGCTGCTGCCCGTGTTGACTTTGCAAGCCGAGGCATGCTTCATGGGACGTGTCAATCTTATGTATTACAACAACTTGGTATGCAGTATAGTTCAAGTTCAATTTCTACTACGTTCTTCTGACAATCACTTTGATAAAAAAAATTCCTTCAGCTATTTGTGCTCCAGATCTCGCGTCCAGGTCTGCAAATGAAACAGAAGCGATCTCAGATGCAGATCTACCAACACAACAAACCTCGACAGAAGATGAAGATCCCAACGAAGAAGTTGTCAATAACCTGGATGTAGTACATGCTGAAGTAATACTCCCTTCGACTGTTCGTAAGTTCAACTCATTTATTACATTTCCTTGTTGCTAAATGTATGCCCCAGAGCGTCGATGGACCCTTCATGAAGCTGGAAGACAACTCCAACAGTTGTCCTTCCCTAGGCTTGTCCGGAAATTCTTATACACCCAACTCTATCCAGATTCCGCAGTATCGCCAAATGACATTCTAGAAGATTCTCTACCCACAATCGATGACAAGATAAACATCTTCCACTCAGCTATAGCAACGTTTCATGCCCCGAGCGACTTTAGCGGGATCACCGGCATGCGTCGCGAACACATCCGAGCAACCTCTTCGTGGAGAAAAGGCCCTCCACGCTATGACTGTGTTCTTATCAACACTGATCCGGGTATCGACGGAGCACGCGGGTTTGAAATAGCCCGCATTTTTCTTTTCTTCTCCTTTAGACATCAAGACTCGGACAAAGAGTACCCTTGTGCCTTAGTACAGTGGTTTTCTTTCGTGGGCGATGAACCTGATGAGGACACAGGTTACTGGTTGGTAGAGCCAGATGTCAATGTTGACACTGGTCAGCCTCATATTGCAGTCATTCATCTCGATAGTATCTATCGAGCGGTCCATCTCATTCCTGCGCCCCAGAATGCAACATTCATTGATCGCACGATTACAATGCACACTTCTCTCGATACGTTCAAACTTTTCTACGTCAATAATTTTGTAGATCACCACGCATTTTCAATCCTATAAATAAATTTTATTACTTGTTCATGGTTAAGACTACTATTCAGAAACCCGGGCTTTCTATGAAAATCACAACCTGGTTTCTGATTCAAGTTGGACAAACAAACAATGTCTGAGTCGGCATTAACTACTAAGTATAACTCTGATCCAAATATGATCATCGCAGGCCACTCAAAGTCCTTGGCGCCGTCCCCACTCAGGCTTGCAAACTTATTTTCACACTGTAAGCTCCTTCGGGGGCATGGCCACTGTGGCCATGAGCTTTCGAGACGAATGTCCCCAGGGGATTTGATGAATCTCGACACACCTCACTCAGTTGGAATGGAGTTGCGCAGATGTGCCAGTGGAGTGCAAACTGTCTCTGCTGCATCCTTGTTCACTCGTGTATCAGAAAATTTCATCAAAAAATTGACAATGGACTTGGATCACGGTGGTGGATTGATAATAGGGTTGTCAATGAGCTATGGTAAGTAATCAGACAATTGGCTGAAGTTCGAATTTATTAATCCTTTTCTTTGTTAGTGTCGTCGCTGAGTTGCCCAGCGTGCCAGTGTCTGGGCCTCCCAATATCTCTCTCGTAAGGTCAGCGAACGTTTGAAAAGTACCTCATATTGACGCCAAGAAACTTAATTGTAAGTCATCTACTAGTAGTAGTCTCAGAAGCACCCTCTCATTTTCGGTAGTGAACATTTGTCTTCAATTTCGGAATCCATCCCATCTATCGCACAACCGATCGATTTCTTCAACTCCATTTACCTCACCCACCACCTCCACCACCTCCATTAATCCAATTTCGATTGCCGCTATCACTATCAAGTCTCTCTCTCTCCAATCTCCAATTTCATCCCATTTATCACACAACCAATATCAACGTCCGAGTCAATTCCATCAATTCCATCAACCTCACCCACTACCACTACCTCCTTCATTATTAACCCAATCTGAAACTGCCGCTATGAACTCGCTCTCTCGGAAGCTTTTGGTAGCGAATATTTGTCTCCGATTACTATCGATTCCATCATCCAGGTCCATCGCGATCTCATCGCGATCCAGAAGTTCAGTCATCACTGCGACGCCATTGCAAGATCTTGATATCGTAGCCCAAACAGTTCCCCATCCCAACAGCTATGTGCGGTGCTTCGCCATGTGAAGTCTAAGGATTCGCAAACTAGCACCCGTTTGGTCGAAATATGGAACAAGGATCTTTCATTAGTCTCTGCAAAGGTGACCGATTGTCATGGCGATTTCTATACAGATGGTTAGTAGCAACCTCAGTGATAAAACTCTCTTAAATTTAAAGCGACATGGTACGTGTTACAAGTTCAACTATATTATATTACCTGGTCAATTTAAAGTGCAACCCCCAAAACAACCCCCAAAACAGGTACTACGCTGCGCCCACCATTCATCTTGCAATCCTCAGAGCGAAACCCGATTCGTTGAAGGTTCCACTGGCATCTGAGCACCTACAAATTCGACTCATCTCCAATGCAGCCGCCGGCCTGCAATCGTCTATTGCTACTGAGCTAAGAGAGGTGTTTGGGGCTGTAGTATTGCCGTTGTATGGAATGACCGAGTAAGTTCTGCATCAATCCAAATCAAATACACTCATAGGCTCATTTCCCCTTGCTTAGATGCATGCCTATTGCCACCCCTTCAACGAATTATAACCTCGATCGACCAGGATGTTCAGGTGTCGCCTGCGGACCGCATCTATCCATCCGTGATCCTCATGATCTCGAAAACCAACTTGATGTCGGAGCGACAGGCAGTGTGTGCGTTCGTGGAATTCCCACTTTCGAGGGCTACGAGATATCGCCAGATCTTCATGTCCCTCTTGACCGCTCCGCCTTTTCCAGTGAAGGTCGGTTTGACTCTGGAGATATCGGATATATGGACGTAGATGGGTAAGCCGTTGTATGAGTATTCGTATATCCGACATTTTGGCTTAATCCGCATAGATATCTTTACATCGCGGGACGGTCGAAAGAGATCATTAATAAAGGAGGTGAAGTTATATCGCCATTGCAAGTCGAAGAGGCTATTATAGCTGCTGCTAATGGATTGGTGAAGGTGCGCTCTTCACGTTTATGCATATTCTGCCTCGACGTTCATCTTTGTTTGGAATGAAGGATGCTCTAGCATTTTCCGTTGAACATGACGTGTTGCAAGAAGCCATCGGCATTGTTGTAGTACCGCATCAAGATCGGCCTCGAGTTGGTTTATCCCAACTGCACGATTTACTCAAGTACATCTTTTGATCGATGGTGTTTGATGAGTCTTACTGACGATGAGTAGAGGTCATCTACATCCATCAAAGTGGCCTTTCGTAATTGTTGTCTATGGACCACATGCATCTTCATACGAAAACCCTTCTGATAATTCATTCGCGGCATATAATCGAACATTGATATCCGATCCGTCTTTACCGTTACGCATTCTCATCGCCTGGCCAATAATTTCGATCGTTACTTTCATCTCCTGTAAGTATGTTTCAATTTATTCATGTCACTGTCCCGCTCATTTCTCTCAGATATTCCTTGGATTCTCACTATCTACGCAATGTCAGGTCACCGATTGCAGCTCGAACGAATCACATCAAGCGACTTAGAGGCGGTTATTTGTTGGTTCTCCTCGCCAACTCGGCTCCTTTACTATAGCCTTTCTGTAACCATTCGTGCTCTAGTAGTACCACTCATTCGACTGGCGCTGGGGATCATGATAAAACGACTCTTGGGACCTAATATGGAAAGAAAATCCTGGGATTCTTCACAAACGGCACTCCTAAGGCGATATATCAATTGTGGTTGAGGATGGAGGTAAGTTTCAAATTTATTTATGATTGTTCTGACCGTAACTTGTCCTCATTTATCTCTTCAGCTATGATAGCTGATCGAGTGGTCCTTTTGGCTGGAACGCGAGTGGGATCCGGGGCTGTCATGGGGACGGGATCGCTTGGGAGACGCAATGGCAACTACGCAGCTGGCTCAATTTGGATTGGCAACAGTGAGTTCTCTCCCTTTTTAGGAATGAATTCCTAATCAGATATTTCGATTACAGAAAATGGCGAGGCTATCTGTTTAAGCAAAGGTTACAAAGAGGGTCTCGGGGGCGACACTGACACCAGCACTCCATTCGGCCGAGCATTCTACGCAAAACAAGCTAATTATTGTCAGCGGTGGAACTTTCATCTCATGTTTTGGCAAATCACGACAGACGGATATGTTCTGGCTCCTCTGGCTGGCACCGCATACATATTATGGATTCTCCGCACTTTGGGTGCTAAAATCGGCAAGAATTGCGCGATATGGGCTGGTGGACAAATGGGAACAATGACAGAACTGGGCCTTGTTGAGGTAAGGCTTGCAACAAAGCTATACCTCAACGTGTTAATTGCTAATCCAACTTTTTCAAGATTGGGGACAATGTCAGTTTAGACGACTGTTCAGTTGTCGCTCACATCAACTCACGAGGGAGATTCTCTATGAATAGGCTCAAGATTGGTAACGGGTTAGTTATCTAAACTGAACCTCATTTGTGGGAGGGGGTTCAAGCTGTTCGCGAGGAGTATTATGAAGCCTCAGGCTGCCAGTTTGCCATTTACACCCATTTTCACTGCGCTTGTGGCTATCAT
>Ga0193702_1000559_pt1 | contig 11509 bp, 12 predicted proteins | sample U3a1metaG_FD_143060 | JGI IMG/M metagenome (GOLD analysis project Ga0193702, IMG submission 143060) | Soil microbial communities from a riparian zone of the East river system, Colorado, United States - U3a1 | ecosystem: Environmental > Terrestrial > Soil > Riparian zone | place: USA: East River... | reverse complement strand
TTTTAGGAATATTTAGTCATGGAGTAAAATTTTTGAAATTATTTGTACCTGAAGTGCCTTTAGCTTTGTATCCTTTAATGATATCTATTGAAATATTATCTTATATAATTAGATCATTCAGTTTGGCTATTAGGCTTTCAGCTAATATTATTGCAGGACATACTTTAGTTCATATATTAGCAGAATTTGTATCTGTTATGTGTAGTTTAAAAAAGATTATTGTTGTGTTGCCTTATTTATTATTGTTTGCTATATTTATTTTAGAATTAGGTGTTGCTTTTTTGCAAGCATATATATTTGTTACATTAGCTTGTATGTATTTAAATGATTCAATGCATTTAGCTGCTCATTAATATTAATAAAATTTTAAATATGACATCAAAAAATAGGCATTTATATCATATATTAGAGAGAAGTCCATGACCTTTAGCTGTATCTATTAGTGTTTTTTTGTTAGTCTCTGGTGTTGCTTCATTTATGCATAGAATTGAATATGGAGCTTTGCTTCTTTTGATTGGTTTTTTATCTTTATTATATTCATTATATGTTTGATGAAGAGATGTAATCAGAGAAGCTACATATAGAGGTGATCATACTATTATAGTTCAAAAAGGATTAAAAATAGGTTTTATCTTATTTACCGGTTCTGAAATAATGTTTTTTTTAGGATTTTTTTGAGCATATTTTGCTTCAAGTTTATCACCTTCAATTTTTTTAGGTGCAGTATGGCCTCCTGTTAATGTACATCCATTAAATCCTTGAGGTGTACCTTTATTAAATACTGTAATTTTATTATTGTCTGGTATTTCTATTACTTGAGCTCATTTTTCTATATTATCAAATAAATATGATGATGGTATTATAGCTTTTTGTATCACTATATTTTTAGCTATAATATTTACTGGTTTGCAAGTTAGTGAATATTTAATAGCTCCTTTTAATATTTCTGATAGCGTCTATGGTAGTGCTTTTTATTCATTAACTGGACTACATGGATTACATGTTATAATAGGGACTATTTTTATTTCAGTTTCTTTTGCAAGATTTTTATTAGGTCATTTTACATCATTTCATCATATTGGTTTTGAATTAGCGTCTTGATATTGACATTTTGTTGATGTTGTTCGATTATTTCTTTTTGTTTTTATTTATATTTGGGGTAGTTGATAGGATTAACTTCAAATCAATTAATGAAATTGGGTGCACATTTAGGACATTCATTTTTAAATAGTAAATTTCTTTCTTCTTGAATGTTATTTGGTTGAAGGGGAAATGTTTTTGTCTTTGATACTATTTATTCTTTATATTTGTTTAGAGTTGGTATGTTTTTTGTAAAAAGGTGTGTATTAAAATTTAGGCCTATATGATTTGTAAATTTAAATCCATATCTTGCGCCAATTATAGCGAGATATACATATGGATGTGGGGAATCATTTTCTATTTATAGATGAGTAAATGGTACTTTAACTAATTTTCGTTCAGTTACTGGTTGAGGTACTTTATTATATAGATTAGCAGGTAAAAATATATATAATTTTAGTCATCATGATAGAAAAGATTTAAGTAGTTTAATTGGTTTTATTTTTAATAGAAAAAGATTACCTGGAACTTTATTTTTACCATCTGTAAAAAATTGTGAAATTGCTAGTGATGAATTTGCTTCGGCAAATATACCTACAGTTGGTATTGTTGATTCAAATGCATTATCTTGAGCTGTTACTGTGCCAATACCAGGTAATGATGATTCTTTTCAATGTATAAATTTTTACTGTCAGTTATTTTCAAAACTTATTTTATGTGCCAAGTTTGCTTTTATAATAAAATGAGATATAGAATATAATAGTAAAAGTATAAAATTGAAAAAAAGGTTATATTTGTTATATTTAATTAATAAATATCATTATAAATTAAATAATTTTGATGAAAACTTGCATTTAATTTTAAATGTATTAAAAAATAGTAAATTTTTTTGAAAACGTCCTTTAACTAGATATGAAGCCTTATTTAGAAGTTTTGTAAAAAGTGATATTATTTTTAAATGAAAGAGTGATTAATTAAATTGGTATCTGTTTATGATAGAGTGTTAGATTTTTTTCAATTAGATGAAGCTTTTTGAAAGATTTTTTATTCTTATAAAGATATAATAAAGGAGTATTATTTAAAGTTATTTATTAATTTTGTTAATACTTTAAAAGATAAATCTTTTTGATATAAAATATTTTATAATAATAAATTTGGTATTTTTTATAATTTATTATTATTATTATGTTTTGCACCAATTTTCAGATTTATTTGGATTTTAGTTACTGGTATACTTATGTTAATTTATAGTGTATACTATATATTAATAAATTTTATTTTTGATCTGATTATAAAATATATTGATGTTTATGCAAAAAAAATACATGTGTTATATGATTCTTCGTTAATAGAAGAAATAAATGATTTACGTACTATTATGTTATTAGTAAAATTTAAAGAAAACTTTTTAGAAAATTTTAAAGCACGAAGAGATGTAAATATTGATGGATTTATTTATAAAGAAGAATTTCATTTGAAGGTCGGTAGAATATTTTTTAATGTTATTTTATTTTTTATATGATCTTTGCCTTTATTTTTAAGTTTTTTTAGTTATTTAGTTCGTGCTGCATTTAGTTTAATTAAAAGTTATTTTTTAATATTTTTTTGATATAATAGTGCTAAATTTGTAAAATTTTTGCGTGAAAAGTATATTAGACATGGTTTAAAAGTTAAAATTTATAATATCAGATTTTGAAAATTTAATAAAAAAATAATGGGTTTTTTCAAAAAATTTAAACGAAAAAATATTATAAATTTTAATAAATATTATAATGCTTTATTATTAAAAATTTTTGATAGAATATATGATGATGTTTCTATATATTTTAAAGTTAGAAAAAAAATTTTAAAATTAAAAGTAAAAAAATTAAAAAAAATTTACAGAAAGCAATCGTCTAAGAACAAAAAATTAAAATTAGCATTATATGACCAATATATATATAATTATTATTTACTAAAAAATCCAATAAATGCTGATTATTTCATTAATAAAATTTTTAAGATAAATCTTTTCAATTTTATTTCTGATTTTATTGATGATAAAATTGTGAATAGATTAAAATTAATTAATGAAAATGCAAAAGAAATAGATAATATAGATAATACTAAATATCATCCTATTTATTTTAAATATTTACTCGTAAAGTCTGGTTCATTTTTTCATAGATTAAATTATAATTCCATTTTAATTATGGTTCATTTTTTTATTGGTAAATATTTTAATGATTATGATTTTTTTAAATTCAGATCTAAATTTTTTAGGAGATTTAGAGTAGTTTATTTAAGAATAAAATCTAAATTTATTTATCATATATATTATAAAATATATTTTCCGTTTTATGTAGTCATTAGAACTATATTTTTTTGAATTTATTGATTTTTTTATTTAATTTTTTCAATATTTTATTATATATTTTTGTGTCTTTTTTATAGTATAATTATTTTTTTAAAATTTTTATGATATTTAATAATAATAATATTTTTTGGTAGGGAAAAATAAAAATTTTTTTTATTGAACCGTATTTATTACAAATCATCATTGTTGTATAAATTTTATAAGTTTTGGCTAAATTATTTTAGTCCAGCGAATTTTACATATTGATGAAATTTCGGTTCGATGGCTTTGATTTGTTTATTATTGCAAATGATAACTGGTTTATTTTTAGCAATGCATTATAAAGGAGATTCAAATTTAGCTTTTGCTAGTATTGAATATATTTCTCGTGAAGTACAATATGGTTGATTTCTTAGATATATGCATTCTAATGGAGCTTCTGTTTTTTTTATTGTTGTTTATTTACATATGTTACGTGCTTTAATGCATGGCTCATTTTTTTATCCTAGACATTTGTTATGAGCAACAGGTGTTATTATTTTTTTATTAATGATAGCTACATCGTTTTTTGGTTATGTTTTACCATGAGGACAAATGAGTTTTTGAGCTGCAACGGTTATTATTAGTTTATTTTCTGCTATTCCTATTATTGGTCCTGATATAGTGTTGTGATTGTGAGGTGGTTTTTCAGTCGATGATGCAACATTAAATAGATTTTTTAGTCTTCATTTTTTTTTACCATTTGTTATTCTTGGTTTATCTATAGTTCATTTAATGTTATTACATGAATTTGGATCAAATAATCCTATTGGTACTTCTTTTAGACCTGATGGATTGCCTATGGGACCTTATTATATTGTTAAAGATCTAAATGGAATAAATTTGTTATTTATATTAATGGTTTATTTAATTTTTTTTTTACCTAATTTTTTAGGACATCCAGATAACTATATATTAAGTAATCCATTAGTTACACCGCCGCATATTGTTCCTGAATGATATTTTTTGCCACTTTATGCAATATTAAGATCTATTCCTAGTAAATTATTAGGTGTTGTTGCTTTATTTTTTGCTATATTAACTATATTGATTTTACCTTTATTAGGTGGTAAAAATAATGTAATTAGAAGTTTTTTTTTTAAACCTTTTATTAAAATATTAATTATTTTTATTATCTTTAATTCAATTATATTAGGTTGAATAGGAGGTCAACCTGTTGTTCCTCCTTATTATTTTATTGGGCAAATTGCAACATTAATGTATTATTTATTATTTTTATCTTTTGCAATTTTAGGATTTTTTGAACAAATAATTTCAAAAGTTTATTCATTAAAAGCATCATTTTCAATTTAATATGATAAAAGTATTAGTTGTATCTTTTTTTATTTTTTTTGTTGGAGTTTTAGGATTATTTTTTACTCGTAGACATATTATTTTATTATTATTATCTATTGAGTTAATATTTTTATCTATAAATTATAATTTTTTAATTTTTTCTTTATATTTAGATGATATATTAGGTCAATTTTTTGTCTTATGTATTATTTCAGTAGCTGCTGCAGAATCTGTTATTGGACTTGCTATATTGGTTATTTTTTACAGATTACGTGGTGGGATTTCGTTAGATCTTATAAATTTATTAAAAGGTTAATAATATGTTATCTTCTACGTTACCTATTGTTTCAAATAAATTAAATAGATGATTAAATAATGTTGAAAAATTTCCAAATTTAATTATTAAAATTATTGGAGAAAAATCAATTGTTTATAATTTTGATGTTCATATAGAGATGTTATTTGTTAGACGCTTATTTGTTGATTGAATAAAGGCAAATAGCAATTTTTTTGAATTGCGTAAATATGTATCTTTTAAAGTTTCTTTAACTAATCATATAAAGTTATTGAGTAATCAGGATTATTTTTTAAATTCAAATAATTATATTGTTTGAAGAGACTTTGATGCTTTTATGCAATCACATGGTGATTATTTTTTAGATATATATGAATCATGCATTAATATTCCTAAAAAAAATTATAAACATAAATTATTTATTTTTTCTGTTGTTTCTATTGCTTTGTTTTATAAATGAAGAAAGAGACGTAATGATTCTATTAGACATTGAAATAATTATAATAACAGAAGAAAGAAAAAATTCAATGTTGATTTATCCTCTTTTGATAATTTAATTTTAAACGAAGCTAAAAAATATGGTAGAAGGTATAGACAAAAAATAACTAGATATACACTTTAAAAAAAAATGAAATATATCAATAAATTTTTTAATAGTATTGTGAACTTTTTATCGACATTAATGGCTGGAACCCAAGACTGAGTAAAAGGCGTATACGGAATCTTAGCAGGAATTTTAGTTATTACTTTTTTTATATTAACTTTTCATTATAAACTTTTAAGTTTATTAAGTTGAGAAGTTGGTTTTGTAGATCCTAGTAGTGTATTTGCAGAATCTTTAATAAGATTATATAATTATGTTTGATTTTATTTAATCTTAGTTTTGTCTATTGTTGTTTATTTACTTACTAGAGTTGTTTATTTATTTACTTGAAAAGCAAGTTTTTATAAATCTGCTATTTTTTTAAAATTTATGACTCCATTTTTAAGATATTTTATTTCTTTAAGACATAATGTAATTGCAAGATCTAAACTATTTAGATCTTTATCTATATTAAACGAAGTTAAATCAAAAAAAATAAAATTAAATATTTGATATAATGATAAACGTTATATAGATTGATCTTGAAGAAAACCATTAAAAGAATTAGAAAAATTTTTAAAAGTAGCTGATGCTTCAGAGTATAAACGTTTAGAAGTAGTTTGATGTGGTTTACCAACAATAATATTATTATCATTAGCTACTCCAAGTTTAGCTTTTATTTATACAATTGACCCATCAATTGATCCAATTTATACTGTAAAAGTTATTGGGCGTCAATGATATTGAAATTATAGTTTTGATGGTTATGTAACTGTAACTGATACAAATAGTGAATTTTATCAATATACAGAAAGATCAAAAAAAATAAATGCATATTTAGATAAAATAAATAGCCCTTATTATATTATGCGTCCTTATGAAGTTATGCCTGATTGAACAGAGTTTTTTTATAATTTACATAATTATAGACCGCTTGTTAAAGTTACTTTTAGTTTTGATAGCGTAATGAAAATGGAACCTGATTTATCTAAAGGAGCTCATCGTTTATTAGAAGTTGATAATAGATTAATATTACCTGTAGGTGTGCCTATAAGATTTGTAGTAACATCTTTAGATGTTATTCATAGTTGAGCAGTGCCTGCCTTATCTATTAAAGTAGATGCTGTTCCAGGAAGATTAAATCAATTTATTGTTGAAATAAATAAACCAGGTATATATTTTGGACAATGTAGTGAATTATGTGGCCCATTGCATGGATTTATGCCTATAGTAATTGTTGCTGTTCCTGCTTCTGAATTTGATCAATGATTGCTTGAGGTAGGTCAAATCGTTGAAGATTAAATAATTTATGGCAACAGTAAGGCAATTATCTTTTCATGGTAGGAAACAAAAAAGACGACGTTGTTTAGTTGCGGCTTTTTTGAAAGCACCCCAACGACGTGGTGTTGTTGTAAAAGTAGGAACAACTACTCCAAAAAAGCCTAATTCTGCTAAGCGAAAATTTGCAAAAGTTCGAATAATGGTCTCTAATAAAGTTGTTTTTTGTCATATTCCTGGTATAGGCCCTTATTTTATTCAAGAATATTCTGTTGTTTTAGTTGAAGGTGGAAATCCGCCTGATGTTCCTGGTATTAATTATACATTAATTAGAGGAGTTTATGATTTTGATCAGCCGGAGATTTTCATTAGAAAAAGTAGACGTTCTAAATTTGGTGCTAGATCAGTAGTGACGACTGATAAAGATAGAGAAAAATTTATTGCAAAATTTAGATAAAGCTTTATATTCTTTAATAGTTGAAGATAAAGAATTTTATTTATTTTTGAAAAAATTTGTAGGATCAATTATTTTTAGAGGCAATAAATCACGAGCTATAAAAATGTATGATGAAATTTTATATATTGTTAAAAAAACTTTAAAAAAAGACCCTATGGTAATTTTATATTCTGTGTTTGTTAAATTAGTTCCTATTTTTTCAATTGCTTATAAACGTGTTGGTAATCGTTATCAGCCTGTTCCAAGATTAGCTAGTAAAAATGTGCGTGTTGTGCTAATTATCGATTGAATAGTTAGGAGTTTAAAAGGTAAATCTAATATTAAAGGTGTTAGGGTAAATGATATAGCTAAAGTATTAATTGATACTTATAATAATAAAGGTAAAGCTTTATTAAATAAAAAAGCATTTTATAGACGTGCTTTATCTGGTCGTCATTTATTAAGCACATACAAACGAAAAAATAGAAGGTTTAATTTTAGAAAAAAAAGACAACAGGGTGTAGTATTTTAATTATGAGATTTGATGATGACGAAATAAATATTTCAAATAAATTTAGTATTTATTTGAGAATGGGGAGTGTTGAGTCAGGGCCACCGCTTAGTACAATTTTGGGTAATTTTGGTATTAATACAATTAAATTTGTTAAAGATTTGAATGAGTTTACTAGTGAGTTACAAACTTATTTTTTATTAGTTGTTAATGTTGTTATTAATTCTGATAGAACTTATAAGTTTGAAATAAATGAACCTAGTGTTACTCAGTTTTTACGTATTTTATCACGTAAAAAGCAAATTTTTGTGCTTTCTCAGGGGGGGTTTAAAACTATAGATATAAAAGTTATAAATATAAAAGATTTATATTTTATTTCTAAAGTTAAATTCAATGATTGTAGTGATTCATCTTTGAGAATGCTTTATGGTAGTATTTGTTCTTTAGATATGTATATTTCTAATGATGAAGAAAAAAATGAGAATATTTAGTAAAGATGTTGTTATAAATAGATTGAGTTTGGCCATGACCTTTAGAAGATTTAATAACACATTTGTTGTTATGTGTATTGATGATTTAAGTACAATAAAATTTTTTAATATTGTTAGTGTTGTTAAACATGCATCATTTTTAAGAATGTTTAATCTTTCTGATACACAAATATGTTTTTTAAAAATTGATAAATTTTTTGACCATTTAAATCATTTTCTTATGCATTTAAAAAATTTATCAATTGATGGACAAAATGCATTATTGTTGTATGTTTTTAATGGTATTTTTATTAATTTATATAATATTAATTTGATCGAAAATTTACTATCTAAATATAAATATTTTTTAGATATTGAAAATTTATTTATTCAAACAATAGTAATTAATATTATTTTATTAGAAAGTTTATTTATTAATTTAATTGATTCTTTTTTATTGTTAATAGAAAATAAATTTTTTTATTTATAATGTTAAATTTTGTACAAAATTGTGTGCTGTTTATAGCAGCCTTGTCGAGTTTTTTTGTTATTACTGTTTCAAATCCAATACTTTCATTGTTATGATTGATTGTTGCATTTGGTTTTTCAAGTATATTATTTATGATTTTTGGAATTGAGTTTTTATCTTTATTAATTTTTATGGTATATATAGGTGCTATTGCCGTTTTATTTTTATTTGTTATTATGATGCTAAATATAAAAGTTGTTGAAATAAGTAGTACTTATCTTCGTTATTTACCTGTTAGTTTTTTTATAATTATTTTTTTTTTATTTGAATTAATAATTTCTGTATATTTAAAATTTGATTATATTAGTGTGAATTATTATGATTACTATATCGATTGAATTGTTTTAATTGATTATACAGGTAATATTAGTTTTTTTGGTTATTTTTTTTATACTTTTTTTAATTATTTTTTATTAATTGTTGGACTTATATTATTTGTTTCAATGTTAGGTGCAATAATTTTAGTTGTTAATTGAAGTCAACAGCCTAATTATAGTAAAATGATATATAGTAATTCTTTTTTTTATAAAAAAAATAAAATAACATTTTTGAAATAATGAGAATATTTATCCCAGAAGGTTTCATATACTTTTATGTATATGGTGGTGGTGAATATTTATTAGAAAGCATTTATGGTTCTACTTATTTAACATTTCTTCCTTCTTATTTTTATGGTGCAAATGTTTATGATGTAATTGGATTTAATGATAATAAAATTCATTGAGGGCGTGTTTGAAAAGCTATATATTTTAGACAAGAAGCACCTTTTTGATTAAATTTAACAATAAATGATAGATTTAATTGGGCATATCCACATTCACTAAAAAAACTTTTATTAGATCGTCATGAATCTATATATATATCAAAATATTGTTTAATAAAAGGTTTTTATAGTAGTCCACATAATGTACCCTTTTATAGAATTACAGTTGATGAAGGGCCAATGCTTGAAGTGGAGTATGAAATATGAATTAAATTTGTGATAAATAAATTAAATCGTAATCTTTGTCCAATTGTTGATTCTATGTTTATGAGGGAAGGTTTGGCCAATAGACATCATTGAAATTATAAATATCAATTGATATTTTTGGTTACAGGAACTATAAATTTTATTATTTTTAATGTATTTTTTTTAGGTTTTAAAAGTATGATGTTTATTTGTTATATGAAATTATTTAATGCATTTTTTTTTTCATTTATTTTATTTTTTTTGATTTTTATTATAATAGTAATTTTTTTAAAATATTTAAATGATGTAGATTATGCATTTAAAAAAAATACGGAAGAAGTTAAATATTATATAAATGACATATTTGATTTATTGAATAGATTTTTAATAAATGCTTATATAAATGATAATAGTTTTTTGTTTCGTTTTTTAGGTTCATTTACAAATAATTTCAAAAGTTTTAAAACTTTACTTGGACATAACAAATCAATGATTTGAGTATTAAAATTTAAAAGATATATATTTAATTTTAATTTAAATTTTATATTATTTGTTATTGTTTGTTATTTTAAATATATTATAAATTTTTTTATTTTTTTTTTAGATATTCCTTTTTATATTTTTGAAAAATTTTCTGTCAATATAAAACGCTTGTATTTTCCTTTTAGATTTTTTATATCAAAATATCCTGATAATTATTTATTATTAACTGTTAGACATTTACATTTTTGGTTATTTACTTTATTGGCTTTTATTTTTAATGGGATACGAAATAGTTCTGTTAAATCTGGTTTTCTTGGTTGAATAAAATGAATGCAAATTTATACTTCATGAGATGATTTTGTTGATAAAGAATGAGAAAAAATAGTTAAATATCAATCTGAACAATGAAGAAAAACTGAAGCAAAATTAAAAAGTAAAAAAAAAAAAGAAGTGCAATCTGAGGAAGATGAGCGTCAACGTATTTTATTAAGAAAAAGAGGTATAGATGATGATCAAGTTGAAAGAATTATTAAATATCAAAATGAAGTAAGAAAAAATAAACCAAAAATGATAAATGTTACGCAAGAGTCTAAAATGACTTATAGTGAATATGTAAAAAAATATGGGTTAGAAGATTTAGGACGTAATAAATATAAACTTAGTGATAAGAAAGGTTATTCGGCTTATTGAAAAAAAATTTATAATATATTTTTATTAAATTTTTATGAAAAAGTTTTGCAAAAATATAAAGATAAATTAAATATTGATTTTGAATTAGAAGAAGAAATAAATCCTGAATTTATTAAAGAAATGTCTTATTTTAATTGATTAATGGAAAGAAAATATTTACTTTTAAAAGCTGATTATGGTTATTGAGATTATATGGATTGGATGACTATTCAAAAAGATCAATTACAATATTATGCAGAAACTGGTCGTTTAGTGCGTTTATTTAATGTGATATTTAATATATTTAATTATTTTTATTATACAGATAATAGATATGCTAAATTATTTTCTATTTTAGACAGAAAATATGCAATAAATTTGTTTGTAAGAGTATATATCTCTACGTATAGATTTTTTTTGAAAAATTTAACAACAGAAAGTTTTTTTATAAAATATTCTTTATTGTTTGTATCTAATATTTTTACGTTAACGAATTTATTTTCTTTATTATTTTATTATGCGGTTTGCTATGTTTGATTTTTATTTTATGCTTTTT
>Ga0193702_1000558_pt1 | contig 11509 bp, 12 predicted proteins | sample U3a1metaG_FD_143060 | JGI IMG/M metagenome (GOLD analysis project Ga0193702, IMG submission 143060) | Soil microbial communities from a riparian zone of the East river system, Colorado, United States - U3a1 | ecosystem: Environmental > Terrestrial > Soil > Riparian zone | place: USA: East River... | reverse complement strand
GGAGATTCGCGGCCGGGGTGCCGGGGCGCTTGCTGAAGATGAAGCTGTAGCTGTTGTCGAAGCCGACGTCGGCGATCAGCTTCATCATGGCCTCGAAGTCGGCCTCGGTCTCGCCGGGGAAGCCGACGATGAAGTCGGAGGACACCGCGATGTTGGGCCGCACCGCGCGGATGCGGCGGACGATGGACTTGTATTCGAGCGCCGTGTAGCCGCGCTTCATCGCGCCCAGCACCTTGTCGGCGCCGTGCTGCGCCGGCAGGTAGAGGTGGTCGACCAGCTGCGGGATGGTGGCGTAGGCGTCGATCAGGCGCTGGGTGAATTCCTTCGGGTGGCTGGTCACGAAGCGCAGCCGCTCGATGCCGGGAATCGCCGCCACGTATTCGAGCAGCAGCGCGAAGTCGGCGCTCTCGCCGCCCGCCATCGCGCCGCGGAAGGCGTTGACGTTCTGGCCCAGCAGCGTGATTTCCTTGACGCCCTGGGCGGCCAGGCCGGCCACTTCGGCCAGCACGTCGTCGAAGCGGCGCGAGACTTCCTCGCCGCGGGTGTAGGGCACCACGCAGTAGCTGCAGTACTTGCTGCAGCCTTCCATGATCGATACGAAGGCCGAGGCGCCGTCGACCCGGGCCGGCGGCAGGTGGTCGAATTTTTCGATCTCGGGGAAGCTGATGTCGACCTGCGGCTGGCCGCTGCTGCGCCGATCGCGCATCAGCTGCGGCAGGCGGTGCAGGGTCTGGGGGCCGAACACCAGGTCGACGTAGGGCGCGCGCTTGACGATCGCCGCGCCTTCCTGCGAGGCGACGCAGCCGCCGACGCCGATCAGCAGCGCCGGATTGGCGAGCTTGAGTTCACGCAGACGGCCGAGGTCGGAGAACACTTTTTCCTGCGCCTTTTCGCGCACCGAGCAGGTGTTGAGCAGGATGACGTCGGCGTCCTCCGGCCGGTCGGTGCGCACCAGGCCGTCGGAGGCGCCGAGCACGTCGGCCATCTTGTCCGAGTCGTACTCGTTCATCTGGCAACCGAAGGTCTTGATGAATACTTTTTTCTGCATGGGCTCGCGTGCTGAATGGGGGCTGGTGTGCCGCCTAGACAAGGCGGGCAGCCAGTTTACCGTAAATCCGCAGCGCCGGCCGAAATCCCGCCGTGCGGCCGCCACCATTGAGACAGATCAACAAATTCGCCTAAAATTGGCAAACTCACATTGATTTTGAGGAAAGTATCTCTAAAGTAAAAGAGTGATTGTAAGCAAGCACCGGGAGCGGGACATGGCGACAAATTCGGTATCGGCGTCCAACACGCGTGCGGCGAGCGACGCCGCGGCCGCAGTGCAGCAGTCGCAGCAGCAGCGCCGGCAGGAGCGCGCGCGGCCGGTGCCGCCGGTGCCCGAGCCAGTGCGCGCCGCCTCCCAGGATGCCTCGCAGCAGACCCGCGCGACCCAGAACGCGGGCCAGGCCGACCGCGCCCGCCAGACTGGGGAAGCGGCCTTCCTGAGCCGCCAACAGCTCGACAGCAAGGCCTCCGGCAGCCCGCCGCCATCGCTGGGCAAGCATATCGACACCACGGCCTGAGCCTGTAACGTCCACTTACATCTTTCCTGTCGAAAACTTCACAATCTTGTGAGTATTGTCTAGGTCTTTCCTGTTGTAAATCAACGGCTTCGGCAACTAATTGTGTCGGCCGCCTGGCCGCAAAAAAACTCTTGCGTGCGCCACAAATTATCCCCCTGTGTTGAAATGATTATGTGACAAGCTTTCCGGGCGATAGCTTGATGTCGAACAATGACGGGAGTGCGCGGGTCGGCTGTACTGATCGCGTATGTGTCTGATAATTTGTTTGAATAACAAGTGGTTTGGAAAAGCGGGTAGCGCAGAGCGCAAACGACCCGGCGGCGTTCTTAAGCTGATTATCAGATTGGGTTGGTTAAATCACTTTTATGGGCGTTTTTCCGGGAACTTCTTTGGACGAAACATAGTCTTTAACTAAGTTCGTAACGGAACTATTTCAACTACTCTTACGAGGTAAATCATGGCACACCATGCTCTGGCATCACAAGAAAGTTACAATCCCAACCACTTGCTCGACATCTTGCTCGGCAAGATGCAGCTGAAGAACGACGCCGCCTTGTCGCGCATGCTCGAAGTCGCGCCGCCGGTCATCAGCAAGATCCGCCATCACCGCTTGCCGGTCGGCGCCTCGCTGCTGATCCGCATGCACGAAGTGACCGGCATGAGCATCCGCGACCTGCGCGACTTGATGGGCGACCGGCGCACCAAGTATCGCCTGTCGGATGCCCAGGGCCGCCCAAAGCCGGAAGAGAAAAGCGGCAACGAGCCTTCGTCGTCCGGCAATTATGCGCACTAGGCCGGCGCGTCGCTCCCGTGCAGGCGGGAGTCCACGCGCGGCGTCCGGCCCGGCGTAAAGCCTCCGGGTCCGGATGCGGTGGGCCTCAGCCCATCAGGATGGTGGTAATTTCTTCGAACTGCAGTTCCGTTTCGCGGAACACATGCAGGTAGGCTTCTTCATTGAGCCCCAGTGCGGTCCAGGCGACCGAGGACACGGCGGGCACCAGGTCGTTCTCTTCGCGCGCCAGGTCGAGCGCGTGCACGATCGAATTCGCCACGTGGATGATGGTGGCGAGAAAGCCCGCGCCCGGCGCTTCCGGATCGTGGTGCTGCTGGATCGCCATCTTCATGGTGTCGGAAAAATTCCAATGCTCGGCCAGCGCCACGCCGGCCACCACATGATCGACGCCCAGCACCGCGCGCTCGGCCTCCAGCACCGGGCAGTCGTTGGTGTCGCGGTACGCCAGCACCTGCTGGTACAGCGCCGGATAACTGCTGACCAGCACCAGCCGCCCGATGTCGTGCAGCAGGCCGGCGGTGAAGGCGTAGTCCTGGTTGAAGCGCATGCGTCGCGCCAGCACCTTGGCGCAGGCCGCGGTGGCGATCGAATGGCGCCAGAAGGCCTTGTCGTCGAAGCCCGGACACTGGCCCTCGGCGAAGCAGCCGGTGACGGCCGCCGCGGTGATCAGGTTGCGCGTGGTCTGGAAACCGAGGAAGGTGATCGCTTGCTGGATCGTGGTCACCTTCACCTGCAGACCGTACAGCGAGGAGTTGGCCAGGCGCAGGGTCTTGGCGGTCAGCGCCTGGTCATGCGAGACCTTCTTGGCCAGCACGGAGATGTCGACGCCTTCCTGGTCGATGCTGCTGAGCAGCTCCATCACCACCGCCGGCAGCGAGGGCAGGTCTTCCAGGTTCTTGACGATGTCGTCGGGGACCAGCGCGCTCATTCTTCGATGCTCCGGCCGAGGCGGTAATCGAGCACATAGCGGCGCAGGATGCCGGTGGCCCAGTCGTTCTGGTTGTCGGCGTCGTTCTTGCGAAACAGCTGCGCCTGGCGCGCGTCGACCGCGCTGGCGTCGATCGCCGCTTCCTGCACATGCTGCTCGCCGTCGGTGCGGGCGATCGGCAACATCTCGACGCCGTGGCGCGGCAGCAGGGCGATGGTGGCGGCGGTCAGCACCGCGCCTTGCGGCAGCAATACCTGGCCCTGTTGGTCGAGCAGCACGTCCGATAAAATCATGCCTGGCCTGACGTCCACCAGCGCCAGGTGCTGGTAAGCTGCACTCATCCCATCCCTCCGTCTCAAGTGCTACGATCTTACCATCATGGCCGGCGCTCCCCAGCGTTTTCTTGCCATCCAGCAGTGCTTCCCGTACATTGATTGCCAGGCAGTGCCATTGGAGGATAGATGTTCAGTATTCAAAACCGGCTGAAACTGCTGTTCGTGGTGATCGTCACGCTGTTGCTCGCGATCTCAGGCACCTACACCCAGTACTCGCTGGGCAAGGAGCTCGAGGCCAGCAACCAGCGCCTGCGCCAGGGCGTGCTGACCCGCCTGCAGATCAGCCTGCCGTCCGCGCTGTGGGACCTCGACAAGTCGAAGGTCGACAGCATCGTCGAGGCCGAGATGCTGCCGCCCGAAGTGGTGGCGATCCGGGTCTACGACACCTCGGTCGGCCTGTTCGCCGGCAAGATGCGGAATGCCGAGGGCCATCTGGTGCCGCTCGGACCCCAGCACCAGCCGGGCGGCATGCCGGTCGAAGCGAACCTGGTGTTCCAGGACGGCGGCGCGGCCAGCCCCTCGGTGCGGCCGGTGGGCGTGGGCAAGGTGGTGATCAATTTCAGCCGCGACCAGATCGACGCCGCGCTGCGCTCGGAACTGATGCGCAAGGTGACCGAAGTGCTGCTGCTCGACGTCATCCTGGTGCTCGCCCTGTCGCTGTCGCTGCGCGTGGTGTTCGAGCCGCTCAAGCAATTGCGCGATGGCCTGTTCGACCTCGCCACCCGCGCCACCGAGGAAGTCGAGGAGCTGCCCGAAAACCGGCGCGATGAACTGGGCGACGTGATCCGCGGCTTCAACCAGATCCAGCGCCGCCTGAAGTCCACCATCCGCCGCATCCGCGAAGCCGAGGACGCGGCGCGCCGTTCGGCCCAGCAGACCGCGCAGGCGCTGCAGGATTTGCGCCAGACCCAGGAGTCGCTGCTGCAGGCTGAACGGCTGGCCTCGCTGGGCAGCCTGGTGGCCGGCGTCGCGCACGAGATCAACACTCCGGTCGGCATCGCGCTGACCAGCGCCTCGGTGCTCAAGAGCGCGACCGACGACATCCAGGCCGCGGTCGCCACCACCGGGCTCAAGAAATCCGAGGTCATGCGCTACCTCGACACCGCGGCCGAAAGCGCGCGCCTGATCATGAACAACGCCTACCGCGCGGCGCACCTGATCCACAGCTTCAAGCAGATCGCGGTGGACCAGACCAGCGAGGTGCGGCGCCCGTTCGCGCTGCAGGAATATATCGAGGAAATCGTCTCCAGCCTGCAGCCCAAGCTGAAGAAGACGCCGATCCAGCTGATCCTGAGCTGCCCGCCCGAGATCGTGCTCGACAGCTACCCGGGCGCCTTCGCCCAGGTCATCACCAACCTGACCCTCAACTGCGTCGAGCATGCGTTCGACCCCGAGACGCCGGGCCAGATCCGGATCAGCGCGCGGCTCGACGGCGAGATCGTCGAGCTGCACGTGGCCGATGACGGCAAGGGCATCCCGCCGCACGCGCTGGACCGCATCTTCGAGCCCTTCTTCACCACCCGGCGCGGGCAGGGCGGCACCGGCCTGGGCCTGAACATCGTGTACAACCTGATCGTCAAGCAGTTCGGCGGCACCATCGCGGTCAGCAGCACGCTTGGCCACGGCACCCATTTCACCCTGCGGATTCCGCGCGTGACGCCGCAGGAAAGCGAGGCCGAGGCAGGCGCCCTGGCGGAGCGTGCCGACCTTTGAAACGCATGCTTGAGCCCGGCCAAGGCGGAGCAGTGATTCTATTGTATTCTCGCCATGCTTTGCCATCCGCGCGGCCGCGGCGCCGCGCCCACACCCGTCAAAAGGACCATCATGAAACTGTTTATTAGTCCCGGCGCCTGCTCGCTGTCGCCCCATATCGTGCTGCTCGAAGCCGGCCTCGATTTCACCACCGAACAAGTCGACCTGCGCAAGAAAGTCACGGCCGGCGGTGCCGATTACCTGGCCGTCAATCCCAAGGGCTACGTGCCGGCGCTCGATCTCGGCAACGGCGTGGTGCTGACCGAAGGTCCAGCCATCGTGCAATACGTGGCCGACCTGGCGCCGGCCAGGAAGCTGGCGCCGCCGCCGGGCAGCCTCGAGCGCTACCAATTGATCGAATGGCTGAACTTCATTTCCGCCGAGATCCACAAGAGCTTCGGCCCGCTGTTCACGGCCGGCGCCAGCGAGGACATGAAGCTCAGCGCCAGCGCCAGCCTGGTCAAGCGCTTCGGCTACATCGAGCAGGTGCTGGCCGGCCGCGATTACCTGATGGGCGCCCAGTTCAGCGTGGCGGACGCCTACCTGTTCACGGTCGTCAACTGGGCCGGCGTCGTACACTTCGACTTGGCACCCTATCCGCGCCTGCGCGCCCACAGCGCCCGGGTCGCGGCCCGTCCCGCCGTGCAGCAGGCGCTGCGCGCCGAAGGCCTGCTCGAGTAAGCATGCGCCCGCCGGCCCGCTCCGGGTGTACCATCGCGGCATGAAAAGTTCTTGCTACATCGCTCTGTTGCGCGGCGTGAACGTGGGCCGCGCGAAACGGATCGCCATGGCCGACTTGCGCAAGCTGATCAGCGACCTCGGATTCAGCGGCGTGCGCAGCCTGCTCAACAGCGGTAACGTGGTGTTCCGCGGCGCCGCCCAGAAGACCGCCGCGGTGGCCGCCGCGATCGAAGAAGCGCTGGTGCTCAAGCTGGGCGTCGCGTCACGCGTCACGGTGCTCACCGCCGACGAGCTCAACGCCGTGCTGGCCGCCAATCCGCTGTTGGCGCACGCCACCGACCTCGCGCGCATGCTGGTGTTCGTCCTGACCAACCCGGCCGACCGCAAGCTGGTCGAGCCGCTCGACGGCCAGGACTGGCGCCCGGAAGCGCTGGCCCTCGGCAAGCGCGCGGTGTATGTCTGGTGCCCGACCGGGATGATCGACAGCCGGCCCGCCGCCGCGCTCGGCAAGGCCCTGGGCGACGCCACCACCTCGCGCAACTGGAATACCCTGTGCAAACTGCGCGCCTTGTGCGAGGAAGCGCCGACTTAATTGCTTAACGGGAATATCTGTGGCGCGTTCGCCTATTTGCTTATCTAAAGCAACATAAGTTTCCCAAAAGCGCTAAAATATTTCGCACGATGTGAGCGAAGGTAAAGCAAGGTGGACAAAGATTTACTCAAGGGCCTGGTCCTGCTGATCGGCGCGATGCTGTTGCTGGCAGGCCTGTTCATTTTCGGTTCCGATTCCGGCCCGCAAAAAGCCAAGTGCATCGCGAATGCGCTGAAGGCTGGCGTCGCCTACGGCAATATCGACAAGGTGTGCAGCCTGACGCCGCACTAGGCGCCGGCGGCAAGCAAAAAAAATCCCGCAGGCAGCGGGATTTTTTTGTGGTCGATAAGCTACTGGAATTTGTCGCTGCTGTCGCGGCTTGCGCGGTAGCCGATCAGCACCAGGCCGACCAGCATCATGGCGAACACTTCGGGCTCGGGCAGTTCGGACATATTGGTCGGCACCGCGATGATCTCGGCATGGCGCACAGCGGCCAGGTCGGCCGCGCTCAGACGCAGGTAAGCGGGCTGCGGCGGCAGGTGCGTGGTGGCGCCGGCGGAGATAATTTCAGTAATGGCGGCGTCGGCGGCGCCGGCCAGCATCAGCGCAAGCCCGACCGCGAGTGCGTATTTTTTCACAGTGGTTCCTCTTTCTTGTTTGCTACTCAATTGGCACGAGCATACCTAAATTCGGGCAGCGCCGGCGTCCGATTGAAATTGGGTTTGGGCTTACGGCGTGCTGTGGCGGGCCAGCAAGTCGGCGCAGTAAGCGGTATCGGACAGGTCGAGCGCTCCCATCAAATGGTCGTCGGGATCGATTGCCGAAGCGCCCAACAAGCGCTTCCAGAAATGGATAAGGCGGCTCATGATGTTCTGTCCAAGTTGAAAGTCTAGCGATGATGAATTGGCACGCTGAGCTCTACAATACTTGAAACAAACTCTTACGACTGTCGTCATTTGTATCGCTTTGTCATGGATGCGTAGCAGCTCGCCAAGTATTTGCTTGTCGGCTTGATCATAAGGTGTTGTGCGGCAAAATTTTTTCTCGATTGCCGGGTTCACCTTCCTTTTTTTTGGCGGTATAGTCTCCATATCCCCCTTGCCTTCGGGCATCAGCCTGATGGCATCGGTTACGACCGGCCATAGCGGCATCGATGCCGCTGCCACTGCCGCGCCCCACACCCGCCGGCAGGCCAAACACCGAGTCCACATCCATAGAGTTTTCGTCATGCCCAATCTCGCCCAGCTCCAGATCGCCCTCAAGAATGTGTACGTGCGGATCGCCGTCGTCGTCCTGCTCGCGCTGGGGGTGGGCCTCGCGCTCTTCAAGAGCGAGGCGCCGCAGGACAGCGCGCCGCTGGTCCTGTCGCAGGATATTTCGGAGATCACCGCGCTGGCTGGCCAGAAGGACAAGCTCGAATTCCTGATGGTGGCCAGGCCGCTGTCGGAGTCGCCGCGCTATGTGTTCAAGTTCAAGGGCGCGCCCCAGCTGCATGTGGTCAAAGTGCCCAGCACCTCGCATCTGAGCCTGGAGCGCGAAGTGCTGCTCAAGAACGCGATCCCGTATTCGATCGCCAAGGACGACTTCCTGGCCGCGCACAAGGGCGTGCTGCTGGACGAAGGCGAGAACGGCGCGGCCACCGAAGCGGGCGCCTTCCTGAAGCGCCATGCGCTCGACATCCTGGTGATCCTGTTCCTGATCTATGTGATGAAGTTCGGCGTGCCCGGGATGGGCATGAGCGCCGCGGTGATCATGCCCGACAAGCTGAAAGGCAGCATGGACGACTTGATCGGCATGGACGACATCAAGCAGGAAGTGCTGCACCTCGAAGACATGATCCGCAACCGCAGCGAATACCAGTCGCACAACATCGACAAGCCCTTCAACGTGATGCTGACCGGGCCGGCCGGCACCGGCAAGACCAAGCTGGTGGGCTACCTGGCCAAGAAACTCAATGTGCCGCTGATCCAGGCCTCCGGTTCGGCGCTCGAATCGGGTTATGTGGGCGGCGGCTCGAAGGCGCTCAACGCCCTGTACCGCAAGGCCTGCGCGCGCGGCAGCTGCATCATCTTCCTGGACGAAGCCCAGACCCTGTTCATGCCGCGCGGGCGCGGCGAAAAGAAATGGGAAGACGACACCGCCAACACCCTGCTTGGTCTGCTCGACGGCGTCAAGAGCGACAAGGGCGCCGGCGTGATCTGGGTGGTGGCCTCGAACTTCGACGACGCCTCGACCGACATGGACGAAGCGATGCTGCGCCGCTTCTCGGTGAAGATCAACTTCCGCCTGCCGAACAAGAGCGAGCGCGGCGAACTGCTACGCAGCTTCTTGAAGCGCAAGAAGGACGGGCTGGTCGACTGGGATGACCTCGACCTGAACCAGGTCGCCGAGATGACCGCCAACCTCAGTCCCGCGCTGCTGGAAACCGTGGTCGAACGGGCCAGCATGATCTCGATCCAGGAGAAGACGATCATCAACACCGACCTGATGTTCCGCGCCTTCGAGCGCGCCACGCTGGGCCTGACCGACCGCGCCACCACCGCCGACAAAGACAAGCAGCGCGAGCGCGTCGCCTTGCACGAGCTGGGCCACTTCTTCATGCAGATCGATCCTTACCTGCGCCAGGGGATGTCGCTGGAACAGGTGAAGGCCAAGTCGCACCTGCTCAAGATCAGCACCGAGTCGGTGTCGAAACTGGGCGCGCTCGGCTATGTGCTGCAGTCGGGCGACGACGTCTCGCTGCGCACGCTGGAAGAACTGGAGCAGGACGTGATCCAGCTGTATGGCGGGGTCGCGGCCGAGGAGCTGTTCTACGGCGCGCGCGGGATTTCGGTGGGCAGCCAGAACGACATCGAGAAGGCGACCAGGATGCTGAACCTGATGGTCAACCGGCTGTCGATGTATTCGCGCTCGAAGATCGACTACACCCAGCTCAAGCAAGAGGGCAGCGGCGAGCACACGATCCGCCAGGTGGAAGAGAAGTCGGACGAGTTGTACAGCTACACCCTGGGCGCGATCCGCGACTACAAGGCGGTGATCGAGTCGCTCAAGGACACGCTGCTCGAGCAGTACGTGCTGTCGAAGGACGCCGTGTTCGCGCTGCTGGAAGAGCGCCACGAACTGCTGACGACCGACATCGCCGGCCCGCGGCTGGGCAACCTCAAGCTGTGCGTGGACAGCGCCGCGACTGCGGTCTGACGCTTCGTCCCGCGTCCCCTGCGCCAGTACAACTGGCCTATAATCGTCGTCGCCAGGTCGCATGACCTGATTACGGAGATGACGATGGGCCGCAAAGTCTTTGTTACCGGCGTGGGCATGATCCCGTTCGCCAAGCCGGGCGCCAGCGCGCCTTACGACCAGATGGGCGCGCAGGCCGCGCGTCAGGCGCTGGAAGACGCGGGCATCGGCTACGACCTGGTCGAGCAGGCTTATGCCGGCTACGTCTACGGCGACTCGACCAGCGGCCAGAAGGCCTTGTACCAGGTCGGCATGACCGGCATCCCGGTCATCAACGTCAACAACAACTGCTCGACCGGCTCGACCGCGCTATACCTCGCGCGTCAGGCGATCGCCAGCGGCGCGGCCGACTGCGTGCTGGTGCTCGGCTTCGAGCAGATGAGCCCCGGCGCGCTGGGCTCCGTGTTCACCGACCGTCCCAGCCCGTTCGACCCGTTCGACGCGGTCACCGACAAGCTGGTCGGCATGCCCGAGATCCCGCTGGCGCTGCGCTACTTCGGCGGCGCCGGCCTGTCGCACATGAAGAAATACGGCACCCCGTTCGAGGCCTTCGCCAAGATCCGCGCCAAGGCCAGCCGCCACGCGGTCAACAATCCGCTGGCGCTGTTCCGCAAGGAGGTCAGCACCCAGGACGTGCTCGACGCGCCGATGATCTGGCCCGGCGTGATGACGCGCCTGATGGCCTGCGCGCCCACCTGCGGCGCCGCCGCCGCGGTGCTGGTGTCCGACGCCTTCGCCAAGAAGCACGGCCTGAAGGCCGATGTCTTCATCGCGGCCCAGGCCATGACCACCGACCGCGCCAGCACCTTCGATGCGAACGACATGATGCGGGTGGTCGGCTACGAGATGAGCCGGGACGCCGCGGCCCAGGTATATGCCGAAGCCGGCATCGGCCCCGACGACCTCGACGTGGTCGAGCTGCACGACTGCTTCGCCCACAACGAGTTGATCACCTACGAAGCGCTGGGCCTGTGCCCGGAGGGCGGCGCGGACAAATTCATCAGCGACGGCGACAACACCTACGGCGGCAAGGTCGTCACCAATCCATCCGGCGGCCTGCTGTCGAAGGGCCATCCGCTGGGCGCGACCGGGCTGGCCCAGTGCTACGAACTGACCCACCAGCTGCGCGCCACGGCCGGCGCGCGCCAGGTGCGGGGCGCGCGCGTCGCGCTCCAGCATAACCTCGGCCTCGGCGGCGCCTGCGTGGTCACCCTGTACCAGGCGGCGTGAGCATGGACATCGCCCGCTCGTGGAGCACGCCGGAGCTGGAAGACTTCCGCGCCGCGGTGCGCCGCTTCATCGCCGCTGAAATCACGCCGCACCAGGAGCGCTGGAAAAAACAGCAGCACGTCGACCGCGCGCTGTGGAACAAGGGCGGCGCGATCGGCATGCTGCTGGCCGATATCCCCGAAGAGTACGGCGGCGCGGGCGGCAGCTTCGCGCATCAGTCGGTGGTGTTCGAGGAGCTCGGCGACGCGGGCGACATGGCGTTCGGCGTGCACGTGCATGCGATCGTCGCGCACTACCTGCTGAACCAGGGCACCGAGGCGCAGAAGCGCAAGTACCTGCCGCTGCAGGCCAGCGGTGCGATGGTGGCGGCGATTGCGATGTCCGAACCGGCCGCGG
>Ga0193702_1000557_pt1 | contig 11575 bp, 10 predicted proteins | sample U3a1metaG_FD_143060 | JGI IMG/M metagenome (GOLD analysis project Ga0193702, IMG submission 143060) | Soil microbial communities from a riparian zone of the East river system, Colorado, United States - U3a1 | ecosystem: Environmental > Terrestrial > Soil > Riparian zone | place: USA: East River... | reverse complement strand
GTCGATGCGCACCAGGGCCGGCACCGCGACGCTGACGAAGATCCCCGGCACCAGGTTGATGAAGAACAGCCACTGCCACGAGTAGTTATCGGTGATCCAGCCGCCCACCGTCGGCCCCAGCGTGGGCGCGAGCGAGGCGATGGCGCCGATGGTGGCCGCCGCGATCACGCGCTGCGGCCCCTGGAAGAAGGCGAAGGCGGTGGTGAACACCAGCGGGATCATCGAGCCGCCGAGGAAGCCCTGCAGCGCGCGGAACGCGATCATGCTCTGGATGTTCCAGGCCGCGCCGCACAGCAGGCTGCTAAGCGTGAAGCCGACCGCCGACACGCAGAACAGCCAGCGCGTCGACATCACGCGCGACATCCAGCCCGACAGCGGAATGACGATGATCTCGGCGATCAGGTAGCTGGTTTGCACCCACACGATTTCGTCCGCGCCGGCCGACAGCCCGCCGCCGATTTCGCGCAGCGAGGCCGAGACGATCTGGATGTCAAGCAGCGCGATGAACATGCCGACGCACATCGCGCCGAACGCGAACACCTTGGCCGCCGTCGTCATCTGCGACGGCTCGATCAAACCGGCGCCGGCGCTCATGGCTTTGCGTCCGGTGCGCTGCGCGAATCGACCACCGCCACCACCGACAGGCCGGGGCGCAGCACGCCGAGCACGCCGTCGGCCTCGTCGAGCACGATGCGCACCGGGACGCGCTGGACGATCTTGGTGAAATTGCCGGTCGCGTTTTCCGGCGGCAGCACGCTGAATTGGGCGCCGGTGGCCGGCGCCAGGCTGGCCACGCGGCCGTGGAAGGCGCGGCCGGGCAGGGCGTCGACCTCGATCAGCGCACGCTGGCCGGGACGGAACCTGGCCAGCTGGCTCTCCTTGAAATTGGCGTCGACCCACAAGCCGCGGGCCGGGACGATCGACAGCATGTGCGCGCCGGGTTGCGCAAAGGCCCCGGTGCGGGCGTAACGGTTGCCGACCACGCCGTCGAGCGGCGCGCGGATGTCGGTGTAGCTCAGATTCAGGGCGGCGAGTTCGCGTTCGGCCACCGCTTGCGCCAGCGCGGCCTGCGCTTGCAGCCGGCGCGAGGCGATCACCGCGAGCTCGCGTTCGGCCGCGGCCTGTCCCGCTTGCGCCTTCTGGCCGTTGGCCAGCGCCTGCTGATAGTCGGCGTCGGCACGCTGCGCGCTCTGGACCGACACCGCGGCCTTCTGCGCCAGGTTGCGGTAGCGCTGCTGGTCGTCGTGCGAGCGCGTGGTTTCGGCGGCGCTCGCGGTCACGCCGGCCCGCGCTTGCGCGATCACCGCCTGCTGCAGTGCGCGCGTGGCGTCGAGGTTGGCGAGCAGCGCCTGCTGCGCGGCGACCGCGGCGTCGGCCTTGGCCAGCGCGGCGCGGTAATCGCGGTCGTCGAGTTTGACCAGCAGCTCGCCCGCGTGCACCAGCTGGTTGTCGGTGACCGCGGCGCGCACGATGTAGCCGGCCACCTTGGGGCTGATCACGGTGATGTCGCCGCCGACGTAGGCGTCGTCGGTATTTTCCAGGAAGCGGCCGTCGCGCCACCAGTGCCAGCCGTAGGCGCCCGCGGCCAGCGCCGCGGCGATCGCGACCACGGCCGCGATGCGGGTCTTGCCGCCGAATTTGGCGGGCGGGTGGATGGTGGTCTGGCTCATGGTCGATGCTCCTGGCGATGGGTGGGGGTGAAAAAATCACTTGCTTTCAAATTGAAAGTAACTATACACTTGCAACTATTGGATTGCAAGTTACTTTTAAAACCCACTCCGGAACCCACGATGAACACCCATCAATCGGCCATCGGGCGCGCGCTTCTTGCGGCGGCCGGCGCGCTCTTGCTGTCGGCTTGCGCCGCCGGTCCCGACTACCTTGCGCCGCGCGCCGCGATGCCGGCCGCGTTCCCGCATGCGGCGGCCAACAAGGGCGCGCCGCCGGCGCTCGATGCCTGGTGGAGCGCGTTCCACGACCCGGCGCTGGACCGCATCATCGAGCGGGCGCTGGCCCAGAATCTCGACCTGGCGGCGGCGCTGGCGCGGGTCGACCAGGCGCGCGCCGTGGCCCGGCTGGCCGGCGCCAAGCTGCTGCCGTCGCTCGGCGCGAACGCCAGCGTCGCGGCGCAGCGCCAGTCGACCGAAAGCCCGCTCGGCGCGCTCGCCGGCAGCCAGCCCGGCTACGAGCGCAACGTCACGCTGTACGCGGGCGGGGTCGGCGCCAGTTGGGAGATCGACCTGGCCGGCGGCTTGCAGCGCGCTCTGGAGGCCGACAGCGCCGAAGCGCAGGCCGCCGAGGCCGACCGGCTCGGCGTGCGCGTCTCGGTCGCGGCGGAAGCGGCCGATACCTACTTCCGCGTGCGCGGCGCCCAGGCCCGCATCGCGTTGGCCGAAGCCGAGATCGAGACCGACGCCGGCCTGCTCGCGCTGGTGAATATGCGGCTGGGCGAAGGCATCGGGAGCCGGCGCGAGCAGGCCCAGGCCGAGGCGCGGCTGGCGCAGGTCAGGGCCACGATCCCGCCGCTGCGCGCCGAACGCGATATGCAGCTGAACCGGCTCGACGTGTTGATGGGCGCCCATCCCGGCAGCTACGCGCAGGAACTGGCGGCGCCGGCCGCGATCGGCGCCGCGCCGCCGCTGTCGGGCGTGCTGCGGCCCGAGGACTTGCTGCGCCGCCGGCCCGACGTGATCGCCGCCGAGCGCAGGCTGGCCGCGACCAGCGCGCGCATCGGCGTGGCGGCGGCCGAGTACTACCCGAAGCTGTCGCTGTCCGCGCTGCTCGGCTTCGAAAGCCTGCGCAGCGCGACGCCGAGCGCGGCCAGCTTCCAGCCGCAAGCGCTGGCCGGCATCCGCTGGCGGCTGTTCGATTTCGGCCGCGTCGATGCGGAAGTGGCGCGCGCCAAGGGCGCGAACGCGGAGGCGCTGGCGCGCTACCGGCTATCGATGCTGCGCGCGACCGAGGACGTGGAGAACGCGCTGGTCATGGCGATCGAGCTGCAGGCCGCGCGCAAGGAATTGACCGATGAAGTCGACGCCTCGGCGCGCGCCCGCGACGCCGCGCGCGAAGCCTATCTCGGCGGCGCCGTCAGCCTGATCGAAGAACTCGAACAGGACCGCCAGCTGCTGGCCGCGCGCGACCAGCTGAGCCAGGCCGACACCGACAGCAACCGCGCCTTGGTGGCGACCTTCCGCGCCCTCGGCGGCGGCTGGTAGGGCCGCGCGCAAGCTCAGTCCCAGCCCTGGTCGCGGTCGGTTTCCTGCGCTTCGATATCGAGCGCGAACATCGCTTCCAGTTCGTCGCGCGCCTGCTTGGAGAAGGAGATCATTTGCTCCTGGTCCTTGTAATGCGGGTAGACCTTGGCCAGGCTCTGCGTGTTCAGTTCGCGGAATTTCTGCGTCGCCTGGCGCGCGCGGTAGGCGCCGAAGCCCAGCTCGTGCAGCACCTGGCGGCCCAGCATCAGCGCCGACTCGAAGGTCTCGCGCTCGATGATGCTCACGCCGCGGTCCATCAGGTCGTAGTAGTGGGTCACGTTGCGCGCGCGCGCCATGATCGGCAGCGTGGGGAATTCGCGCCGCACCGCGTCCACCAGTTTCAGGCTGTCGGCGATGTCGTCGACCGCCACCACCAGCGCGCGCGCCTTGGCCGCGCCGGCCGCGTGCAGCAGGTCGATGCGCGTCACGTCGCCGTAGTAGACCTTGACGCCCAGCCTGCGCAGCACGTCGATCTGGTCCGGGTCGTGGTCGAGCACCGTGAGCTTGATGCGGTTCACCTTCAGCAGCCGGCCGACGATCTGGCCGAAGCGGCCGAAGCCGGCGATGATCACATGGCCTTCGTTGGCCTCGATCCGGTCGGCCTTGCGCTTCTTCTTCTCTTCGCGAAAGTGGGGCGCGATGAAGTTGTCGTGCACGAGCAGCAGCAGCGGCGTGGCGACCATCGACAGCGCGACCACCACCACCAGCAGCGAGGCGATGGCGGGCGTGAAGACCTGGGCCGTCTCGGCCGCACCGAACACCACGAAAGCGAACTCGCCGCCCTGCGACAGCAGCAGCGCGAAGAAGGCCTGCTGCGCGCGCGGGATGCCGAACAGTTTGCTCAGGCCATACAGCAGCGCGATCTTGATCGCCAGCAGGCCGGCCACCAGCAGCAGGATCAGCCCGGGCTGGGCCAGGAACACGCCGAAATCGACCGACATGCCGACCGCGATGAAGAACAGGCCAAGCAGCAGGCCCTTGAACGGTTCGAGGTCGGTTTCGAGCGCGTGGCGGTATTCGGAATCGGCCAGCAGCACGCCGGCCAGGAAGGCGCCGAGCGCGGCCGACATGCCGATCCACTGCATCAGCATCGCGATCGCGATCACCAGCAGCAGCGCGAAGGCGGTAAAGATTTCGCGCATGCCGGACTTGGCGATCGCGCGCAGCGCCGGGCTGACGAGGTAGCGGCCGCCGACGATCAGCGCGCCGAACACCGCCAGCGCGCGCAGCGTCTCGGGCCAGCCATGGCCGCGCGCCTCGGCCGCCACGCCGAGCATCGGCACGATGGCGATCAAGGGGATCGCGGCGATGTCCTGGAACAGCAGGATGGTGAAGCCGGCGTTGCCGGCCGGCGTAGAGCGCAGCTTGCGTTCGTCCAGCGTGGCGAGCGCGATCGCGGTGGACGACAGCGACAGGCCGAGCGCGGCGACCAGCACCACCTTCCAGTCCGCGCCCAGCAGCAGGCCGGCCGCGCCCAGCGCCGCGGCCACGCCGAACACCTGGGCCCCGCCCCAGCCGAAGATCGGCCGCCGCATCGACCACAGGCGGCGCGGTTCGAGTTCGAGCCCGATCAGGAACAGCAGCAGCACCACCCCGAATTCGGAGAAGTGCAAGATGGTGTCGACCTCGCTGATCAGGCGCAGGCCCCAGGGGCCGATGGCGATCCCCGCCAGCAGGTAGCCGAGCACCGCGCCGAGACCGAGCCGGGTGGCGATCGGCACCGCGATCACGGCCGCCGCGAGGTAGACCACGGCGTTGAGCAGCACACTGTGTTCCATGGTGTCAGCCTTGGGACGGTAGGGTGAATTGGCGCAGGCGCTCGGCGAAGGCCGCGACGTGGGCGTCGAGCTGGTCCTCGTGGCACAGGTGGGCGGCGTGCAGGATCAGCGGCGGCTGCCAGTCCATGCCGCACAGCGCCGCGGTCTGGCGGTAGGGCGGCAGGTAGTCGTCGAACGGCCGGCCGTGGCTGGCGCCGGCGCGGTAGCTGTCGGCCGGGCCGCCGGTGGTGGCGACCAGCCAGTAAGCCTTGCCCTTGAGCGCGTCGCCGCCCGGCCCGAAGGCCCAGCCGGGCTGGAACACCACGTCCACCCATTCCTTGAGCAGGGCGGGCATGCTGTACCACTGGATCGGATGCAGGAACACCACGGTGCCGGCGGCGGCCAGGCGCGCCTGTTCGGGCGCGGGGTCGATGTAGAAATCGGGATAGGTTTCGTACAGGTCGTGTACGTCGACGTGCGGGAGGGCGCGCGCCGCGTCGGCCAGCTTGCGGTTGACGCGCGAGCGCTGCGGCGCCGGATGCGCGTAGACGACCAGGACAGTAGGTGGAGCGGGCATGGCGGACGCTTCGATGGCGACGTGGGTCTATAGCATACAACGCTGTGTCGAAAAACATTACATCGCTCGCGGTCCGCCGTCCTGTATTTATCGCAAGACCTTGATTAATTGAAACAAGTTCCTTATGGCATCCTTTTTGCTTGTTCAACTGACAAAACTATTCGATGAATCCGAGAGAACGAGGGCGCGGCAATGAGCTTGTTGACATCGCTGTTCGCGCGCACCCGCCGCAAGAACCAGCAGACGATCGCGGCCCGCACCGCGGCGGTGATCGACCACGTCATTTACGACGTCGGTATCGATGCCTTGGTGAATGGAACCTTGCTGCTCGACAAGCGCATGCGTCCACGTTTCATCGGCTCGCGCAGCGTCGCGGGCCCCGACGTGATCGCCGTGGTGGCGGTGCGCGAACTGGCCGAGGCCGAGGTGTTCCGCACCCTCGGCTATTCGCTCGCGCTGGACCGATCGACCCTGAATGTGCACACCGGCTGCCTGGTGTTCGCGGTGATGCGCGAATTCAAGGCGCAGTCGCCGGTGTTCCGTTCGCTGCCCTGACTTTTCCGGCACTTGCGCTGGTGCGGGTCAGGGACCGAAGCGCGCCGACAGCCCGTCGGTCACGGCCTGGTACAGCACCATGCGGGTGGCCTCGCGCTGCCAGTAGCCCTTGTGGGCCTTGGCCGGCAGAGCCCAGACCGGGTCGGCCACGTCGCGCACGCGGCGCGGGTCCGGCGTCCCGGGCGGTTCGTCGTAGTAATCGAGCGCCCCGCTGATGATATCGGCGCGCGCATGGACATTGATCCACCAGCGCGGCCGGAACGAGTAGGACTGGATCATCGGCTGCACGGTTGCCGCCAGCGCCTCGCGCACCACCGCATCGCCCACATGCTGGCGGAACAGGAAGGCGGTCTTGTCGAGCGGCGAGCCAAGCGTGATGAAGGCGTGGCTGCGTTCGGCCGCATGCAGGCCGTTGCTGGCCTGGTCTTTGCGAAACAGCGCGTTCAGGGTATCGTAGGCCACTACCGAACCGAGCGAGTGGCCGACCACGACCACCTTGCCGTATTCGAAGACCGGTGCGGCGGTGCCGGCGTGCGCACTGGCGAGGGCGCGATAGACCACGCTCGCGGCGCGCATGCCGATGCCCTTGATTTCGTCGCGGATGCGCCAGAACTCGTTGACCTCGTTGCTGCTGACGTAAATCGCGACGTCGCCCATGTACTGAATGACGAAGCGGCGGATGAAGTAGCTGGCCACCAGCAGCGGCAGCGCCGCCGCGTACCACCACGGGTGCGCGCTCAGCTCCCAGTCGAAGCGTTCGAGCAGCAGGTAAGCCACCACATAAAAGGCGAGACCCGCCATCGCCAGGCAGGGGGCGAGCACAAACAGCAGCGCGAGCAGCAGTTGCGCAGTGCCGTTCTTGACCTTGAGCCGGCGCCGGCCGCCAAACATCCAGCGGTCGAAGCTGCCCGCGAGGCTGGCCATCAAACCTTCCCAGCCGGCGCGCAGCAGGAACCAGGTCGCGCGCCAATAGCCGATCGCGCCTTCGGTCAGCGGCGCCCAGTAGGCTTCATACAAGTGGATGTGGCGTACCTCGCCGCTGGCATCGGAGCGAAGTTCCAGCTCGACCCGCGATACGGTGTTGTCGTCGGAACCGAGTTGGACCAGCCGCGCGCGGACCTGGGCGCTGCCGCCGCCGTGCGCCGCGCAGATCGCGTGGGCGACGCAGTCCAGCGTCTCGAACGGCACCTGCTGGCCCATGCCGTGGCAGACCAGCACCGCGGTCGGGCCGCTCGCAGGGAGCGAGGCGGGCGCCGACGTCTTCGGATCGTAATTGATCCAGCGGATTGCCGGTGCGAGGACCGGCTTGATATCGGCTCGCATGGTGCTCCTTCCTGCGGACGAGGTGGGAACGCCAGTGTAAGCGAAAGCGCCTCAGCGCGGACGGAAACGCACGTCGAGGCTCGACACCTCGGCATAGTGCTTGGGCTTCTTCGGCTTCTTGGGCTTCTTGACCACTTGCCCCGCGGTGTCGGTGATCGGTACCCGGTGCTCGGGCTCGAAGCCCGCTTCGTCGATGCGCTGCAAGGTCTGCCTGGTGAGGATTTCGATCGCCGCCAGCTGCTGCACTTCGTCGGCGCAGACCAGCGACACCGCCTCGCCCGAGGCGCCCGCGCGGCCGGTGCGGCCGGTGCGGTGGATGTAATCCTCGGCCACGGTCGGCAGGTCGAAATTGACCACCTGCGGCAGGTCGTCGATGTCGAGCCCGCGCGCGGCGACGTCGGTGGCGACCAGCACCTGCACCTCGCCGGCCTTGAAGCGCTCGAGCGCGCGCAGGCGCGCCGGCTGCGGCTTGTCGCCATGGATGGCATCGGCCGCCACGCCGTGCGCCTGCAGCGTATCGACCAGCTGGTCGACGCCCTTGCGGGTCTTGACGAACACCAGCACCTGGCCCCAGCGCCGGCTGCGCAGCAGGTGCAGGAACAGCTCCGGCTTGCGCTTCTTGTCGACCGGGACCAGCCACTGCTTGATGGCCTTGACGGTGGTATTGCGCGGACTCGCTTCGATGCTCAGCGGGTCGATCAAGAGCTTGCCGGCCAGCGCGCGGATCGCATCCGAGAAGGTGGCCGAGAACAGCAAGGTCTGGCGCCGCGTGGGCAGGGCCGCGAACACCGCGTCGAGCTCGCGCGAGAAGCCGAGGTCGAGCATGCGGTCGGCCTCGTCCAGCACCAGCGTTTGCAGCTGGTCGAACTTGACCGCGTTCTGGCGGTGCAGGTCGAGCAGGCGGCCCGGCGTGGCGACCAGCAGGTCGAGGCCTTTGCGCAGCTTCATCATCTGCGGGTTGATGCTGACCCCGCCGTACGCGACGTGGGTGCGCAGCGGCAGGTTGGCGCCGTAAGCCCGGAAGCTCTCATGCACCTGCTCGGCCAATTCGCGGGTCGGCACCAGCACCAGTGCGCGCACCGAATTGGCGGCCACCTGCGAGCCCTCCATGGTCAGGCGCTGCAGCAGCGGCAGGGCGAAGCCGGCGGTCTTGCCGGTGCCGGTCTGGGCCGCGGCCATCATGTCGCGCCCGGCCAGCACGGCGGGAATGGCTTGCTGCTGGACCGGCGTGGGCGTGCGGTAGCCCAGGGTCTCGAGCGAGCGCAGGAGTGGGTCGATCAGGCCGAGCGAGACAACGACATTGGGAAAACCTTGCAGCTGGAAGAGAATAGGCGACAGTTTACCCTGCCGCGCGCCGGCAAGCGCCAAAACCGCGCGGCAGGCGGTCAGCGGGCGGGCAGGACGGTGGCGGCGGCCGGCTGGGCGACGGTCGGCTTGATGGGCTCGTGCCTGTCCTTGCAGGCGGCCAGCAGCAGGCAGGCCAGCAGCAGGGCGCGCCACGGGAAGCGGGATGTATCCATGGGAATCTCCCTGAAAATCCCATCATATCGGCAACCGCGGCCGGATGGCGCGCTGTAAAAACGGCCAAAACCATGATAGATTTTGTGGCGGCAAGATTATCCGAGAGAAAAACAATCATGAAGGGGAAATAAGCATGGCCCAGCATTCCCGCAGGACCCATTTGTTGGCAGCACTGATCGCGCTGGCGCTGGCCGGGGCGGCGCCCGCGCTGCCCGCGGCCGAAGCGGCCGGCGCGCCGGCGCTGGCGGCCGCCACGGCGGCCAAGCCCGATCCCGCGTTCGACCTGTGGGCCGACCAGTTCGCCGCCGACTGGGTGCGCCTGTCGCCCGAACGCGCCAGCGCGGTCCAGTATTTTTCAAGCCCCGAGCAGGCCGCGCTCGACCGCCAGCTTACGCCGCTGACCCAGGCCCAGCGCAACAAGGCGCATGCGCTGGCCGCGGCCGGCGTGGCGCGCCTCGACCAGTTCCTCGCCGGGCCATTGAGCGCCGGCCAGCGGGTGTCGGCGCTGACCATGCGCTGGTCGCTGGCCAATGCACTGGCCGCCGAGCCGTTTGAAGACCACAGCTTCGTGTTCTCGCAATTTAGCGGCACCCATATTGCGCTGGTCTCCTTCATGACCGAGACCCATCCGCTGCGCCGCGCGGCCGACGTCGACAGCTACCTCGCGCGCCTCGAACAGATCGGCACGCGCATGGACGAGGCCACCGCGCGTGCGCGTGCGGCGGCCGCGCGCGGGCTGATCCCGCCCCGCTTCATCCTCGAAAAAGCGCAGGGCCAGGTGGACGCTTTCCTGAAACCGGCGCCCGCGCAAAACGTGCTGGTGAGCGCGCTGGCGCGGCGCAGCGAGACGCTGGCCGACCTCACGCCGGCAGCGCGCGCCGCGGCGCTGGCCAAGGCCGCCCGCATCGTCGCCGAACAGATCGTGCCGGCGTATGCGCGCACCCAAACCTTCCTCGCCGAGCTGCATCCGCGTACCGGCGACGCGGCCGGCCTCTCGCGCCTGCCGAACGGCGCCGCCGCTTACGCCCAGGCGCTGGCCGGCTTCACCGGCACCGCGCTGAGCGCAGCCGAGATCCACGCGATCGGCCTGCGCGAAGTGGCGCGCATCGAAGCCGAGATGGACCGTCACCTGCGCGCCCTCGGCTTCACCGAAGGCGGCATCGCGGAGCGCATGCGCAAGCTCGATGCGACCTTCCAGCCGGCCGCCGGCGCCGATCCGCGCCCGGCGCTGCTGGCGCGCTACACCGGGATGGTGCGCGACGCCGAGCGCCGCAGCGACGCCCTGTTCAAGCTGAAGCCGCGCGCACCGGTCGAAGTGCGGCGCGAACCGGCGCTGACCGAGGCCAGCGCGGCGGCCCACTATTCGATTCCGGCGCCGGACGGCAGCCGCCCCGGCGTGTTCTGGGTGCCGATGCCCGGCCCGACCTTCAAGATGGTGCAGATGCGCAGCCTGTCGTATCACGAGGCGGTGCCGGGCCACCATTTCCAGCTCGCGATCCAGCAGGAGTTGAGCGGCTTGCCGAAGTTCCGCAGCATGCGCATCTTCGGCGGCGGCAGCGCGCATACCGAGGGCTGGGCGCTGTACACCGAGCGGCTGGCGGTGGAGCAGGGCTGGTACGCGGGCGACCTGCCGGCGCTGCTCGGCGCGCTCGATTCCGAGCTGTTCCGCGCGCGCCGGCTGGTGGTCGACACCGGCCTGCACACCAAGGGCTGGACGCGCCAGCAGGCGATCGACTACGGCATCGATGCGTCCGAGGTCGAGCGCTATGTGGCGTGGCCGGGCCAGGCCTGTTCCTACATGCTGGGCATGCTGCGCATCGTCGAGTTGCGCGAAAAGGCGCGCGCGGCGCTGGGGCCGAAGTTCTCGCTGCCGGCCTTCCACGACGTGGTGCTGCGCACCGGCTCGGTGCCGATGGACGTGCTGGGCGCGGTGGTCGACCAGTGGATCGCGGAGCAGAAGGCGAGCTGACCTGGTGGGCTGCATTTGGTTCCCGCGCGGCGCTTGCGTGTCCGCACGGGACGCCGGAGGGATTCGTGAAATAGTGAGTGCTGCTTGCTATACTGATCCCGAGGAGGGCGCATGGCTGGAGCGCGTTTCAATCCCTTGACTTACGCAAATTCACTCGAAGCTGCCGATTTCAACCGGGCGCAGGCCGAAGCGCTTGCGCAAGGCTTTGCCGATCTCCGTTCCGACATACAGGAAATGGACGCTAGGCTGCGCAAGGAAATCGTTGACAGCAAGATCGAGATGATCAGATGGATCGTCGGCGTCTGGATGCTGCAGACGGCGACGACCTTCACGATCGTCAAGCTCGTCGCCGGATCGTGAAATAGTGGGCACCGCTTGCTATACTGATCCCGAGGAGGGCGCATGTCTGCCGCGCGTTTCAATCCCTTGACTTACGCGAATACACTCGAAGCCGCCGGCTTCAACCGGGCGCAGGCCGAAGCGCTTGCGCAGGGTTTTTTCGATCTCCGTTTCGACATGCAAGAAATGGAAGAAAGGCTGCGTGCGGAGATGGCCGCCCTACGCAAGGAGATCGCCGACAGCAAGGTCGAGACGATCAAATGGATGGTCGGTCTCTGGC
>Ga0193702_1000556_pt1 | contig 11576 bp, 10 predicted proteins | sample U3a1metaG_FD_143060 | JGI IMG/M metagenome (GOLD analysis project Ga0193702, IMG submission 143060) | Soil microbial communities from a riparian zone of the East river system, Colorado, United States - U3a1 | ecosystem: Environmental > Terrestrial > Soil > Riparian zone | place: USA: East River... | reverse complement strand
GTGCGCGGCGCCCGTCAGCCAGTCGTCCATCACGCCCTTCCCCGCACGGCTGCTTCGACCGCGGTAATCGCTTTCAGGATTTCTTCGCTGGTGGCCGGCGCATTCAGCGGCGGATGGACCTTGTGGCCGCCGACCGCCGACACCGCGTCGCGGATCGCGAAGAACACCGAGAACGGCAGCAGCAGCGGCGGCTCGCCCACCGCTTTCGAACGGTGGATGCTGTCCTCCACGTTGCGGTTCTCGAACAGGCGCACCCGGAAGTCCTCGGGACAGTCGGACACGCCGGGGATCTTGTAGGTCGACGGCGCATGCGTCATCAGCTTGCCGCCCGGGTTCCACCACAACTCCTCGGTGGTGAGCCAGCCCATGCCCTGGATGAAGGCGCCCTCGACCTGGCCGATGTCGATCGCCGGATTGAGCGACTGGCCGGCGTCGTACAGCGCGTCGGCGCGCAGCAGCTTCCATTCGCCGGTGAGGGTGTCGACCACCACCTCGGCCACCGCCGCGCCGTACGCGAAATAGGAGAACGGCCGGCCGTTCATGGTCTTCGGATCCCAGTGCAGGCCGGGCGTGGCGTAGAAGCCGTCCGACCACAGCTGGACCCGCGCGAGGTAGGCCTTCTGCACCAGTGCCGCGAACGGCAGCTCGTGCCCGTTCACGCCGACCATGTCGGCCGCGAAGCGCACGCCGGTGACGTCGCCGCCATACAGCGTGACCGCATAGGCCGCGAGCCGCTCGCGGATCTTGCGCGCCGCGTCCTGCGCCGCCTTGCCGTTCAAATCGGCGCCGGTCGATGCCGCGGTGGCCGAGGTGTTGGCGACCTTGCTGGTGTCGGTCGCGGTGGCGCGCACATGCGACAGGTCCACGCCCAATTCCTGCGCCACCACCTGCATCACCTTGGTGTTGATGCCCTGCCCCATCTCGGTGCCGCCATGGTTGACGATGATCGAGCCGTCCACATACACATGCACCAGCGCGCCGGCCTGGTTCAGGTGGGTGACGTTGAAGGCGATGCCGAACTTGACCGGCGTGAACGCCAGCCCTTTCTTGAGCACTGGGCTGGCGGCGTTGAAGGCGGCGACCGCCGCGCGCCGCGCGCGGTAGTCGCTGGTCGCTTCGAGTTCGGCCGACAGCGCGTGGATCACATTGTCGGCCACCAGCTGGCCGTAGGGCGTGACGTTGCGCTCCTCGCGCCCGTAGAAATTCAGGCGCCGGATGTCGAGCGCGTCGCGCCCCAGATTGCGGGCGATCTCGTCGATCACGTATTCGATCGCGATCGCGCCCTGCGGCCCGCCGAAGCCGCGGAAGGCGGTGTTCGACTGGGTGTTGGTCTTGCCGCAGGCGGCGCGGATGTCGACGTCCGACAGGTAGTAGGTATTGTCGAAGTGGCAGACCGCGCGCGTGGCGACGGGGCCGGACAGGTCGGCCGAGAAGCCGGCGCGGGTGACCATGTCGACCTTGGCGGCGAGGATCCGGCCGTCGTCGTCGTAGCCGACTTCGTAGTCGTAATGGAAGCAGTGGCGCTTGCCGGTGACGAGCATGTCGTCGTCGCGGTCGGCGCGCAGCTTGACCGGGCGCTTGAGCTTCGCCGCGGCGATCGCGGCGGCCGCGGCCCACAGCGCCGACTGCGACTCCTTGCCGCCGAAGCCGCCGCCCATGCGCCGGCATTCGACCACGATGTTGTGCGAGTGGACCCCGAGCGCGTGCGCCACCACATGCTGCATCTCGCTCGGGTGCTGGGTCGAGCACAGCACCAGCATGCCCTTGTCTTCCTTCGGCATCGCGTAGGCGATCTGGCCTTCGAGGTAGAACTGCTCCTGGCCGCCGACATACAGCTCGCCCTTGACGGCATGCGGCGCGCGCTCGAACGCGGCCTGGCAGTCACCGCGCGCCAGCCGCATCGGCGGCAGCACCCAGGACTGCGCGGCCCTGGCGGCCTGCGGGGTCAGGATCGCGGGCAGTTCCTCGTAGTCGACCGTGGCCAGCCGCGCGGCGCGGCGCGCATGGTCGTGGGTATCGGCCACCACGATGAAGATCGGCTGGCCCACGTACTGCACCAGGCCATCGGCGAGGATCGGGTCGTCGTGGATGATCGGCCCGCAGTCGTTGGCGCCGGGGATGTCCGCGGCGGTGTAGACCGCGGCCACGCCGGCGGCGGCGCGCACCGCGGCAAGGTCGATCGACACGATTTTCGCGTGCGGCCTGGACGACAGCCCGAGCGCCGCGTGCAGCGTGCCTTGCAGCTCGGGGACGTCGTCGGTGTAGGTGGCCTGGCCGAGCACGTGCAGCTCGGCCGATTCGTGCGGCCGGGCCACGCCGACCGCGCTCCAGCCGGCGGCGCCGGTCAGGATCGATGCGCCTGCGTCGTTCATGCCGTGCTCCTCATGCGCGCAAGGCGAAAGCGTTGACCGCGGCGGCCGGCAGCGGCTGGCCGGTGCGCGTCTCGAACCAGAAGCGGCGTAGCAGGTTTTGCGCGGCTTGCATGCGGTAGGCGCCCGAGGCGCGCATGTCGCTGAGCGGCGCGTAGTCCTGCGCCAGCGCGGCCATGGCGTCGGCCAGCGCGTCCTCGGTCCAGGCGCGGCCGGCCAGCAGCGCTTCGGCCGCCGCTGCGCGCTTGGGCGTGGCCGCCATGCCGCCGAACGCGATGCGCGCGCCGCGGATCGTGTCGCCATCCATCGTGAACGCGAACGCCGCACACACGGCGGAGATGTCCTGGTCGAAGCGCTTCGCCAGTTTGTACGTGCGGAAGCGCACCGCGGCGCGCGGCAGCGGCACCCGCAGCGCCTGCACGAATTCGCCGGGCTGCATATCCTTGTGCTGGTAGCCGAGGTAGAAGTCTTCCAGCGCCAGCGCGCGCGCGCCCTGTTCGCCGCGCAGCACGACCTGCGCGCCGAGCGCGATCAGCCACGGCATCGAATCGCCGATCGGCGAGCCGTTGGCCACGTTGCCGCCCAGCGTGCCGGCGTTGCGGATCGGGAGCGAAGCGAAGCGCTGCCACATCTCGCCCAGTTCATCGGGATAGTGGCGACACAGCGCGGCGTAGGCGTCGTTCAGGGTGACGCCGGCGCCGATCTCCATCATCCCGGCCGCTTCGGTCACGCTCTTCAGGGCCTCGACGTGGCCGAGGTAGATGATGTCGTCCAGTTCGCGCATCTGCTTGGTCACCCACAGGCCGATGTCGGTGGAGCCGGCCAGCAGCACCGCCTTCGGCCGCTCGGCGCGCAGGCGCACCAGTTCGTCGAGGGTGCGCGGCGCGTGGAAGTGCTGGCCGCCGAAGCGGTAGCTGGCCAGCGTGTCGCGCTGCAGCGGCGCCAGCGCGGCGGCCAGCGCGGCGCGGTCGAAGGCCACGCGCGGCAGCTCGCCCATGCGGCGCGCGGCGTCGATGATCGGACGGTAGCCGGTGCAGCGGCACAGGTTGCCCGACAGCGCGTCGTCGATCGCGCGGCGGCTCGGCGTCTTGCCGTCCTGCTCCAGATACATGCCCCACAGGGACATCACGAAACCCGGCGTGCAGAAACCGCATTGCGAGCCGTGGCACTCGACCATCGCCTGCTGGACCGGGTGCAGCGCGCCGTCCGGCTGCTGCAGGTCTTCGACCGAGAACAGGGCCTTGCCGTCGAGCGTGGGCGTGAACTGGATGCAGGAATTGACGGCCTTCAGTGCGAGCCGGCCGTGTTCGAGCGAGCCGACCACCACCGTGCAGGCGCCGCAATCGCCCTCGGCACAGCCTTCCTTGGTGCCGCTGCAGTGCAGGTCCTCGCGCAGATGCTGGAGGATGGTCTGGGTCGGCGCGACGCCGGCCAGCTCCCGCACTGCGCCACGATGGTAAAAACGAATTGGATCTGACATGCTTGCCTCGGCTCTATCCCAGCATACAGGTTAACACCCGCAGCTGACGAGGATATGGCAATTCGATGATGTCGCTTATCACCAAAACTATATAGCAGGATGCTCGGCATGCCAATGACGGGCGATATCGATGCGCCGCGCGATCCATACCTTGTCGTGCCCCTGCACATAGTCGAGGAAGCGCGCCAGCGCCGCGGCGCGCGCCGGCCGGCCCGCCAGCCGGCAGTGCAGGCCGACCGACAGCATCTTGGGCCGGTCCAGGCCGTCCGGATCGCCCTCGGCGTAGAGCACGTCGAACGCGTCCTTCAAATAGTCGAAGAACTGGCTGCCGGAATTGAAGCCCTGCGGCGCGGCGAAGCGCATGTCGTTGGTGTCGAGCGTGTACGGCACCACCAGATGCGCCTTGCGCGCGGGGGCGCCGCCGGCGTCGGTGTAGTCCACCTGCTGCCAGAACGGCAGATCGTCGCCGTAATGGTCGGCGTCGTAGCTGAAGCCGCCGTGCTCGACCACCAGCTTGCGCGTGTTGGGCGAATCGCGGCCGGTGTACCAGCCCTGCGGCGCTTCGCCGGTCAGCTCGCGGATGATCTGCACCGCTTCCTGCATGTGGGCGCGCTCGGTGGCCTCGTCCAGGTTCTGGTAGGAGATCCACTTCAGGCCATGGCAGGCGATCTCGTGGCCGAGCTGGCGGAACGCGGCCACCGCCTCCGGATTGCGCTTGAGCGCCATCGAGACGCCGAACACCGTCAGCGGCAGCCGGCGCGCCTCGAACATGCGCAGCAGCCGCCACAGCCCGGCGCGCGAGCCGTATTCGTAGATCGACTCCATGCTCATGTGGCGCATCGGGAAGGCGGCCGCGCCGATGATCTCGGACAGGAAGGTCTCCGAGGCCGGGTCGCCGTGCAGCACGTTGTTCTCGCCGCCCTCCTCGTAGTTGAGCACGAACTGCAGCGCGATGCGCGCCTGGCCGGGCCAGCGCGGATGGGGCGGCGTGCGGCCGTAGCCGATCAGGTCGCGCGGGTAATTGTCGTAGGTCGTCATGGGCGGCGCCGGGGTGAAGGTATATCCCACATCATATATTGACTGATGTACATCGGTATATGATCCTTCCCATACGCACATATAGGAAACGCGATGGGAAAACTCAGTACGCACGTGCTCGACACCACCCAGGGCAAGCCCGGCGCCGGGGTCCGGATCGAGCTGTACGCCGTGGGCGCGGCCGGCCGCAGCCTGCTCACCACGGCGACCACCAACCACGACGGGCGCTGCAGCGCGCCGCTGCTGGAGGGCGACGCCCTGCAGGTCGGCCAATACGAACTGGTGTTCGCGGCCGGCGACTATTTCGCGGCGCAGGGCGCGGCGCTGGCCGAGCCGCGCTTCATCGACCGCGTGACGATCGCCTTCGGCATCGCCGACCCGGCCCAGAACTACCACGTGCCGCTGGTGGTCACGCCGTGGTCGTACGCGACCTACCGCGGCAGTTAGGCTTGTCCAGCAGAACGGTGCCGGCGGGCTAAACTTGGTATTCTTGGGCTGTCCGCGACGGGAGAGTCCATGTCCTTGCACATCGTCCATTTTATCGGCCCGATCAACCACAACTCGGTGTGTACGATCCGCAACCTGTGCCTGCAAGCCTTGCAGAGCGGCGCCAGCGAGATCGAGCTGCACCTGTCCACCGAGGGCGGCAACATGACGGCCGGCTTCGCGCTGTACTTCTTCCTGAAGTCGCTGCCCTTGCCGCTGACCACCCACAACATCGGCAGCGTGGAGTCGGTGGGTGTGGTGATCTTCCTGGCCGGACAGAAGCGCTATGCCTGTCCCGGCACGCGCTTCCTGGTCCATCCGCTGCATTGGGGCTTCGGCAACCTGGTGGCGGCCGACCATGCACGGGTGAGCGAGTGGCGCGACTGCCTCGACTTCGACGCCGAGCGCTACGCCCGCATCGTCGAGCAAGCGACCGGCAACGCCGGCCTGGGCGAGGACATCCGCGCCACCCTGACCGGCAACGCGCGCATCTTCGACGCCGAGCAGGCGTTGACGGCCGGCATCATCCACCAGGCGATCCAGGCCCGGCTGCCGGAGGCCGGGGTGACTTCGCACTGGTGGAATGGCTAATCCGCTTGCGGGTCGCTAAAAAAGCACATAATATTGAACGATTCAATGTGCATTTTTGCGCCGAAAGGTTGATGTGGGCATTACCAAGACCATCTACGCTGCCTCCACTGTCAGCATCACCGAACTGCGCCGCAATCCAGGCGCGGTGATCGAAGAAGCCGGCGCGCTTCCGGTGGCGATCCTGAACCACAACCGCGCCATCGCCTACCTGGTTCCAGCCGAGACCTTCGAATCCATGATCGAGCGGCTGGAGGACGTCGAATTGGCCGAATTCGTGCGAGAAAGGCGCCACGGCGAGACGGTGAAAGTGTCGCTCGATGACTTATGAACTCCGGTTTCACAAGGACGCGCTGAAGGAGTGGAACAAGCTGGATGCATCGGTCCGGCAGCAATTCAAGCCGCTTCTCGCGCGGCGGCTGGAGCAGCCGCATGTGCTTTCGGCGAGGCTGCACGGACATGACATGCACAAGGTCTACAAGATCAAGCTGCGCGATGCCGGCTACCGGCTGGTCTATGAGGTGAACGATGCGATCGTTACCGTGTTGGTGCTGGCCGTTGCCAAGCGCGACAAGAACGCAGCCTACACCTTGGCAAGCCGCCGCCGATGATGGCACCACACGGCGGGCATAGTCAAACTTGCATGCAACCCCGCCTTGCCTTAGAATTCACAGCTCTGCGGCTGCGATTGTGGCCGGACCGCTCTGGGCTCGGCCCGCTGCCGATGCCTCCCAGTTTCCCCATGCTGTTTTCCTGACGGTGACCCTTGGATACCGTGCCGCTCTGGGTACTCTTGCTTGCCCTCTGCCTCCTGATCCTGTGCTCGGCTTTTTTCGCGATGGCGGAAACAGCCCTCATGGCCGCCAATAAATATCGCCTGCGCCACCTCGCGAAACGCGGCCACCGCGGCGCCATCACCACGCTCTGGCTGCTCGACCGCACCGACAAGCTGCTGTCGCTGGTGCTGATCGCCAATACCCTGATCAACGCCATGGCCACCGCGCTGGTCACCGCGATCGCCATCCTGTTCTTCGGCCACGAGGAAAGCGTGATCACCATCGCCACCGCGGTGGTGGCCTTCCTGCTGATCGTGTTCGCCGAGATTTCGCCCAAGGTGATCGGCGCCACCTATCCCGAGCGCATTGCGCTGACCGCCAGCCGCCTGCTCAAGCCCTTGATGGCGGTCGCCAAGCCGGTGATCTGGTTCGTCAACCTGTTCGTCAGCATCGTGCTCAAGCTGTTGCGCATCCGCGCCGGCCAGCAGGACCAGCAGCACCGCCTGTCGCCCGACGAGCTGCGTTCGATCGTGCTCGAAGGCGGCAATTTCATCCCGCAAAAACACAAGAGCATCCTGCTCAACCTGTTCGACCTCGAAACCATTTCGGTCGAAGACATCATGACCCCGCGCTCGCAGATCGAGGCGCTCAACCTGGCGGTGCCGGTCGACGAGATCAAGCACCAGCTGACCACCTGCTACCACAACAAGCTGCCGGTCTACGAAGGCGAGATCAACCAGATCGTCGGCATCCTGCACGTGCGCAAGGCGGTGGCCCTGCTCAACCAGGACGAGGAACTGACGGTCGAGCATTTCCGCGAACTGCTCACCACGCCCTACTACATCCCGCAAGACACCGGGGTATTTACCCAGCTCCAGTACTTTCAGGAGAACAAGGAACGGCTCGGCATCATCGTCGACGAGTACGGCGAAGTGCAGGGATTGGTCACGCTCGACGATATCATCGAGGAAATGATCGGTGAATTTACGACATCAATGCCGGGCGCCGCGCGCAGCGACAGCTTCGGCTGGAACGGCGCCGGCGAATGCCTGCTGGAAGGAGCGACGCCGCTGCGCGACATCAACAAGCGCCTCAATCTGCACTTCCCGCTGGACGGGCCGAAGACCCTGAACGGCCTGATGCTCGAGCAATTGCAAGAGATCCCGGACGCGCCGATCAGCCTTAAAATCGGCAACTGCGTGATCGAGGTGATCCAGGTGCAAAACCAAGCCATCAAAGTCGTTAAACTCAGGCGTCCGGCCGGCAAACACCATTACTGAGGCGCCATGCCATTTCGTCTACGTGGTAAGCGCGCCTCTGTCTCTGCGACAAACACTTTACAAAAGTGATGCTCAGAGGCATGATCCAAGGCAGTTCGCCATAACAGTTCGGGGGAGTCCCCCGCTGGACCGGCGCCTTTGTCGTTCATTGGCATTTTTTAAACCGCGCGCATATGGCAGCAGTCCTTCCCAACACCGCAGCAGGAGCACCGATGGCGGGCTTGGCGCGTGCGCTGATGCAGGCCGGACGCCTGACCGCGCCGCAAGCCGACGCCTTGCAAAAGAAGGCCGCGCTCGACAAGGTGCCCTTCATCGACGCCCTGCTGGCCGGCGGCAGCATCGACGCGCGTACGCTGGCCGCGTTCTGCGCCGAGACCTTCGGCTATCCGGTGCTGGACCTGCACACCTTCGCGCTCGACGGCCTGCCGCCGAAAGCCATCGACGCCAAGCTGATGCAGGCGCAGCGCGTGATCGCGCTGGCCAAGCGCGGCAACAAGATGTCGGTCGCGATTTCGGACCCCACCAATACCCAGGCGCTGGACCAGATCAAGTTCCAGACCGAATCGTCGGTCGAGCCGGTGATCGTGCCGCACGACGCGCTGCTGACCTTGCTGGCCGCGCTCAGCAAGAGCGCCGAACAGAGCATCGCCGACCTGGTCGGCGACGAGCAGGACATCGAGTTCGCCGAAGAGGACGCGCCCGACACCCAGGCGGCCGACCCCGGCAACGACATCGAAGACGCGCCGATCGTCAAGTTCCTCAACAAGATCCTGATGGATGCGATCAACCTCGGCGCCTCCGACATCCACTTCGAACCGTTCGAAAAGTTTTACCGGATCCGGCTGCGGGTCGACGGCGTGCTGCGCGAACACGCCCAGCCGCCGATCACGATCCGCGACAAGCTGGTCTCGCGCATCAAGGTGCTGGCCAAGCTCGACATCTCGGAAAAGCGCGTGCCGCAGGACGGCCGCATGCGCCTGGTGCTGTCGCCGGTAAAGACGATCGACTTCCGGGTCAGCACCCTGCCCACGCTGTTCGGCGAGAAGACCGTGATGCGTATCCTCGACGCCACCCAGGCCCAGATGGGCATCGATGCGCTCGGCTACGACCCGGACCAGAAGGAGCTGCTGCTCGACGCCATCCAGCGTCCTTACGGCATGGTGCTGGTGACCGGGCCGACCGGTTCCGGCAAGACGGTCTCGCTGTACACCTGCCTGAACGTGATCAACAAGCCCGGCATCAACATCTCGACCGCCGAAGACCCGGCCGAGATCAACCTGCCGGGCGTGAACCAGGTCAACGTCAACGACCGCGCCGGCCTGACCTTCCCGGTCGCGCTGAAATCCTTCCTGCGCCAGGATCCGGACATCATCATGGTCGGCGAGATCCGCGACCTCGAGACCGCCGACATCGCGATCAAGGCCGCGCAGACCGGCCACATGGTGTTCTCGACCCTGCACACCAACGACGCGCCGTCGACCCTGACGCGCCTGATGAACATGGGCGTGGCGCCGTTCAACATCGCTTCCTCGGTGATCATGATCACCGCCCAGCGCCTGGCGCGCCGCCTGTGCACCTGCAAGCAGCCGCTCGACACCAGCCGCGAGATCTTGCTGGCGGCCGGCTTCCGGGAACAGGAACTGGAGGGCGGCTGGAAGCCCTACGGCCCGGTCGGCTGCGACCGTTGCCTGGGCGGCGGCTACAAGGGCCGGGTCGGCATCTACCAGATCATGCCGATCACCGCTGCCATCGAAAAAATCATTCTCGCGCACGGCAACGCGATGGAGATCGCCGCCCAGTCGGAATCGGAAGGCGTGAAGTCGCTGCGCCGCTCGGGTCTGATGAAAGTGAAGCAAGGCCTCACCAGCCTCGAAGAAGTACTCGGCTGCACCAACGAATAGGAATCATATGGCTACGTCACAATCGAAAGCCGCATCCAGCATGGTCAAGGAATCGGTCTATGCCTGGGAGGGCAAGGACAAGTCCGGCAAGACGGTGCGCGGCGAACTGCGCGCCGGCGGCGAAGCCATCGTCAACGTGACCTTGCGTCGGCAAGGCGTGATGGTCACCAAGGTCAAGAAAAAGGCTTACCGCAGCGGCAAGAAGATCACCGACAAGGACATCTCGATGTTCACCCGCCAGCTGGCGACCATGATGAAGGCCGGCGTGCCGCTGCTGCAATCGTTCGACATCGTCGGCAAGGGCCACGCCAATCCTTCGATGTCGAAGCTGATCCTGGACCTGCGCGCCGACATCGAAACCGGCACCAGCCTGAACAACGCGTTCCGCAAGTACCCGCTCTACTTCGACCCGCTGTTCTGCAACCTGGTGGGCGCGGGCGAACAGGCCGGTATCCTGGAAGAGCTGCTGACCCGCCTCGCGGTCTACAAGGAAAAGACCATCGCGATCAAGGCCAAGATCAAGTCGGCCCTGACCTACCCGATCTCGATTCTGGCGATCGCCTTCGTGGTCACCGCGGTCATCATGATCTGGGTGGTGCCGGCGTTCAAGAGCGTGTTCACCAGCTTCGGCGCCGACCTGCCGGCGCCGACCCTGTTCGTGATGGCGGTCTCGGAATTCTTCGTCTCGTATTGGTACCTGATTTTCGGCGGCATTTTCGGGTCGATCTACTTCTTCTTCCAGGCCTGGCAGCGCTCGCCCAAGGTGCAGCGCTTCATGGACGTCACCCTGCTCAAGGCGCCGATCTTCGGCGCCGTGATCCGCAAGGCGACCATCGCGCGCTGGACCCGCACCCTGGCGACCATGTTCGCGGCCGGCGTGCCGCTGGTCGAGGCCCTCGATTCGGTCGGCGGCGCCTCCGGCAACGTGGTCTACCTCGACGCCACCCGCAAGATCCAGAACGAAGTGAGCACCGGCACCAGCCTGACCGTGGCCATGCAGAACGCCAACGTGTTCCCGACCATGGTGACCCAGATGGTGGCGATCGGCGAAGAATCGGGCGCCCTCGATTCGATGCTGGGCAAGGTCGCCGACTTCTTCGAGGAGGAAGTCGACGAGGCGGTCGGCGCGCTGTCGTCGCTGATGGAGCCGCTGATCATGGTGATCCTCGGGGTCTTGATCGGCGGCCTGGTGATCGCCATGTACCTGCCGATCTTCAAGCTCGGTTCGGTGGTCTGATCCTCTTTTTTGGAGCACTATGCAAGCAGAAATGTTGTTGTTCGCCCCTCCGGCCAGCCTGGGTGCCGCCCTCGTGGCCGGGCTGTTCGGCCTGCTGTTCGGCAGTTTCCTGAATGTCGTCATCTACCGCATCCCGAAGATGATGCAGCGCGAGTCGGACAATTACGTCGCGCACGAAAGCGGCAAGGACTTGCCGCATACCGAGCGCTTCAACCTGATGGTGCCGCGCTCGGCCTGCCCGCACTGCGGCCACCAGATCACGGCGCTGGAAAACATCCCGGTCGTCAGCTACGTGGCGCTGGGCGGCAAGTGCAGCGCCTGCAAGGCGCCGATCTCGCTGCGCTATCCGGCCGTCGAAGTGCTGACCGGCCTGCTCTCGGCGCTGCTGGTCTGGACCTTCGGCAGCGGCTGGGCCGGGCTG
>Ga0193702_1000555_pt1 | contig 11656 bp, 6 predicted proteins | sample U3a1metaG_FD_143060 | JGI IMG/M metagenome (GOLD analysis project Ga0193702, IMG submission 143060) | Soil microbial communities from a riparian zone of the East river system, Colorado, United States - U3a1 | ecosystem: Environmental > Terrestrial > Soil > Riparian zone | place: USA: East River... | reverse complement strand
TAATTACCTTATAGTTCATGCCAAAGCCGGAAACATGGCCCCGGTGTTGAAGATGATTGAGAATGTATGGCATAAGTACGATAAGAATGACCCGTTTGAGTACAATTTTTTGGATGAGCAATTTCAAAAGAACTATGAGACGGATAACAGGCTGGCTGCAATTGTAGGATATTTCACGGTAATAGCTATAGTAATATCATGCCTGGGCCTGTTTGGCCTGGCAGCGTTCAGCGCAGAGCAGCGCACAAAAGAAATTGGCGTACGCAAAGTATTGGGTGCAAGCGTAAGCACCATTGTTTCGTTGCTTTCTGTGGATTTTTTAAAGCTGATCATTGTATCGATAATTATTGCCTCGCCAATTGCCTGGTGGGCCATGAACAAATGGCTGCAGGGCTTTGCCTACCGAAAATCAATAGACTGGACAATTTTTGCTTACACAACTATCATAGCAATAATAATAGGCGTCCTTACTATAGGTTCACAAGCCTTAAAAGCGGCTGTTGCAAATCCGGTGAAGAGCCTGCGTTCCGAGTGATTAGAGATTAGAGATTAGTTGAAAATCCATGTGGCGGGCACCAATGAACTAATGAACCATCGAACAAATGAACTAAGATCATGATAAAAAACTACATTAAAACTGCCTGGCGCAGTTTGCTCCGGAACAAAAGCTACACAGCCATTAATATTATTGGCCTGGCAATAGGTATCGCAGCCTGTTTGCTTATTTTCCTGGTTGTACATTTTGAAACTAGTTTTGACAATTTCCATTCAAAAAAGGACAAGATCTACCGGGTGGTTACGGCATATAAAAGTAAAAACGGTTTTGTTTGGGGTAGTGGTGTACCACTGCCGGTTGCCGAAGGTTTAAGAACTGATTTCCCGCAAATAAAAGATGTGGCGGCGGTATTTCGTTATGGCGGTCATTACACGGTAGAAAATAGCAAGGGACAGGCAGTAAAAAAGTTTAAAGAGGATGATGCCTATTATACCGAGCCTCAATTTTTTAACATTTTTGATTTTGGGTGGCTTGCTGGAGATAAAAAGACAGCGCTATCTGAACCCAACACCGTTGTTTTAACCCAGGATGAAGCTGACAAATTTTTCGGAAACTGGCACGATGCCATGGGAAAGGTTATTAAATATGAAAACAAAACCAGTTTAAAAGTAACAGGAATTTTAAAAAACTTACCTGCAAACACTGATTTTCCGATTAAAATTGTAGCATCATATGCTACCATTAAAGAAAAAGGCAGCAATTTTTATGATAACTTAAAGGATTGGGTAAGCACATTCGGCACACATTATGTCTTTATGGTGTTGCCCGATAATATGAATGTAAACCTGTTTAATAAAGACCTGGAAGTGTTTACCAAAAAACATAAACCGGCTGAATATGCAAAGCAGGGCTTTCAATTACAGGCTTTGGGCGATATGCATTACAATACCGACGTGAGTATTTTTTCTTTCCATCCTTTTAGCAAGCAACTTTTAAGTGCCCTTAGTTTAATAGGGGCATTTCTACTGGTAATTGCCTGTGTAAATTTTATCAACCTGGCTACTGCGCAGGCTGTTAACCGATCGAAAGAAGTAGGGATTAGAAAAGTGCTTGGTAGCAACCGTAAGCAACTCGTATTCCAATTTATCAGCGAAACATTTATTATCACTGTTTGCGCTGTAATATTGGCCATAGGCCTTGCAGAAATTACTTTGCCTTTATTGAACAAATTGCTGGAAATTAAGCTCAGCGGTGCTTTCTTTACCGACCCAACAATATTGTTATTCTTATTCGGTGTTATTATTAGCGTTACCCTTCTTTCGGGCTTATACCCTGCTATGGTGCTGTCGGGCTTTAACCCCATTACTGCGCTTAAAAACAAAGTGGCCTCAGCGCGAACCAGCGGCATTTCCTTACGCCGGGCATTGGTGGTATTACAGTTTTGTATAGCACAGGTATTGGTGATAGGCACGTTGGTTATTATCCATCAAATGGATTATTTCAGGACTAAATCATTAGGGTTTGAAAAAGATGCCATACTTACTGTTCCGTTTCCGGGTGATAGTATCAGCAAAACCAAATTAAATTCACTGCGTGATCAGCTGATGCAGCAGCCCGGAATAAAGGATGTTAGCTACAGCTTTACAAGCCCATCTGACAATGATAGCTGGAGCAGCGACTTTACCTATAATAATTCCGGCAAGAAGACAGATTTTGCTGCCAGTTTAAAGTGGGCCGATGCTGAATACTTTAAATTATATAAACTTCAATTTGTTGCAGGGCAAGCCTATGCAAAAAGTGATACCATTCATTCATATATCGTAAACCAAACCCTGTTAAAGAGACTTGGCGTACAAGACCCTAAAGAGGCAATCGGGAAATATATTAACCTGTGGGGAGATAAAACGAAAACGGCACAAATTGTAGGCGTGGTAAAAGATTTTAACGTAAGCTCGCTGAAGGATGAGATCCCGCCGGTTTTAATGAGCTCGTGGAAAAATGTATACCAGGTTATTAACATAAAGATTCAACCGGAAAACATCAACGGTACATTAGCTTCAGTTGAAAAGTTATGGAACAATAATTTCCCTGATGGTTTATATGAATATCAATTTTTGGACGATAAGATTGCTGAGTTTTACAAAAGCGAAGATCAGCTGTCAACCCTGTACAAGATATTCGCTGGGATAGCTATATTTATCTCATGCTTAGGCTTATACGGGCTGGTTTCATTTATGGCAGTGCAACGCACCAAGGAAGTCGGCATCCGTAAAACACTGGGCGCATCAGTAAGCCATATCGTCTATTTGTTTTCAAAAGAATTTACATTACTAATATTAATAGCCTTTGCCATCTCGGCGCCTATAGGCTGGTATTTTATGAATAAATGGCTGCAGGCCTTTACCTATAAAGTAAGCCTCGGTCCGGGAATATTTATACTGGCAATACTGGTGTCAATTGCTATTGCATGGATAACGGTGGGCTATAAAGCTATAAGGGCTGCTTTGGTAAACCCGGTGAAGAGTCTGCGTTCCGAGTGAGATTAGTCATTGGTCATTTGTTTAGACGGTAGATTAGACTAAAAGATCCCATGACACAATTTATATCCGTAATACTCCAATGACTAATGACAGCGCAGCGAATGACACAATGACTAATGACCAACTAAAATGATAAAGAACTATTTAAAAATCGCCTGGCGAAACATCTGGAAAAACAAGGTTTTTTCGGCTATAAATATTATTGGTCTTTCTGTTGGGATGGCCGCCTGTATTGTTATCATGCTGTTTGTTTCGTATGAAAAGAGTTTCGACAATTTCCATACAAAAAATATTTACAAGCTGGATGAGGTGCAGAAATTCCCCGGCATGGTGTCGTCTCAAAAAGTGGGACTGTCTATGTTCCCTATGGGGCCAACTTTACAGGCCGATTACCCTGAGGTTAAAAACTTCACCCGCATCAGGTGGCAGGAAAAATTCCAGCTTACTTTTGGCGAGAAACGGGTTTTTATCCCGGAAGCATTTTTTGTTGATACCACTTTCCTCAACATTTTCGATTTTAAGCTGATAAAGGGTGATAGAAATACTGCTTTATTAAAGCAACACAGCGTAGTGCTTACCGAAGAAACTGCACAGAAAATATTTGGCAATGCTGATCCCATCGGGAAAACCATCACCCATTATGGTGGTGATACTACCAGTTATTCGGTAACTGGGATTGCAGCAAATCCTCCTAAAAACTCACACCTGCAATTTGATGCCTTGTTTTCGTTTAATACTACTTTTAAACCCTGGATGATTAACAACTGGGGCGGGAACTGGTTGGATACCTATTTGGTGTTAGCGCCCAATACCGATGTTAAGGCGTTTGAAGCAAAAATGCCGGCCTACCTTAAAAAACATATGAAAGGGGATGGCTGGAAATATTATGAATTGTTTTATTTGCCCCTTAAAGATATTCACGCCAATTCAGCAACAATAGGGCTCGATTATCTTAACTATCAAAAGTTCGATAAAAATTTAACCAACCTGTTTCTGGCTATAGCGCTTATAGTATTGGTTATAGCCTGTATTAATTTTATTAACCTGTCAACCGCCCGTTCCGCGGAAAGAGCTAAAGAGGTGGGCATCCGCAAATCAATAGGAGCTTACCGTTTTCAGCTTGCAATCCAGTTTTTGGGCGAAACGGTGATGTTGGCCTTAATAGCTTTGGTCTTTGCATTTGCATTGGTTGAAATTGCATTGCCGTTTATCAATAATCTCAGTCACCGCGATTTGAGTTTGCCTATTTTTAGCAATCCGGGGGTAACGCTCTTAATTATTGGCTGTACCGCTATTGTGGGCCTGATATCGGGAATCTACCCGGCGGCTTATCTGTCATCATTCAACCCTGCGACGGTTTTAAAAGGCTCCATCCAAACCGGCAAAAACAAAGGCATGTTAAGGAACATACTGGTAGTAGGTCAATTTACCAGTGCTATCTTCCTGATGATAGCCACCGTTCTTGTGGTTAAGCAATTGTATTTTATGCAGCACCAGGACCCGGGCTTTAGTAAGGATCAGGTTGTTACTGTTCCATTAAATATGGTTTCGCCTGCCAAATACGATCTTTTAAAACAACAACTGCTAACCAGTAACCTTGTAAAGGGGGTAACCGCCGCACAAGACAATTTAGGGAGCCACTTAGATCAGTCGGGGATTGAATTTAGGCCTTCTGATGCACCTAAACGCCAGTTAACGGCAACAAGGCTGATAACAGATGCGGATTATCTGAAGTTATATAAGATCAAGCTTTTGATGGGCAAGAACTTTTCGGGCGAGAAACCACAGGAGGGAAGGGAGTACATTATTAATGAGGCCCTGGCAAAAGAACTATTAAAAGACCAACCTAAAAAGCCTTTATCATCATTAATTGGGCAGACATTTGGATACGATTCATTAGGCACCATAAAGGGCATTGCCAAAAATTTCAACTTTAACTCGCTGCATTACAAAATTGAAACCCTGTTTATGTTAAGCTATAAAGGTGATGGCTTTAGCACCATGTCGGTTAAAATAAACGGTGGCGAAACAAGCAAGGCAGTTGATTTTATAAAAAACACCTGGAAAAGCACGGTGCCAGATATCCCGTTTGAATACCAGTTTTTGGACGATCATTTTAACGAGGTTTATCAGGTTGATGACCAGGTAAGCAAAATTGTTGGGATCCTGGCGGGGCTGATAATTATTATATCCTGTCTGGGTTTATTTGGCCTTGCATCGTATTCAGCAGAAAAGCGGATAAAGGAGATTGGGGTACGTAAGGTATTAGGTGCATCGGTACAAAATATTACTTTACTACTTTCAAAAAACTTCCTCAAACTGGTGGTAATTGCAAATATTATTGCCTGGCCAATAGCATGGTTTGTGATGTACAACTGGCTGCAGGATTTTGCCTACCGGATAAGTATCCAATGGTGGATCTTTGTTGTAGCCGGCATCATTTCCATTTTAATCGCATTTTTTACGGTAAGCTTTCAATCAATAAAAGCAGCGGTTACCAACGCGGTGAAAAGCCTGCGTTCCGAGTGATTAGTTAATTAGAGACCAGAAGTTAGGTATAAAAGGACAATTATTTCAATCCTTACCTAATCTCTAACCTCTGGTCTCTTCACTACCTCTAATCTCTGATCACTAACCTCTGATTAACTAATCTGTATCATAACCGTACGCCCCATGTTACGTAAGCGAACAGTTTTTACTTGAAGTTTAATACACAATCATCTGATCTATAGTAAATTAAAAGTTTGGTATGTTATTGATACTTATGTGCCAGAATATGGGAAAGCTATGATTAATTCAGATACTTATTTAATAAATTAGCAACTCAATAATTCACTAAATCACAAATTCAATAATTTATAACAAATGTTATCACTTCAGCATATTTCGAAATACTACCAGGCCGGCGGCAACAAAAACATTGTACTTAACGATATTAGCCTTGATGTTGATGAGGGCGAGTTTGTATCTATTATGGGCCCTTCAGGCTCAGGCAAATCAACATTATTAAATGTTATAGGCATGCTTGATGAGCCATCTGAAGGATATCATTATTTTGTAGGCAACGCCGTACATCAGCTTAAAGACAAACAGCGTTCGGCTCTGTACAAACAATACATTGGTTTCGTTTTCCAGGCATATCACCTTATTGATGAGCTTACCGTTTATGAAAACATCGAGACCCCGTTAATTTACCAGGATTTTAAAGGAACTGAACGCAAAGCCATGGTAGCTGATATGCTGGATCGTTTCCAGATAGTTGGGAAGAAAGATCTTTTCCCTGCGCAGCTATCCGGCGGACAACAGCAGTTAGTTGGCATTGCCCGCGCACTGATTGCCAAACCTAAATTGTTACTGGCTGATGAGCCCACAGGTAACTTAAATTCAAAACAGGGCGAAGAAATAATGGAACTGTTCCGCAAATTAAATAAGGAGGATGGTGTTACCATAATACAGGTAACGCACTCCGAAAAAAATGCCGAGTACGGTTCCCGGATCATTAATCTTTTAGACGGAAGAGTAGAATCATCAAGAAAGTTCTAACCCCGAAATAAATATCACAGAAATCATGTTTTTTAAAAAAATACCACTGCTACTTTTATTCTTATCAATAACTGCACTAACAAAGGCCCAGCAACAAACACAGGCGCAAGATAGTGTTTTAACGCTTCAGCAATGTGTTGATTTAGCCATAAAAAATAATCTTGACGTAAAGAAAAGCGAAACACAAATGGCAAGGGACCGGATTGCCTGGCAACAAGCACGCACAAACCTTCTCCCAAATTTAAATGCTAATTCTTCTTATAATATTAGTTATGGTCGTGGCACAAATACATCAGGCGTTACAGTTAGTGCCGCCCAAACAAAATTTGCCAACTTTTCTATTAATAGTAACCTTCTTTTATTCAACGGCTTAAATGCGATAAATAGCATTAAACAAAATTCATTAGCTTACCAGGCCGGTAAAATGGATTTTCAACAGGTAAAAGACGAAACTACTTTAAATATAATTTCTTTGTATTTCGCTGTTCTAAATACTGAAGATCAGCTTACCCAGGCTAAACTGCAATTTGAAGCTACAAAAGTGAACCTTGAGCGCGAGACCACACTAAACAATGCAGGTAGTGTGGCGCCTGCAGAATACTACAATATTAAAGGGGCACACAGCACAGACCAAATAAATGTTTACAATGCCCAAACATCAGTGTTAACGGCCAAAATAAACTTATTAGAGGCAATGAACGTACCTTTTAAAAAGGATGTTAAGCTTCAAAGGCTGCAAGCCGGGCAATCACCTGCTATGTATACCCAACAGCCAGATGAAATATATTCATCAGCAGTAAATAGCTTAGCGTTGGTTAAAGCGGCGGATCTGCGTGTAAAAGCGGCAGAAAAAGAAGTATTGGCAGCAAAAGGCAAGTATTATCCAACTTTATCATTCGGTTACGGTTATAATACACAATATTCAAATAGCTTCAATGGCACCACACCGCCTGCAAGTTTTAGCTCGCAATTCAGAGACAATAAATCTTACGGGCCCAGCCTCAATTTATCGGTACCTATTTTGAATTATTTTCAAACCAGGAATAATGTAAAGCTGGCCAAACTGGATTTGATAGATGCAAAAAACAACAATAATTTCACACAAGTTCAGCTTAAACAGGAGATTGACCAGGCACACGCGAATATGACTAATGCCTATGACCGTTTGCAGGAACTTAACCAGCAGGTGGAAACCTACCAGGCGGCGTACGATGCTACAAAAGTTAAGTTTGATGCAGGAGTTATAACATCAGATTTGTTTATTATATCAAAAAACAACCTTGATGCAGCAAACACCAATTTAATTAACGCCAGGTACGACTATTTAATCCGCACTAAAATATTAGATTACTACCAGGGAAAACTTAGCTTTTAATTTTTTATAATTTTTTTGGATTAGTAAAATTTATTCTAATTTTATCGCAGAAAATGCAAGATATCCGGTTTACATTATTTATTGTAATGTAGGCCGGATATTGCTAATTTAGGGGCAACCCTAAACAATTTTAATGATCTGTTTAACATCTGCTCTTATGTAATTACCATGAAAAAACTTATTCTCACTTTAACAATTATTACAGCCGCTTTTACTTTTACTTCGGCCCAGGTTTTACCATCATTTCAGTTAGGTATTAAAGGCGGGGTAAATCTTTCAACGCTTAATTATTCAGGTTCAACATTTAATAGCAGTAACCGTGCAGGTTATTTGGGTGGCTTATGGGCACGGGTAGGGGCGTTAGGCTTTAACTTTCAGCCGGAACTTTACGTAACATCAAAAAACGTTGAGCTGTCTGATGGCGGTAACGATGTAAAAGCAAAATTTACAAGCATTGATGTTCCGCTTTTATTTGGCGGTAAAATAGGTGTATTTGGATTAGGGGGTCGTTTTTATACAGGCCCGCTGGTATCATTTGCAATTAATAAAGATCAAAGCTTTGCTACCGCTGTTGGCAATGCAACATCATTAGATTATAAAGATCAAAACTTTGCCTGGGTAGTGGGCGCTGGGCTCGATATCAGAAGTATCTCTATTGATCTGCGTTACGAGGCCGGGCTTACCAAACAAACTTATGGCGACTCGCATACAAGAGTAAGCCTGTTTAATTTAAGTCTTGCTATTCCTTTAATTAAAATATAAGCGATCAGAATAACTAATAATTGATCATCAATTTAACAAAAGGTCTGCCTCCAACAAGGCAGGCCTTTTGTTTTATAAAATTGTTCTATGGACGCTGTTTTCTGAAAACATGCAGGTTTAGTATTACATTTATATAGCTAATTGCCAATTTAGTATTATACTTATTGTACAGGTTACACTTATCTTTATAAACCTTTTATACCCTATAATAATAGCTGTCTTAATGAATAAGTATTTACATAACTATATTATGTGCGGCGTTTACTCGCTTGTAACCATAATTACTTTCATGCCGAAGCCTGCTTTTTGTCAGCAGGTTGCTGTAAATGAAGGCGAAAAGATTCGTCTGAATCAAATTGGATTTTACCCCGGAGCACCAAAAACAGGGATTATTTTAAATAGCAAAGACAATGCTTTTTATATTCAAACTTTAGATAAAAAGAATGTATTTACAGGAAAATTAAACAAATCAATTAAGCCCGGGTTAAACGGCGATTTTACAGACATTGCCGATTTTACTGCTTATAATACTCCCGGCAAATATCAGCTGTATGTGCCAGGTTGCGGCTATTCTTATCCGTTTGAAATCAGGCGATCAGTTCACCATCGTGTTGCGGCAGCAGGTATAAAAGCTTATTATTTTATGCGTGCCTCTATCCCCTTAAAAGAAAAATATGCAGGCAAGTGGAGCAGGGCAGAAGGGCATCCTGATACGAATGTATTGATCCACCCATCTGCTGCAAGCGATAAACGTTTGGCTGGTAAGGCCATTTCATCGCCGGGAGGATGGTATGATGCCGGTGACTATAACAAGTACATTGTAAATAGCGGGATCAGCACAAGTACTTTATTATCACTATACGAGGACTTCCCGGTTTATATGAAAACGGTTAGGCTAAACATCCCGGAAAGCGGTAATAAGGTCCCGGATGTGCTGAACGAAGTGCTGTGGAACCTGCGATGGATGCTTACCATGCAGGATCCGGATGATGGCGGTGTTTATAACAAACTCACCAATGCGGCATTTGATAAAATGGAGATGCCCGATAAAGGCACCGAGCCACGTTATGTTGTACAAAAAGGCACCGCGGCCACGCTTGATTTTGCAGCAGTTATGGCCCAGGCAAGCCGGATCTTTAGAAAATTCCCAAAAGCGCTTCCGGGTTTGGCTGATTCGTGCCTATCACAAGCCAATAAGGCATGGCAATGGGCTATAAAAAAACCAACTGTTATTTATAACCAGGATGCTATGAACCAAAAGTTCGATCCCAAAATCACAACCGGTGGCTATGGCGATAGGAATTTTAGTGATGAATTTATTTGGGCTGCATCAGAATTATTTGTCAGCACGCAAAAAGCTGAGTTCTTAAAGGCTGTAAACCTTTTACCTGATACCAATATGCCAATTCCAACCTGGAGCCAGGTAAGGTTGTTAGGGTATTATACTTTGATAAAAAACAGTAGTTTATTGGGAGCAAATGCGCCGAAGGAATTACCCGAACTTAAAAAAAGATTACTTGCTTTAGCCGATAGTTTGATCAACGGTGCCGGAGAAACAGCGTATCAAACTGTAATGACAAAATCAGCGCGCCATTTTGGATGGGGAAGTAACTCTGAAGCGGCTAATGAAGGTGTTGCATTGATCCAGGCCTATCAACTTTCGCGCAAAAAGCAATATCTTGATTTTGCCCTCGCCAACCTTGATTATATTTTAGGGCGAAACGGATCAGGCTATTCATATGTAACAGGATATGGAAGCAAACCCCCTATGCATCCGCATCACAGGCCCTCTGTTGCCGATGGTATTGCTGACCCGATCCCCGGCTTATTGGTTGGCGGCCCGAATCCCGGGATGCAGGATAAGATCAAAGTTCCGTCTACTGTGCCCGATGAGGCTTATATTGATGACGACCGGGCTTACGCCGCAAATGAAATAGCAATTAACTGGAATGCACCGTTTGCTTATTTAGCTAATGCTATTGAAGCGCTCCAGGATCAACTAAAAACATCCAAATAAATCGTAATATCAAACCAATATAATCATGAGAAGGATCTTTATTATTGCCAATGTAGTATGCCTGAATGTGCTGTTGCTGGCCGCTCAGCCTAAACCTGCAGTAAATGCCATCGACAAAAAAGTTGATGCCCTGATAGCCAAAATGACCCTCGAAGAAAAGGTAGGGCAGATGACGGAGGTGACCTCTGATGTGGTATCAACAACCAAAAATGATGCGCACCAGATTGATGCAGCTAAAATAAAGGAAGCCATCTTAAAGTATCATGTTGGCTCTATACTAAATGTAAGCGGCCATGCTTATGATCGTAAACATTGGTTCGAAGTTATATCCGGTATTCAGCAGGAAGCAGCAAAAGACAGGTTGAAGATCCCGGTTATTTATGGCATTGATGCTATCCATGGCGTTACTTATACAACCGGCAGCACCCTGTTTCCGCAGGAAATTGCTATGGCAGCAACTTTTAACAGAGAGATTGCCTATAAAGCAGGGGAGATAACCGCTTATGAAACTCGTGCAAGTTATATTCCGTGGAATTATTCACCGGTGCTTGACCTTGGGAAATCACCGTTATGGCCACGCATTTATGAAACCTTTGGCGAAGACCCATACCTGATAAAAACCATGGGTGCATCCATTATAAAAGGTTACCAGGGTAATGACATGGGCGATAAATACCATGTAGCAGCCTGTATGAAACATTACCTGGGTTATGGAGACCCGCTAAGCGGAAAGGACCGTACCCCAGCGTGGATCCCTGACCGTTATATGCGCGAATACTTTTTACCGCCATTTGCCGAAGCCGTAAAAGCAGGAGCGAGGACGCTGATGATCAACTCCGGCGAAATAAACGGCGTACCTATCCACGCCAGTAAATATATGCTTACCGATGTACTGCGCGGAGAACTTCACTTTGATGGCATAG
>Ga0193702_1000554_pt1 | contig 11658 bp, 11 predicted proteins | sample U3a1metaG_FD_143060 | JGI IMG/M metagenome (GOLD analysis project Ga0193702, IMG submission 143060) | Soil microbial communities from a riparian zone of the East river system, Colorado, United States - U3a1 | ecosystem: Environmental > Terrestrial > Soil > Riparian zone | place: USA: East River... | reverse complement strand
CATTTCACCAACTGTCGACACCATGCTCCGCATTGAGTGTAAAAGCCTTTGTGTTGTTAGCATCTCGCCAACCGGCCATACCATGCTCCGCATTGAGTGCAAAAGCCTTTGCGTAGTTAGCATTTCACCAACCGTCGACACCATGCTCCGCATTGAGTGTAAAGGCCTTTCCGTATTCATTTGGCGATCCGTCTAAGCCACACTTCGCATTGAGTCTGAAGGCCTTTGCCTATCCGATGTCCTGTGGTTCACCATCCCAGCGCCACATTAATCTTTATTGAGTAAGCATTAGTGTCTATCTTCAGTATTCGGTTTTTCCCTCCTATATTTTATCTTTTAGCCGCTCAAGGGATAGGGAGGGACGTGTCAACCGATGTTAAACTTGCATTCCCTTTTGATCACACCCGTACGTGCCTCGCCCTTGTGTGACTAATTAAACTATTAAATAACCTGACCTAGTTTCCTTGCCAGCCGCTCTTGTTGGTTGTGGGCGCTTGTTCCGAAATGCCATCTTCTTTCATAATGCCGGTGCTTATTTTCCATTAGCAGCAGTAAACGAGATATTAAGTTACATATTTTAGTGTCAAGGTCGTCCCATCCGATAATGGGAAGGAACCATTCTTCTTGGAACATTCGATCTGGCAAGCTCCCTCCCATCGTCCCCTGAAAAACTTCTGACTCCTAGGCCTACAGCTCCAATTTGGTTTTCTAAAATACGATCTTTAAAATTCTATTCATGTTTAGTTTAGCTAGAGATGATGGGCCCCATCTCTATCTAAACCTAGCATCCCTTTCAATATTTTAGTTTTTTTTTTTCTTTTTTCGTTTAATTCCATGACCTTGGTAAAAATTATATAAAGACATTTGTAATGGAAACTAGTTAAAACGCAAAACAATATTTCAGGCTGTTCGCTTCTATTGATTACGTAATCCTTATGTGACTGACTTATGGAAAAGACCTAGCAAGTTTTCGGAGTGCCTTAGTTATGAGTTTTATTAAAGAGCATCCTGGTTTGGATACCCATTGAATACTAGCATAGGCCTACAATAGAGTCAACGAGAACAGTTTCCCCTGCCTGTTTGTTTCAACGACGGAGTGTAAAGGCAGAGCTATAGGTTTAATATTGGAGTTAATATTATAATAAGAACGTTTAAATGTGGGTACCTGTCTGACATACCGACCACATGAGACGCAGGTTTAAGGTCGGGCCCATTCGAGACCCACTGATGTCATATCTGGGGCATTTGTATAACGGATTGTAAGAAAACATTATAAAATGTGGGTAAATAAATATAAGAATATATCGGTTTTATTCAGATTCACATCGCATGCCGACATCCTTCCTTTCGTTGATAAAATAACCTAAAAACCCTTGATCGACTTTCACATTATAAGGGTAGAACATCTTAACATAGTTTGTTGTAGTCTTGTGTTACCAAAAACCCTCGATCGACTTTCACATTATAAGGGTAGAACATCTTAACGTAGTTTGCTGTGGTCTTGTGTTACCAATGTCGATAGTGTCCGGATTATAGTAACCCTCGTTTATTATTAAATCGAGAACAGAGTAGTCATAGGAGGGACAGATGAATCGTTCACTCTTTTGTAGTTACTGATTTATCTCGCAAAGCATTTAATTTGAAATCTATAACTCTAAGTAAGTTATGAATGTGCTAACGTTGTGCTATTTGGTCCCACTGAACGCTTTACAAAAGCTTCCTTCAAAGCGAATGATTACCAAGTCAAATTTCAATTCTCTAACTCAAACCAGCACCACCACCACCACAACTTACTAGCAACACAATGTCTGACACCCCCATAATCTTCATCGTCTTTCCGAGCATTACCATTAGCAATTCCTTCAACAGGACCTCTATTATCGTCGTCAATTCCCATAACGATAATAGCCAGAATTTCGGTAAGTCGCTTTACCTTAAATGAAACAAAAAAAGATACTAATTTTATTTCCTAGGGACTCAAGAAGACGTAAGTCAGTTTGTAATTTTATTTCATTTGTTAAACAATGTATATTAGTCGTCGTCCTCTAATTCAGAGGAAGAAATAAATATTCGTTTGAATCAGAATATCAGGCGCCGTGTTCGAGCTTGGGTTAGAAGAAACATATTAAGAAGATCGTGATATTGAGATGTATGATTTTGAATGGACAATGCGACTTGATATTTCTTCGTAGTTACTGAGCCATTTGAGAAATAAAAATAGCGTTAGAGTCGTCCAAATGAATCAGGCGGAAGTACATATGATAATTACAATAACAACTTCATGCAGTGTTTATGCTGGTAGGTTCGCTCTCATACCTCAAAACCGTATGACGGCGTGACTCTATTATATTATCCTGACACCTGCCTGGATCTATAACAAATCTCCGAGTCCCTATACCGCGCTTATAACATTATTCCCGCTAAGCGCATATTCTTATCTTGCCTTATGACCTACACCTCTCATCGGTCTGTCCTTCTTCTGGAATCTATGGTGATCTGAATAATTAGACGATCAGAGGAAGTTGACCGATAATACATAATAATGCTAAATGATTTGCATGTTTATTCTCCATTAACACTGATCTGAAGATCTTTGCATTTATTGAACGAGTCACCCCATAATACACATATCGGCAAATATGATTTCTTTCCAGCGGAACTTAAATGACTAAATTCTGCGACCTTGCGAAAGCTCTAGACAGCAGTTAAGTTATTATATAAAGTCAACGAGCTTCGCTCTTGGGCGTTGAGCCATTCTTTATAAGAAATTTTGACGTGACATTGCCATCAGTGACTTTCGAAAATGCATTTGTCAGCTCTTTTTTCTTTCCCCAACAGTCTCAATCCCAACATCAATATCCACGGTGAACAGATATGGAACTTGATCCCACCAAAAACAAAGATTTTTACCCCTACATTTGGAAACAACTCATAGAAAAAGTTGAACGGCAAACCGCTTAGTGAGTTCTTTAAACTGCTTGTTGAATCATCTGGATAATGCATCCCACCTTGAAGCAACGAAATCATAAAAAGGATTGAAACAGAAACCGTTTCAAAATTGTGGGTGTTTTAAAATCCTCCTTCCAACCTGTTAATAACGGATGCCAAGGAACGATCCAGGAATTAAAAACAACGATAGGTCCAACCCCAACGCTGTCGACAAAGTGGATGACGTGTTCCATAACTTTTCGTAAGTATTTCATATGAGTTCTTGATGCAATAAAATAACCCATCAAAAGGAATAAAACCGAACAATCCGAAAATTCCGCTCAGAATTCCATCGCTGGCCCGGAGAAAGTGAAACGCGGAAATAAACACGGGAAAAACATGAGACGTCTGACAAAACTGGTTTCCGCGGCTTTTTTAAACCCTTGTGAGTGAAGTGAATTTGAATATCCTATATCTAATTGAACTATGATGTGTTGGCCAGTACATATACCTTGGGATATGGAAGATTATTATTATCAACATGTCAAAGGTCATCAGGATAAGAAAAGAATACGATTTCCCAATCCATCCTTCGGTCGGTTTTCAGACCCTCTAACAGTGGTGGATGTCAAAGGGCGGATAGTTCTGTGGTACCTACCGGTTTTGCTTTCTGAAGAACAGCAGGTGAGCGCCACCTGCCTGAAAAACCTGAAAAGTCTAACCTATTCGACATAGTCCTGTGTTAAGGAGTCCGCGGTCGCCATCGAGCCCATCTTGAAAAAGTCTATTATGAAAGAGCATCCGAACAAAACGACTCCTAATTGGCGAACCCATGACATCAATTTTATCAAGAAAGGTTCTATAAATACAATTGAACCTGGCGCAATTAACTTTTCTGCTGGCTGGTTGGGACAGGGACATACCGTACGTTTTATTTTTTATATTAAGGCCAGAACGAATTGACATCCAGCCAACTAGTCAGAAAAATATTCTCTGTTACCTTCGCTAAATCTCCGGGATCACTATCTGCGAGAAACCTCGAACTGGCTCAAAATATCAAACGATTTGGAACAATTCCTAAATTTTACGTTGTCTCTGATTAATCCAGATCTTTTTCAATCAGGACTTGAGATGCTCCGGAGGCTTCGTGATCTAGATGAAACGAAGGATATAGATCAGAAATGGCAATCTGTCTATACAGGTATATCGGTAATATGTAACAGGAAGACGCCTTTCCATCGCGACACGAAGGGAAGACCTGAATGGTTCGATGTTCTATCATCTTATTCCGATCCCAGCACCACTCCCCGACTTGTCCTTGAAGATATAGGTTTGGATTTGCAATATTCCAGTGGTACAGTAGTTGGCTTTTGCGGATCTGTCTTGAAACATGGGGTTGAAGCATGGGGGGTGGGTGATAGAATCTGTTACGCCCATTTCATGAGGGAGTCCGTTAGGGATCGTTTGGATGTCACACCAGCAGGATGGGTGTATAGGCATAACTACCTCCCAGATCTTAAAAAGACTAGCCACGATGATGATATGTGCGTTATAGGGGATCTCGAAAATGACCCCATGGATGTGAATTAATAGATATACCAAATTTAGACGTTAAAATGATCACCGGTTTTGGCAAAATAAATAGCAACATTCACAAGTTTACAGGGTGTGGCTCACGTGCTTTATTTTTGCCAGCGTTGCTTTCTTCCTCCCCCCAAATGACAACTAAGTCGTCTCCCTCTCAATCTATCCCTGAGTCAAAAGGTGCGATATTCATCTCAACATGACTCCATATAGCCTTCAAGTTAATTCTTATCTGATAACGCAGGGATTGACAGCGCAATCGACAACTGTTCTCATTATTTTCACGAAGATGGCGCACCTGATTTGACCAAGGGCGAACGGTGAGGGTTTTCAGAACTTGCCATCTTAATTGAATTAAATCTTGTTGGAGTTTTAGGCTAGTCAACGTGGACTACTCTGTATTCAACGGTTACATAGCTGTCATTTATGATCTCTCATGCGACCATTTACCATGCAACCATATACCATGCGACCATCTACCATGCGACCATCTATGAAATCCTTACCGTCCATCCATTATCTTTTATGCGCAACATGTGGAGGCATCGAAGAGGAAAAGCTCTGGCAGTTCGAAATTTTAAAGCAGTTCAAGAACAAATGGGGTTGGTAATTAATCTATTTAAAATTTGACATAGTAAAGTCGTTTTATTAGTGGTGGAATACATTGTGTTAGGAAATTTAATGAGAAATTCAAGAACTACGGAGAGAACATTAGTTGAGGACCGTGCGTGGGAAAGATCACGGGCTGATATTGAAATTTTGAAATGAACTTTTTTCGTTGACAGCAACATCCATCAACATGTCTATCTACCAAAAGATCTCCTTCACGCATCTCTGCCTCAATGGACAAATCGTAACTCTTATATCAGCGGAACATGAAAATCGGTGTGAAATTTATGAATACCAGGGTCGGTGAGTGCCTTGATTCAGAAGAAATTCGATAATCCGACATTCTCTTTTTGAAGTTATCGTTGGGCTTTGACAATATCGAACGACGTTGGTTTGGAACTGGATGTTCAACGGTCGCTGGCAGAATTCAATGTGTGTAAACCAACGTTCTTTTCCCTTATGTATGCGCCGCTTAATGACACCCACGTAGTATAGCAATTGGATCCTAGAGCCAAATGTGGCTCCAATCTTAGACTTCAGGGTTTCCTTGACATCTATCCCTCCATTTTTTTCAACATATTCATCGGCGCGGACTGGATGTGTCCACAGAATCGTGGTCACATTGAAGGTGAAAGATTCGCAGTCAAACTACGAGGATTTTACAGGTCTTCTTCGGTCTATCATTTCAAAGTCTCAATGGAAAAGTTTTGAGAATGTTTTCTCTTCATTTATGTGTTTCGTTCTACTAATGGTTTTGATTTCGGCAGGAAGGAGGAAGCTCTCAGTCTTTGGAAACAGAGATGTGCTCTTCCGCAAGTCGCTCGAAGACATTACTTTCCTGTTTTGCTGATATGATTTCTAGCATAAATAGAATTGTAAAATGCGTTAATATCCGGCTCCCCCTTTTTGCAGCCTTTTACCCAGTGGATTTGGAGAGATTGAAAAACGACGAGAGATGGCTCTCAGATACGCACGTGACCCTCTGTCTTCTGTTTGTTATTTCTTTTCTTCAGGATTTATCTAAATGAAGCAGGGATTGGTTTCAGGAATGTAGTCGACGCAATACTTGGGGGAATTGGAAAATCAAGCTCTTGGACACAACCCTTTGGGAAAAGTTGACTGACGATCCAGATCGATATAGGGATGGGTTCAGAAGAAAAAACAATTTATTGGAATGCGATTTTGCCGTGATGCCTATGTTTGCTTCGTGCGAAAGTTTTTTTTCCGAAATAAATTATTGAAAGACCATTTTATTTTCAGGGATCATTGGAGACTCGGAATTGTTGAGAAGCCAGGTGAATTCATGGAAGGAAATACGTGAGCAACTGATCAAACACCCTGGTGTTGATGCTGAAGATCCTAGCGTGTTTCACATTTTGGACTCCCTTCGAAATAATTCCTCCGCCGCGAGAGAAGGAATACAGCTTCAAACGATACTTTTGAAACACTTTGAAAGCGCAACCTTTTTGGAGGGTCGCGTTACCACCAATTTCGCACAGGCAATGTTGTTTGCTTAATTTCGATGCCTTTATTCATCCTATCAACAGGTGCCTCTCCAAGCAAATTCAAAAGATTGTGGCTGCTTCGTGATATATTTTGGGAAAAAGTTTTTTTCAAACCCTGATTCAACGCTCGCTCTCATAAAGGTAATCTCAAATGGATTTATCATTCTGGTTACTACTGAATCCTGATGACAGACACCATTTCCTGCAGCAGCGGATGCTGTGACAGCATGGGGTTTGAAGAACACCAACATGACCTTTGTCCGACGTGAAATACGAAGTCTTCTTTTTAAATATATCGATCAGGGTCATGCGTTGGTAGAATACCTTTAATGTATTTGCTTATTATCTTAACATTGTTTTTTTTTCGGTTGAATGAAAACCGGTAAATTAAATGCTGGAAATTTAAAATGGAGGGTTTTTCCATATGGGGACTCGGCTAATAAGTTGGACTAGGTTGTTTCGTTCTGTTGAAATTCCCACAATGTCACTCTCTTCCAAACCAAAAAAAATCAAGGCTAAAGGCAAATTTAGGGAGCTAAAGCTTGTCCAGACTGTCAGTCGCAAAGGAAATGACGCCATAAAAACAGAAGAGGTGAAGACGCCACGAACTGACCCGAAAAATGGACCATCGACCATCGAACCACACTATCCTTCGTCCTCTCCCATCAAGCGTCCAAGGCTGGACCCCTTCGACAATGAACTCCTTCTATTTAATATGGAAGGGGCTGATACTTCAGGGAAAAGAAAAACTCTGGTATTTGCTCATTATTCATGCAGAGGATCCTATTCTGACTGTTTAAAGACCCAAAACGATTTCTTGAAACAGTTTTTGGGCTATGAGAAGTCGTATTTGAACCACCTACTCGACCTTGAAATTCCCCCGACCGACCTCTCATGCATTACTTGTGGAAGTTTGGAAGCGCGTTTTCGATGTTTAGATTGTTATGGACAGCACTGGATGTGCCAGGAGTGCCTCGTAAACTGCCATGCTCATCACCCCTTCCATCGACCTCAAGAGTGGAAGGATGGATCTTTCGAAAACGTTTCTCTCTGCAAATTGGGCTATGTGTTCATCCTAGGGCACTCGAGCTCAGGTCGTCGCTGCCCTGATGATGGTAATTTTTTTGGAGATAGGCAGATGACGATCGTCCACGTCAATGGGATATTCGAGCATTGCGTGAGGTTTTGCAAATGCCTGGGTGCGAATTCTGAGCACCTTCAACTTTTCGATCACCGCCTGTTTTCAGCAACTTTCGACCGACCGGAAACCGCTTTTACTCTAGATGTTTTGGAATACTATGGAATCGACGCGATGGAATGCAAAACATCAGCGCAAAGTTTTTTCCAGAAGTTAAGAAGGGTGACTAACAATGCTTTCCCTGAGGAAGTACCAGTAAGTTCGCATTTACATATCAACTATCCTCAACATTTATTGATAATTGATAATAGAACAGATACCAAGAACTGATCAGGGTCAGCAGACAGATGCAAAAGCTGCAGGTTTCGAAACGTTTCGGAGCGGTTTACAGAACATCTCCCCCTCCTCCAGGGAGTCTTACCATCTTCTGCCCCTCTTGCCCACAACCTGGAATCAACCTCCCTCCAGGTTGGGTTGACCTCCCAAGTTGGGTAACTCGTCGAACAATTACCGTCGATGGCAACTTCCACGCTGATCACATCAAGATGCGTCGACCGGATCTAGACATCAAGTTGACAGATGGACAAGGATTTATGGTGGAGGATGAGGAGTACAAAGCATACTTGTCTGTCGCTAAGGAACCCCGTCTGGTATGTTCGTTTTTGTATTACGCTTTCTTTTCTACATTGGCTAATTCAAATAGAGGCCATCCTGTCGGAATCACAGAGCCGTTAATGCTGCCAGCTCCAACAATAGACGCAACTTAGATGCGACGGGTGTTATTGCATCCTGTTGCGCAAGACATGGATGTTTCATCCCTACTTCGGTTTGCGATATGCAAAAAGGAGAACGGTAAGAGATTTCCAATGGCCATTCAAGAAACTAATTCAATAGTTGTGATGATTGCAGACAGGTGAACGTCGACTACTCGGTTTGCAGAGCATTGAATTACAACACTGCTGGACTCGAAGAACTACTTATCATATACGACGTCAACTGCCAATATTTAGTTCATTTTGATGAAAGAATCGAAGGTGTTTCTCAATACCTGTCCCATGATCAAGAGATGAAAATATTTGGTGCTATCGGAAAGTTTCACCTCGCAGACCATGTGGACTCCTGCTTCGCAAAATGGACTTTGAATTTTATGAAAGGAGCAGGGCATATAGATGGGGAAATACTGGAGACTTTGTGGTCTGGAATGAACAAGGTTTCTGGGGCAGCGAGATCGATGAGCAGTGCACATAGGCAGGAAACCCTGGACAACTACATGAGGGATGCCAACTGGAAAAAAACGGTTGGAATTGGCAAGTATTCATTGCCTGGGAGGATTTGAGATTCTCATTCGTCTTTTTTTAGTTCCAACCCTCCTGACTAAGCTTAAACGATGTCAAAATGGTTTGGATGGGACCCGACCCGCATTCGACCAGTTGACCAAGTCATGTATGGAAAGAAAGCTTCCTGTTAAATCCTGGGCTTTGGCTGAAAGTTTGGCGATGGAGGAAAGGGGTGAAGCGTTGAGGATTTTTGATGTCGACCACGAAAAGTCTCCGACTCTTGCTGAAATTACTCTCAAGCTCACAGATGCAGGGGGCAGTTCTAACGACAATGCAAATATTGTTCATTGGATTTCGGATGGAATTAAAGCTCAGAATGATCAGTGGGAGCTTCTCCTAATTTCGCATCCCATTGTTTGTTAATATATCCTAGGTACCGGCTTAGATTGGAAATCAGCAAGTTACCACGGAAGCCAACTGATAAACAAAATCTAACTGTGGCGCGCATGAGGGCTCGTCTAGGGAAACAAGTGAAAGATTTCCTTCAGACTGCAAGTTCTTTTCTTCCATCATTTGAGGAATCTGATCTTAAGGCTTTCGAGGATGAAACCATAGACACCCCTGTCGATGAGTCTGTGGAGCCTGAGGAACCTGTGGAGGGCACTCTAGAGGAAGAACTTAATTATGAAGAGCAAGACGAATCTGAGGCTCCTTCAGTTCTTCCAGAGGATGTCGTCCTCCCTCTCCCATCGAACATTATTTCAGTCAAGCTGAAACCTTCTCTGGATTATTTTATATCTGTGGAGAGAGAGCTTCGAAAGGGCCAAGCAAACGATGCTTTGGAAGGTGTCCGAATTGGTTTGGCTAACAAATCACTGTTACTCCTGACAGATGTCAATAAAAGTACTTCCACGAAGCAAAGCACAAGAGCCTGGGCTAGTGTTCGGAATGCCCAGAGCCAAATTCTCTACCATGCCTGTGGTTATGAAAGGGCCTGGCAGGCGCTTAAATGCATTGGGACTACTGAGGATTTGGCCATTTACCAGAAACTGAATCAGAAGGACCTTGTTGTCATCAAGGACATTACCATGGCTAAACGTTTCGGACAAGGTAGTGATGAATTGGCATGGTTTTGGCGAATTGGACCTAGTGAAGATGCGTTAACAGGGGAATGGATGGAAGAGTGTGAGTTGAATTGATATAATTGCTTCTCTTTGTTTTCATTGATTTAATCCTTTAGTTTATCGTGTTAATTGGCTTCGAGCTAAGGCAAGGGTCGACAGATGGGTTGAAGAGGAAACACTGGTAAAACATGAAATGCATTGGACTATCCTGTGGTTTAAAAAACAGGTCGAAATATGGAGTGAAAGAGAGAAAAGGGAAGACAGTACTTTGGGTCTAGGACACAAGTCATATGCGATCAAGCAGCAGAAACTTTGGAAGACATTCCAGAGAAAGGCTAATGAGAGATTTGCATTGTATTTGCCATCAGCATTAGAGTAGAAATAAGGAGCTAGAACAAAATTCAGCACCAATTGCTCCTGAAGAGATAATGGAAAGCTAAAAGCATTCACTCTACAATTCAGAAAGGGTGAGGACAGGAGCCCTTATTCGAAAGGGTATCGAAGGGGCGGTTGGGACTATTAGAAAGGGATCCCTTTCGAAAGGGTGACGACGGCCGCCCTTATTATAAAGGGTTTCGAAGGGGCGGCCGGGACTATTAGAAAGGGATCCCTTTCGAAAGGGCGACGACGGCCGCCCTTATTCGAAAGGGTATCGAAGGGGCGGTTGGGACTATTAGAAAGGGATCCCTTTCGAAAGGGTGACGACGGCCGCCCTTATTATAAAGGGTTTCGAAGGGGCGGCCGGGACTATTGAAAGGGATCCATTTCAAAAGGGCGACGAGGGCCACCCTTATTCTATAGGGTTTTGTAGGGGGCCAGGGCTATTAAAAAGGGATCCCTTAATCATGTGGATACACTGTGTTGCCAATCCTTGCTGAAATGGTTAGCATGGGACACCAGGGATCCCTTAATCATGTGGATACACTGTGTTGCCAATCCTTGCTGAAATGGTTAGCATGGGACACCAGGGATCCCTTAATCATGTGGGTACACTGTGTTGCCAATCCTTGCTGAAATGGTTAGCATGGGACACCAGCTGCCCTTATTCGATAAGGTTTGGAAGGGGCAGAGGAGACTATTAGAAAGGGATCCCTTTCAGCATCCCTTTCGAAAGGGCGACGACGGCCGCCCTTATTCGAAAGGGTATCGAAGGGGCGGCCGGGACTATTAGAAAGGGTGACGACGGCCGCCCTTATTCTAAAAGTGTATCGAAGGGGCGGCCGAGGCTATTAGAAAGGGATCCCTTTCAAAAGGGCAATGAGGGCCGCCCTTATTCTATAGGGTTTTGAAGGTGGGGGGCTGGGGCATTAGAAAGGGATCCCTTTTAAAAGGGTGGGGTCGGCCGCCCTTATTCTATAGGGTTTCTCTATCTTATTAGAGGACCCGGCCGCACCTATTAGTACAAAGGGACGCCTTTTGAAAAGGACAGGGTTGGCCGCCCTTATTCTATAGGGCTTCTCCATCTTATTAGAGGACCCGGCCGCACCTATTAG
>Ga0193702_1000553_pt1 | contig 11670 bp, 8 predicted proteins | sample U3a1metaG_FD_143060 | JGI IMG/M metagenome (GOLD analysis project Ga0193702, IMG submission 143060) | Soil microbial communities from a riparian zone of the East river system, Colorado, United States - U3a1 | ecosystem: Environmental > Terrestrial > Soil > Riparian zone | place: USA: East River... | reverse complement strand
TCCCACCTGCGCTGTCCTTCACCGCAAAGTTCGCGTGCACGTTCGTTCAGCAAAGTATCTGTAAAAGCTTGGGTGGTGGGGGTATTGGTCAGGTTCAGCTGATCTGATGCCAAAGTAAGCCCGGCACGCGCCCGCACTATGTTTAATCCGTTAAATTTATTGGGGTCAGTCGCATTAATATTGTTCATGGCCTCTGATTGCAGCAGGTAAACTTCAGCCAGGCGCAACACAAACCAGTCGGTCCTGGAGTTGTTATCTTTTTTCCATTGGCTATCCCTGAATTTGTAGATAAAAGGGGTCACCGTGTTGCTTACCCCTTTACTGTCAACCGCCTGGTTCGACACGCTGTACGTTTTACGCACATCCCTGTCGCCGGCCGGGAAGCCGGAGTTAAAAAAGCTGTTCTGAACAAAAAATGAGCCGTAACCGCCTAAAATGATTGGATAGAACATCCGGAGGGTGATATTGCCTATATTGGGGGTGGCGCCAAACTGTACGGCAAAAACCACTTCTTTGTTATACTTATTATCCGAGTTGAAGATATCGGCGTAGTTGGCAAGCAGGCCATAAGATCCGGAATCATTGATCACCTTATTACACGCTGTAAGTGCGTCCTGGCTGTCGGTAGCTACTGCGGCAGTTGATTGAGCGCGTGTTAAATACACCTTGGCCAATAAAGCAGATGCTGCGCCCGAAGAAACCCTGCCCTTATTAGCCGCCGGAATATTTTTTTCGGCCAGGCAGTTCGCCTCTGCATATTTCAGATCAAGAATGATCTGGCTATAAATAGCTGCAAGGGTAGCTTTTTTTGGATACAAATCAGGGCTTGTAGCGTTAACAGGTGCAAGGATAAGGGGCACCTGGCCAAACGCAGTTACCAAATTAAAGTATCCCAGTGCGCGTAAAAAACAGGCGTTGCCAACAATGTTGGCTTTGCTTGTTGCATCCATTGCAATTGGCGGCACGTAAGTAATAACATCATTAGCATTCTTTATCATTTTATAATTGCTCACATACCAGTTGGTGATCTCGCCGTTCAACGCTGTAAATGAATGGTCGGTTAGTGTATTCCGGTCCGTATTGCCGGGGCCTGCATACATCAGGTCAGAAGCGTTGTCAGATACTACATACACCGTACGCTGATAAAAAGCCTGTGCCTGCATATTGCTAAAAACTCCGTTTAAGGCCGCATTGGCATCCTGTTCGTTTTTATAAAAATTTGTAGGTGTTAAAAAGCTATAGGGCTTTTCGGTAAGAAATTTCTTACACGAAGTAAAGCTGAATATGGCTATAGCGATAACTATTAAAAATCTCGTTTTCATAATATCATATTAAAATATAAATCCTATTTAAAATCCCGCTTTTACGCCCAGCAAAAAAGTTCTTGAGGGCGGATATGAATTAATATCGGCCCCAATATTTAAGTTCTGGCTGCCGGGATTTAAATTCTGCGTGCCGGCGGTAAGGTTCTGGGTGCCATAAGTGTTTATTTCAGGGTTGTAGCCTGTATATTTTGTAAATGTGTACAGGTTTTGAACCGTGGTGAATATGGTTGCACTTTTAAATACTCTTGATGTTTTTTGAACGGGTATTTTGTAGGCCAGCGATACTGTCTGAATCCTTAAATAGCTACCATCTTCTAAATAGTTATCCACCACACCTGCGCTTCGCGCTGTTGAGCTAAAAACTCTCGGAACGGTATTGCTGGTCCCGGGGCCGTGCCATGCATCAAGCATTGAAGTAAACTCATTGGCAGTAGTGCCGCCGGTATGAGCATATTTGGTAACATTAAGAATTTTGTTCCCCTGCACCCCCTGGGCAAAAATGGTGAGATCGAAATTTTTGTATGATAGCGTGTTGTTGATGCTGAAAATAAATTTTGGCGATGCCTGGCCAATAATTTCCCTGTCATTAGCATTAATAACGCCATTACCATCAAGATCGCGAATAATACCGTCTCCCGGCACCACGCCCGATCTGCCTGCGGCCGCAATTTGCTGCTGCGTTTGCCACACACCGTCGAAATGATAGCCGTAAAAAGAACCGATAGGTTGCCCTACGCGCAAAATAGACGGCGCCAGGCCATTGGTTACAATATATGGCCCGGTATTGCCCACCAATATATTGTTGGTGCCATTCATATTCAGCACCTTGTTGCTATTGGTAGAAAAATTGACTGTTGACGACCAGCTAAAATCCCGCCCCTGAATGTTCCTTGAGGTGAGCGAAAGTTCAAATCCCTGGTTTGCAACTTTACCTGCATTAAGCAGGATGCTGGAAAAACCGGACGATTGAGGGATGGAAACGTTAAGCAGCAAATTACTGGTTGTTTTGTGATAATAATCGGCGGTTATCGAAATCCGGTTATTAAACAAACCCAGGTCGGCGCCCACATCCAAAGAAGCGGTTGATTCCCAGCTTAAATTGGGGTTAGCAATGTTGTTAGGCGATACACCCACCACCCGCGACGGGTTGGTACCTAAAGTATAGCCATTGGTAGCATATTGAGATAATGACTGATATGAACCGATTTCCTGGTTACCTGTAACGCCATAACTTGCCCTGACCTTTAGATCTGAGATCTGTTCAATATCTTTAATAAACTTCTCCTCAGATGCCCTCCAGGCAACTGCACCTGACGGGAAATAACCCCATTTGTTGGTTAACCCAAACCGGGACGACCCATCGGCACGCATTGTAAACGTAAACAGGTACTTGTTCATTAACCGGTAATTAACCCTGCCAAAATATGATGCAATGGAATTTTGATAGGTATTTGAGAGCGGCGTTAAAATATTGGCACCAATGGCCAGGTTATCTGTCCCTAAATTATGGTGAAAAAGTTTTGGGCGCCGGCACTATATGCGCTTGTTTTAAACTGTTGTAAAGAAAAGCCCACCACGGCATCTATTGCATGGATCTTGTTAAATTCTTTATTGAATGATAAGGTGTTTTCATTTAACCAGCTATAGCTTGTAGCTGTTGATGAATAAGCTGCCCCACCGGTGGCCTGCCCGATATAAATTGTTGAAGGCAGGTAGCTCTTCTCAATGGCGGTGCCATAGTCAATCCCGAAGCTGCTTTTAAATTTAAAGCCTTTAATAAATTCATATTCGCCAAATGCATTAATAAGGGCGCGTGAATTTGTGATGTTATCATTGGCGTCAACCGCGGCTGCCACCGGGTTACCAAAGGTGCCAACATATGGAAGCGGGTCGTTCTGAAATGTATATGCCCCGGTAGCATCTCGCAAAGGCACTATCGGGCTCATGCTGAGGGCTACCCCTGCAGCACCGTAACCCACCCCTGTTATTGTTGGGTCAACGGCCTGCTTGCTGTATGATATTTGTGATGAAAAGCCCATTTTGATCTTGTCGCCAATATTCCTGTCCAGGTTTAACCGAACCAATTCGCGCCTGAAACCGGTGTTCAGCATAATCCCGTCCTGGTCAAGATGATTGAAGCTAAGATAATACCGCGCTTTTGGGGTTCCGCCGTTAAAGCTAAGCTGGTAGTTTTGGATCGGGGCTGTGCGGTAAAGGGCATTTTGCCAGTCGGTCCCGGTGCCAAATCCGTTAATCTGTGTTTGTGTATAGGGTAAAGCCAGGGCAGTATTGGGATTAGCCGCGTTATATTGTGTGTAATAGTCGTCCAGGTATTGACCAAACTGCGAGGCATTCATAAGGCTCAGTTTTTTGGCAATCTGCTGTACACCGGCATAGGCATCAAAATTTATAGCGTCTTGCCCTGCTTTCCCTTTTTTTGTAGTGATCAATATAACCCCATTTGCGCCCCGGCTGCCGTAAATTGCAGTTGCTGAAGCATCTTTTAAAACTTCGATAGCTTGTATGTCATTTGGATTTATAGAACTCAGGTTGCCAACCCCTGCAAAACCATCAACAACATACAACGGTTCGTTGCCCGAATTTATTGAATTTGTACCCCTTATTCGAACAGAAGTAGGACTCCCCGGCTGCCCGTCTGACTGGGTGAATTGTAACCCGCTGATCCTTCCCTGTAACATTTGATCAGCGCCAATTATGGGCGTTTTATCCAGGTCTTTTGCGCTTATAGATGCAATTGACCCAGTGAGGTCGCCTTTACGCTGGGTTCCGTAGCCAATTACAACCACTTCGTTCAGCTTCTGGCCGGCTTCATCTACTTTTAATGTGATATTAATTTGCGTCCTGGCGCCAACTTCAACGGTTTGGGAAAGAAAACCAATGTAAGAAAATACTAAAGAGGCGCCTTCCGGCGCAGAGATCTGGTATTCACCGGCGCCATTGGTTACCGTGCCTGTAGTTGTGCCCTGCACCCTTACACCTACGCCAGACAAAGGCTGGCCCTTATCATCAACCACGGTACCTTTTACCGTAATATTCTTAATTATTGAACCCTTCAGGGTTATCATCACCAATCCGGCATCTGACACCTGGTAATAAAGGCCGGTATTTTCAAGCACTTTGTTTAGTATCTCTAATAAAGGTTGGTCTTTAACATTGAGGGTAATTTTTGCATTTTGCGGCAAAAGTTGCTCGCTGTATAAAAAACGGGTTTTTCCTTTTTGCTCGAGCAAATAGATCGCTTTTTTAAGATTAACATCCTTCAGGTCAAGACTCACCTTTACATTTTGCGAATAACTGTTCGCAGATACTTCAATGCAGAGCAGAAAACTTAAAACAAAAGTCCAGTTAAACATCAATAAAAATTTTCGGTAATGGGGTGCAGAAAATACTTTATCATGAAGTATTTTTTTTTTCATAATTTTACAGTGTTTGTAATTAAAAATCTGTTAACTAAAGCAACATTTGTTGCTGTTTTAGCGGATTGAAATACGGCGGGGAATATTCCAGTATTTCCCGTTTTTTGCAATCCTCTTTTCTTTTTAGTGAATGGTTACTACGTCATTTGCGGTTATATTAAATTTAAACGGCCTGATTATTTGCATTTCTTTTAATGCCTCAATTATGGTTTCATTTTCAAAAATCCCCGTAAACCGGTACTCCTCCACGTCTTGATTGGTGATTTTAATGGTTACGTTATACCATTTTTCTAATTTTGGGATCAATTCTTTAAAAGACTCATTCTTGAAAACAAGCTTGTTTTGCACCCACGAAGTTTCTTCAAAATAATCCTCGTTTGATATTTGAACAGGTTCTATATTTTCAATAACAAGCTTATTGTGGATTTTAGGAGCACTACTTTTATCAACGGGCCCGGTGGGAACACTTGCATTAAATGAAAGTTTTTCCTTTGGCCTTAGCAAGATCTGCTGCTGCGGGTCGCTGTTAAGCGACAGTTCTATTATTCCCCTGATAAGCGTTGTTTCAGTAACGTGGTCGTCCGGATATGCCCTTACATTAAAAGCGGTGCCCAGAACTTTGATAGTTACTTTTTGAGTGTGGATTATAAAAGGGTGTTTTTTGTCTTTAGCCACATCAAAGAAAGCTTCACCATAAAGTCTTACCTCCCTGTGCTCTTTATGGAGCATTGCATCATCATATTGTAGTTTGCTGTTTGTATTGAGCCAAACGCTGGTTCCATCCGGAAGAATTAACTGCTTGCGCATGCGTTTACCGCATACTATTTCTGTAGTAGGCGCATATGAAACACTATTGCTATGGTAAAGAAAATAGAAAGTAAAACTGCTTACCGCTAAAAAGGAGGCGGCTACGAGCCAATGTTTAACATAGCTTTTTGAGGAAACGGTTTCGGGATTCTTATAATCATCAAACTCATAGCCATATTTTTGTTCGTGCTGCTCAAATGCTTTTTCTATATCAATTTCTTCAGGAAGGTCATTCTCAAAGGTGATTTGCTTTAACGTTTCTTCGTAATACAAAGCGTCAGGAAATAGCGCCAACAGCTCCTCCAGCTCCTTTAGTTCGTTTGGAGTTGCCTCACCAGCCAGTTTTCTTGCCAATAATTGTATAATCCGTCTCTGCTCCATCAGGGGGAGGTATATAATGGTTTAAGCAGAAGACAATAAAATCAGGAATTCTCCCTAAAAGAAATTAATATTTTTTTACCGGGCTCAAATTAAACTCTTTCCTGATAGCGACAGACAGGCGCTTATTCGCTATCACAAGCTGCGAATCAACTGTTTTTGTGGATACCTCCAAAATTTCGGCAACTTCCTTATAACTCAGCCCATCTTCTTTAACCAGCCTGAAAATGATTTTACATTGCGCCGGCAATCCGTCGATCGCATTATTAAGACTTTGTCTTAATTCATCATTGATCAGGATCCATTCGGGTGTCGTATTATTAATCCGCAAATTGATGGAGATATCATCAAGAGAAACTATTCTGCCGCCAGAGTTTTTCTTTAAAATATTCAGGGAGAGGTTTTTGGCTATAACAAAAGCATATACTTTAATATTACTGATAGAAGCGATAGTTTTTCGCTTGCGCCATAATGTGATCATTACATCAGAAGCAACTTCTTCAGCCTGTTCGGGCGACTTTAACAAACTATAAGAAAAACGCTTTACGGATGGAAAAAGTAACCCAAATAACTTTTTGTAAGCAATATAGCTGTCATTTATAGCTATAGCATTCACAATATCTGTTAAGTCAGATAAATTTTCGTTCATTCGGAGCAGTTAAATTAAAATAGGTTTAATATAGGGCGCCAGAGTAAGTGCCAATTAATACAAATAAAAATAAAATAATTGTATTAAGCTAATGGTCCCGGCACCGGCATTTTTACCGAAACTACAATTGTTCATAAGCGCCAAATAATGAAAAACCCCGAAAATGCTTGATATGGCAATGACTTTAGCGGCTATATGAATAAACACGCCGGGAATATGCTAAAATTGGCGTTTTAAAAAACAAGAAATATGCTAATTAAGATGAATAATTAGCTAATCTATTTTATATTAGTTTGCCAGCATGTTTTTCCGAAATCAGACCAAGGTCCGAACATTAATGGTGGCCTGCCGTAGCTGCATCAAACACGCGGCAGAAATTGCCGCCGCCTACCTTGCCAATTTCATCCGCATTAAAACCAGTCTTTAACATTGCATCTACAACGGCGTAATAGAACCCCAACTTCTGGTCCTGCCAGGCCTGGTTGGTGCGCTCGCCGGGCCTGCCGCGATTCTGACCACCACCCGGACCATCGGGAGCTTTATCACCCGGGGGGCCATCATGGCGATTGTCAGGGTCGGCGCCGGGCTGCGGACCGGGTCCTCCCGGTTTAGTACCAAAGCTGCCTGCGGGTCTGTAAGCCGGGGTCAACTTGGTATCGGTGCCAATGCATACATGGTCAATTCCGATGACATCAACCAGGGCCCTGACATTTTGGGCATATTCCAATGGAGAGTCGGCCAAATGTGTCCATACCCCAATCAGCCCCCCGGCGCCGGCAACAATTTTAGCCTGCTCCTTACTGATGAGCCTTGGCCGCATCATGCGGGCCATTGACGGGTTCTGGCCCAACCGGGTATCGAGCCCGGTATGAGAGATGAGCACCGGATGGATCGCCAACTTGAGCGCAGCGGCTACGGTATCCGCGCTGGCATGCGCCAGGTCGATGAGGATGCCCAGCCTGTTGCATTCTTTGATAACGTCCGCCCCAAACGTGGTTAGTCCTCCAAAACGTGCTGGATTAGTGTAAACATCACCCAAAGGTACAGACGCGTCACTGTCATGGAACAGTGTCAGATGTCGCAAGCCCCGGTTATACGCCTCGCCAAGCCGTTCCAAATGTCCTTCAAGAAAGTGAGCGCCCTCTATCGATTGAATAACGGTGGGCTGGTGCTTCTTGTGAGCGGCCTGGAGGTCTGCAAGGTTCAGGGAGCGCTTCATGCCGTTGTTACTGAGCTGTTGGTCTATTGATGTAAACCCATTTTTGAACCGCGCATAGGCGTCTCCGGGGTTTTGTAGTTTTTGATAATCAAGGGCAAATGTCATACAGATAGCCGATAAGCCCGACCGTTTCATCTCGCCGGCCAGATCTATATTTGGACCAGGCAGTTCGGCCGCGTTAAGCGGGACGTCGATATGATTGTGCGTGTCGATGCCGATCGTGTCGGCTACGATCCGGAGCACCCGCGGGTCTGCATCGCCGAGCGCCCACACTGCCCGCGGACTCAGCATTGCAGTACCCGCCCCGGCAATGGTGACAGCGGTAATGAATTCCCGTCGTGACCACGTTGGTTGAGATTTCTTCATGATTTTAAACTAAGCGAACTATATCGATTAAAGATAGGGGCTGTGCGGCAGAGCGTTTTGTTTAATCGTCGTTTGGCGGAAATAAATAGACGAATCGGCAAATACTACCAATGAGCGAAACAGAAACAAAATGCCGATCTCGCATTTTCGTCATTCTGGGCGAGAGAAGAACTACCTCTTGAGCATAGCGAAAAATCTTCTCCGTGCGACATGAACGCAGGACAAGTATGGCGACGACTTATCATTTGGATAAGATCCTTCACTGCGTTAAGGATGACCAGGGGTTAATTTATCATATTCCGATTATTCCGGACACTATGGTCTGTAATCAAAACAGCCCTCCTACTTTCCCCAAGCACCCCATAACCCGCAGACGAATATGTCCAGCCCGTCATTTTAGCGGACGGCCCCCCATTTATCTCATTCTTTATACCAGAAGTAAAATTGTTATACCTACATTGCATTATATGATGGAGTATATTACGCTATTTAAAGACTGGGTGATTGGCCTGGGCGAAAAGCATGAGGTTGATCCTTTAGTTCTCGGCAGCTTATACCTTGGTAGTAAAATAGGTTTTTTTATCTCCCTTGGCTGGCTCCTGAAGAACTTAAAAACAAAAAAGGCTATTATTACCCCTTTGATCTTTGCCTCGCTTAGTTTTAGCCTTCCCTATCTTTACCTGGTAATTGCCGGCCGCAACATTTCAATTTGGGTATACCTTTTTATTGGCTTGATGTTTATTTATGGCGGATTTTCCGTTTGGAAGAAAATTACAGCAAAAGTTTTACCCGCTTAACTAATCGCATTTAATTAATATAAAAAAGCACATAACCATATTGGTTATGCGCCCTAAATTTATTTGCAGGAATTTGCAGGAATAATTACAAACCGATAATTGAGTACGGGATCCGTACGCCCTTTATCTGGTAATAATTAGGGTCCTGGTTGTTGTTGAAACAGGTTGCTGTTGAACAGCTGCCGCCTGATCCGTTATAATTTAAACAATAAGTAACCAGCAATTCATTGTGTCCGTTTACAAACTCACCATGTACTATAGGGGTATAGTATTTGGCTGGGTGCCCGTTGTACAAATCATTTATGGTATACACCAACGTTGGCGCTGTAAACGGCCCAAACGGACTTGTTGCCGTTGAAATGTAGATCCCGCGGGATGTTGGATCGCAAAAATAACCCAGGTCCATCTGCATCATTACATATTTACCGTTAACATACGAAACCATAACATTTGCCTGGGTTGAAGTGCCGGAGCCAACAGTTATTGCGCCTGATAAAGAGGTGGTGTCGGGAGTTGATGCCCAGCTATGTCCCCGCCAGTACGACCATGATGAAGGGTTGCTTGCAGGGAACCTTGCCAATGTTATAGTGTTTGCATTAAAGAAGGTGCTTTGTGCGCCATAAACATATACGGTATCACCGGCCGGTTTTTTTATCATACCAACAGAGAAGCCCATTTTTGTTTGGCCCGACATGCCGTTTGGCGTTAAGCGGGTAACTGCTCCCCATGTAGTGCTGCTAGTGCTTTCGGCTATGCTATATAATGCCTGGTTTGCCGGCGTTGAGCCATTTGCCGATTCATACCCGTTCAATAGCACGTTGCTGCCTACTTCAACACCCGCACCCGGCCAGGTATAGGTAGAATTATGAGCGCCGGGGCTTTTTACTATTTCAAGCAGGTTTATACCCGTGCCTGCATTACTGGTAGTGGTAATGTTAGGTGCTGCGCTTGATGTCCAATTGGTAATTGATGGCTGCAAAAATCCCGAATTGTGGTATGAAAAAACCTGGCAGGCCAAAAAGCCGTTTGCCTTCAGCTGGCTGCTGGCGTATGCGTCCTGGGTTATCCAAAGGATCTTACCATTGTTTGCGCCGTTGGTAAGCGGGATACTGTTTCCCTGGTCAAAAGCCACAGTTGTATTAGTCACAGCAAAAAGTTACAACAACATCGTCGCGGTAGGCTTCGGCGGTTATACTGTTTAAATTCCAGTATTGAGTTGTACTGCCGGCAGCAGTCTCTTCGGTAATTGGCGCACCATTGGCTGTTGAACTGCCATGATCAGTGAGCACCAACCCGTTTGAATTTTTAATTACATAGTATGATTGCCCGCTTACCGCCTGTATATTCCATATTTGTGAGGGGAAACCGTTAGTATGGTCAACCCATAACGTGGTGCCCGATGTACCGTTCGGCGCTTCAAGGAACATCCCATTTTCAACGTTCATTATTTTAAAGGGTGTGGTACCGGTAATTGTTCCTGTGCCTTGCTGTATAAGGTACCATTTCTGGTTTCCGGCTACACCCAGACCTGAACCGGCGCCGGCATATTGCTGCACGTTGGCAGGGTTGCTTTGCGCGTGCATCAAAGTTGAATCGCCGCGCACCTCTAAAAACTTACCGCTAAATACATTGGTGATTTGAAAAGTGGCATAAGCCGCCGGCGGACTAACGGCCCGCGCAATAGTTGAAGAACTGACAATGCCGGCCTGGCTTGCATTAATTTCCTTTTTGTTGCAGCTTATAGCCACAAGCAAGCCCGGTACCAGGATCCAGGCAAGTAATTTTTTTTTCATGATTGTGTTGTTAGGTTATAATTGTTACGTAAATCTAATTTAAGTAAATCGTTTTAGCAAATATTTTTTTTACCTTGCTTCCGGAAATATTATAAGCTTTTATGAAACGAATTTTTGGTCTCCTAACGATCAGTTTATTGCTTTTTCAAAACGTATCGAACGCGCAAGCGATAGTATTGAAATGGAAACTACATCCCCAGGAAGAAAACACCTATAGTATAAAACAACTCTCAACGCCAGGGTTCAATACAAGCAGCTGGATTAACGCCATAGTGCCCGGAACTGTTTTTTATGCCTACGTAAAAGCCGGCAAAGAAAGCAACCCGGATTACGCAGAGAATATCTACAAAGTTGATAAAGCAAAATACGACCGTCCATTTTGGTACCGTACAGAATTTTCTGCTAAAAGTTTTGCGCCGGGAAAAAGGATCTGGCTCAACTTTAACGGCACCCATAAACGTGGCGAGATCTATTTAAACGGGAACCACATTGGCACTGTTAAAGGTATTGTAGAACGGGGATTGTATGATGTTACCTCCCTGTTGAATAAAAAAAGCGCCAACGTTATTTTAGTGCTGGTTACCCCTCCCCGTAATGACCCGGAACACCATCACCCCTTAGCCAACTGGGAAAGCCCCACTTACATCAGCAGCGGCAGTTGGGACTGGATGCCCGCCGTGCCGGGTTTAAACAGCGGCATTACCGATACGGTTGGCATAACCGCAAAAGGGCCGGTAGCTGTTACAGATCCCTGGATTCACACCCGTATGCCCAATAAAAATGAGGCCGATCTAGCCGTTAACGTACATCTCAATAACACATCGCCTTCAACCGTGAGCGGCACGGTTAAGTTTACCATTAACCCCGGTAATATCACCGTTACCGGCCCGCGGCTTACG
>Ga0193702_1000552_pt1 | contig 11675 bp, 12 predicted proteins | sample U3a1metaG_FD_143060 | JGI IMG/M metagenome (GOLD analysis project Ga0193702, IMG submission 143060) | Soil microbial communities from a riparian zone of the East river system, Colorado, United States - U3a1 | ecosystem: Environmental > Terrestrial > Soil > Riparian zone | place: USA: East River... | reverse complement strand
GGCCTGAAGGCTGCAACCCGCAACACCTTCACCTTCACCACCATCAGCACGGCGGCGGCGCAGACCTTGTGCACGAATGGCACATCGCCGGCGATCCGCATCACGAACGTCGTCGTTCCGGCAGGTACCTTGGTGGCGCGCTTCTCGCTGTACAACGCCGATACCACTGCCGCGGCAACGCCAGGCGCGGTGGACGATCTCGACATGCTCGTCCTGAGCTCGAGCAACGCGGTGCTGGGCGGCAGCCTCAACGACGGTTCGAACGAGTCGGTGACGCTGATGAATCCGGCAGCGGGCACGTACAAGGTCTGCGTGGTCGCGTTTGACAAGCAAACGCGTCCATCGACGACGGCCACCCTGTCGTCGTGGGTCGTGTCGACGGCGGACGTCGGTGGCAGCTTCAAGGTGCTCGCACCTGCCACCACCTACGTTGGCGGCACTGCCTCGGTGGGCATGAGCTGGTCCGGCCTGGCCGCTGGCCAGCGCTATCTGGGCGCTGCGACCTACAAGGTCAATGGCGTGGCCTCCGGCACGACGCTGGTCGACGTGCAAACCAACGATCCGGTGCCACTGGCGCTGAGTTCGAAGCCGATCGAGGTCAGCGTCGAATAAGCGCTTGACATCAGCAGAGGCGCCCGCAGGGGCGCCTCGCTCCGGGGCCGCGTCACTGCAAGGTGACGCGGCCTTTTCAATTTCCGAGCTTGGAATTGCCGGCAGAATCAGCTCTGGGCCGCCACGCCGGCGGCGCGCAATCTGCGCCGTTCAGGGCTGCGCGAACAGCATCTCGGCGCGCTGGTACAGGATCCAGCTGGTGGCGATGTACTTGTTGCCACCGACCGGCCGGTGGCCGCGGTGAGTATGCGTAGATATGCGGCGCAAGCGATGCGCAGGCCGCATGGGACGCCCGGCCCGCTAGTCTCAGGTAGGGGCGTCCGGCAAGCTGCCGAGCCCGCGCGGGCGTAAGGTGCAGCGCGCGGCCCGGCAGGTCACGCCGGGGTTGGTCTCGAAGACGCATGTGGAGAGCATGTCGTTGCGCAGGTTTTCATCCTTGCGGGCGAGCGCATGTTGCTCAGCTAGCGAGCGCAGACGCTTCTCGTCCGTGCGCTTGCTTGACCAGGCGAGGTAAGCGTCAGGCCCGCCGCACGGCTTGGACCCGATGGCAATGCTGTGGCACTGCTGTGGCCCATCGCACGCTGCGTCGCCGACCTCGGCCTGGATTTTACTCATGAGCACGTCGCTGCTCGGCCCTGCCTTCGATTTGACGGCGGCATCGCCGGCACAGGCGCTGGCCATCATGGACAGGGCAAGGCTGCACAGAAGCAGCGAGCGTCGTAATGATTCGTTCATGCTGCCATCGTGAATGGGCGGCCGGGCCAGAGGAACTCGGTGGCGCAGGGCTGGAGAAAGATCGAAGAAACTTGTTTCATCGGCACATGATCGCCCGCGCGGGGGCCTCGGTCAAGGGCGATTCGTCAGAAACGAGGCCAGTGTTTATCCCGCTTGCGCAGGCGTGGCCACTGCGGGGCTGAAAATAACAATGTCCGAGTGGCTGCGTTCAAGTCCTTGACTTACAAGAAGAGCTTTGGTCGGGGTGAGAGGATTCGAACCTCCGGCCTCTGCGTCCCGAACGCAGCGCTCTACCAGGCTGAGCCACACCCCGACGGTAGAAGAGTATTAAGCTAACAAACCTCAGTGGTTCCTGTCAACCGCGAAACTGCAAAGCTGCAGCAGGCTGTGCTTGTAGTCGCTGTCCGGCAGGCCGGCGATCGCCGTGGCCGCACGGCGCGCCGCCGCTTCCGCCTCGCGCCGCGTGAAGTCGAGCGCGCCGCTGGTGGTGATCGCGGCCAGGATCGCGTCGAAATGCTGTTCGTCGCCCTGTTCGCTGCACCAGCTCGCGCTGCTCGGGGGGCCGTTTTCCATCAAATAGATTAACGGCAGCGTTGGTTTGCCTTCACGCAAGTCGTCGCCCACGTTCTTGCCGATCTCGGCGGCGTCGCCGGCATAGTCGAGCACGTCGTCGATCAGCTGGAAGGCGGTGCCAGCGACGCCCAGATCGAGGACAGGACGTGGCCTGGGCGCGCTGAGCTTGAGCGGTCGAGGCAAGAAAACGCCAAGCTGTTCGAAGCGGCGGCCCAGCTGGGAGCGCGCCTGCTTGCGTCAGGTCGGCAACGTTGCCGGCGGTGCCGATCAGCGTGTGCACCAGCCCCGACGTCGCGTCCACGCCAACATGCGCCTTCATCCCGACGTGCCAGTCGTTGCCCTTTTTCGATTGATGCATTTCAGGATCCCGTTCGCCGTCCTTGTTCTTGGTCGAGGGCGGCGCTGCGATCAGCGTCGCATCGACGATGGTCCCTTCGCGCATCATCAAACCCTTCTCGGCCAAGTGCGCATTGATGGTGTCGAAGATCTTAGCGCGTCAAGCCGTTCGCTTCGAGCAGGTGGCGGAACTTGAGCAGCGTTGTCGCGTCCGGCGCCGACTCGCGATTAAGGTCGATGCCGACAAAGCCACGGATTGCCTGGCTGTCGTAGATCGCATCTTCGATGCCTTCATCCGACAGGCCACAGCACTGCTGGGCCACGTACATGCGCAGCACGCGCGCCAAACCGATGGGCGGGCGGCCCGGTCCACTGACCTTCGGATAGAACGGTTCGATCGCCTGGTGCAGCTTGCCCCACGGCGTGGCCTTGTCGATCTCTGCAAGAAAGCGGTCACGCCGCGTGAGCTTCTTCTTGTTGGCGTACTCGAGGTCGGAGAAACTCTTCTGCATGGTCGGCGCGGCAAGGGTGAACGGAACGATATTGTCTCAGCTCAGGCGCGCTGGCGAAACGGTCGGCGATGAACAATCAGCGGTTCCCTATTCGATAGATAGATTTTATTAAATTGAAACGCTAATAGTTATTAATTACTATGAATGGGCCACTCTGTCATTTGCAAAGAAGATCCATAGGCGCATATTTCTGCCTTACCCTTGGGCCCCGATGCAAGTGCAGCCATCCAACCGACAAAGGAGATTTCCCATGTCCAATGAAGCCAAGTGCCCTTTCCACCATGCCGCTGGCGGCGGCACGACCAACAGAGATTGGTGGCCCAACCAACTGCGGGTTGATTTGCTGAACCAGCACTCGAGCAAGTCTAACCCGCTGGGAGAGAAGTTCAATTACGCCGAGGAATTCAAGAAGCTGGATTACAAAGCGCTCAAGGCGGATCTGGTGAAGCTCATGACCGACAGCCAGGACTGGTGGCCGGCCGACTTCGGTCACTATGGTCCGCAGATGATTCGCATGGCTTGGCATGCCGCCGGCACCTACCGCACTCTTGATGGCCGTGGCGGCGGTGGTCGTGGCCAGCAACGCTTTGCGCCGCTGAACTCCTGGCCTGACAACGTCAACATCGACAAGTCGCGCCGCCTGCTCTGGCCCATCAAGCAGAAGTATGGCCAGCAGATTTCCTGGGCCGACCTGTTCATCTTGGCCGGCAATGTGGCGCTGGAGTCCATGGGGTTCCGCACCTTTGGTTTTGCCGGTGGCCGTGCAGACGTGTGGGAACCGGACATGGACGTGAACTGGGGTGCCGAGACCACCTGGCTGGCTACCGACAAGCGCTTCCATGGCGATCGCGAGCTGGACAACAAACTCGCGGCCACCCACATGGGCCTGATCTACGTGAACCCGGAAGGCCCGAACGCCAGCGGTGATTATCTGGCTGCGGCCAAAGACATCCGCGCCACCTTCAGCCGCATGGCCATGGACGACGAGGAGACCGTTGCCCTGATCGCAGGTGGCCACACCTTCGGCAAGACGCATGGCGCCGCGCCGGAGTCACACAAGGGGCCGGCGCCCGAAGGCGCGGGCATCGAGGCGCAGGGCTTGGGCTGGAACAGCAACTTCGGGCAAGGCCACGGCAAGGACACGGTCTCCAGCGGCCTGGAAGTGACCTGGACCAAGACCCCGGCCCTGTGGAGCAACAACTTCTTCGAAAACCTGTACAAGTATGAGTGGGAGCTTACCCATTCTCCGGCTGGCGCCAAGCAGTGGGTTGCCAAGGATGCCGAGGACATCATTCCGGACGCGCATGTCAAAGGCACGTTGCATAAGCCCACCATGTTGACCACCGATTTGACCCTGCGCTTCGATCCAGAGTTCGGCAAGATATCCAAGCGGTTCCATGACGACCCGCAGGCCTTTGCCGAAGCTTTTGCCCGCGCCTGGTACAAGCTGACCCACCGCGACATGGGCCCGAAGGCGCGCTACCTCGGTCCCGAAGTGCCAAACGAAGACCTGATCTGGCAAGACCCTCTGCCTGCAGCTACCCACAAGCCCACGGCGTCGGATATCAGCGAGCTCAAGTCCAAAATCGCGGCATCGGGCCTGTCGGTGAGCGAGCTGGTTTCGGTGGCCTGGGCTTCTGCGTCTACCTTCCGCGGCGGCGACAAGCGTGGCGGCGCCAATGGCGCACGCCTGGCCCTGGCTCCGCAGAAGGACTGGGCAGTCAACAAGATTGCCGTCCAGGTCCTGCCCAAGTTGGTCGAGATCCAGAAGGTTTCGGGCAAGGCTTCGCTGGCCGATGTGATAGTGCTGGCCGGAGGCGTAGGTATCGAGCAGGCAGCCAAGGCGGCCGGTGTCGCGGTCGAAGTCCCGTTCGTGCCGGGCCGGGTCGACGCCACGCAGGCGCAGACCGATGTCGAATCCTTCTCTGTGCTCGAACCTCTGGCCGATGGATTCCGCAACTACATGAAGGGCAAGATCGGAGCGCCGACCGAAGCCCTGCTGATCGACAAGGCCCAGTTGCTGACCCTGAGCGCGCCCGAGCTGACCGCGATGGTCGGCGGACTGCGTGTGCTGGGCGCCAACGCCGATGGCAGTCAGCACGGTGTGTTCACCGACAAGGTGGGCGTGCTCAGCAACGACTTCTTCGTGCATCTGCTGGACATGGGCCTTGAATGGAAGCCGGTGAACGGCGAAGCCGAGCTGTTCGAAGGCCGCGATCGCAAGAGCGGCGCGGTGAACTACACCGGCACCCGCAACGACCTGATCTTCGGCGCCAACTCGGTGCTGCGCGCCTATGCCGAGGTCTATGCCAGCGCGGACGGCCAGCGGAAGCTCGTTGTGGACTTTGTTGCGGCCTGGACCAAGGTGATGAACCTGGACCGCTTCGACCTGGCGTGAGTACGCAGGCCTGGTGATCCACTCACCAGCCCCGGGCGGCGCACATCCATTACGCCACCTGGGATTTGCCACTAAGGGCTAGAAATGACAAAGCCCCAGTGACCTGGGGCTTTTTTAGGTTCTTGATTTCCAAGAAGAACTTTGGTCGGGGTGAGAGGATCCGAACCTCCGGCCTCTGCGTCCCGAACGCAGCGCTCTACCAGGCTGCGCCACACCCCGACGGTAGAAGAGATAACTAAGTTAACAAATCTCAGTGGTTCCTGTCAACCGCGAAACTGCAAAGCTGCAGCAGGCTTTGCTTGTAGTCGCTGTCCGGCAGGCCGGCGATCGCCGCCCCCGCACGGCGCGCCGCCGCTTCCGCCTCGCGCCGCGTGAAGTCGAGCGCGCCGCTGGTGGTGATCGCGGCCAGGATCGCGTCGAAATGCTGCTCGTCGCCCTGTTCGATGCAGTTGCGCACCAGCTCGCGCTGGGCCGGCGTGCCGTGTTCCATCAGGTAGATCAGCGGCAGGGTCGGCTTGCCCTCGCGCAGGTCGTCGCCCACGTTCTTGCCGATCGCGGCGGCGTCGCCCGCGTAGTCGAGCACGTCGTCGATCAGCTGGAAGGCGGTGCCCAGCGAGCGGCCGTATTCGCCGGCCGCCTCGATCTGGGCGTCGCTGGCGCCCGAAATCAAGGCGCCCAGCTGGGCCGCCGCTTCGAACAGCTTGGCGGTCTTGGAGCGGATCACCTTCAGGTAGCTCTCTTGCGTGACGTCGGGGTCGTGCATGTTCAGCAGCTGCAGCACTTCGCCTTCCGCGATCACATTGGTGGCGTCGGACAGGATCTGCATGACCCGCATATTGTTCAGGCCGACCATCATCTGGAACGCGCGCGAATACAGGAAGTCGCCCACCAGCACCGACGCCGCGTTACCGAACAGCGCGTTGGCGGTCTGGCGCCCGCGCCGCATCGAGGACTCGTCGACCACGTCGTCGTGCAGCAGGGTCGCGGTGTGGATGAACTCGACCACCGCCGCCAGCTCGTGGTGGGCGCTGCCGCGGTAGCCGTAGGCGTTCGCCACCAGCAGCACCAGGGTGGGCCGGATGCGCTTGCCGCCGGCGCTGATGATGTACTCGGCGATCTGGTTCACGAGGCTGACCTCGGAATGCAGGCGCGCGCGAATCACCGTGTTGACCGCCTCCACGTCCGCGGCGATCGATTGGGCAATGTTGTTCTTTTGAGCGTGTAAGATAGCGGCTGACAAGGCTGACCTGCAATAGACGTTAGGTGCCCGGATTATACGACAAGCACGCCAAACCCGTCCCACTGATGGCCGGGCATATATTCCCGCCAAGCATCATCCGCGTCCGGTGCTGACGTTGCCGACATACCACGAACAACTGGCTTTGTGCATGCCTTTTGACGAAAATTTTCAACCCATGTATAATCTGCGGTTCCCCCGGCTCCGGCCAGGGAATTCTTTCAACATTTGATGAGGTTTCAAATCATGTACGCGGTCATAAAAACCGGTGGCAAGCAATACAAAGTTGTCGCTGGCGAAAAACTTAAAGTAGAACAGATACCGGCAGACATTGGTTCCGAAATCACCATCGATCAAGTTCTCGCAGTAGGCGCGGGCGACACCATCAAGTTCGGTGCGCCATTGGTCGAAGGTGCAAAGGTACTGGTTACTGTAGTGGCACACGGTCGTCACGATAAAGTGAAGATTTTCAAGATGCGTCGTCGTAAGCACTACCAGAAGCATCAAGGCCATCGCCAGAATTTCACCGAAATCCAAATCGTCTCGATCAACGGCTAAACGCTGTTGGCCCGGTCTCACCAGCTATCAAGGAGCACTTAAATGGCACACAAAAAAGGCGGCGGCACAACGCGCAACGGCCGTGATTCAGAATCGAAACGCCTCGGCGTGAAGGTGTACGGCGGCCAGGCGATCAACGCCGGCGGCATCATCATCCGTCAGCGCGGCACCCCGGTGCGCGCAGGCGAAAACGTCGGCACGGGCAAGGATCACACCCTGTTCGCGCTGGTCAACGGCAAGGTCAAGTTCGTGGTCAAGGGCGCAGGCTCGAAGCAGTTCGTGACCGTCGTTCCGAACGAAGCGGTCGCGGCAGCTTAAGCACCCGCGCCGCTTGCGGCGCATACTTGTAAGGCGCAAGCCTTCCATCGAAAGGCTCTGCCAACGGTAGAGCCTTTTTAGTTTTATGGCGGTACCCACATGAAGTTTATCGACGAAGCAAAAATCGAAGTCATCGCCGGCGACGGCGGGAATGGCTGCGCCTCGTTTTGCCGCGAGAAGTTCCGCCCCTTCGGCGGTCCGGACGGCGGCGACGGCGGCAAGGGCGGTTCGATCTGGGCGGTCGCGGACCGCAACATCAACACCCTGGTGGATTTCCGCTTCTCCAAGATGCACAAGGCCAGGGATGGCGAACCGGGCCGCGGCGCCGACTGCTACGGCAAGGGCGCCGACGACATCCACATGCGCATGCCGGTCGGGACCCTGATCGTCGATAACATCAACGGCGAGATCATCGCCGACCTGACCGAACACGGCCAGGTCGAACTGCTGGCCAAGGGCGGCGAGGGCGGCTGGGGCAATATCCACTTCAAGTCCTCGACCAACCGCGCGCCGCGCCAGAAGAGCGAGGGCAAGGAAGGCGAACGGCGCGAACTGCGCCTCGAGCTCAAGGTGCTGGCCGACGTCGGCCTGCTCGGCATGCCGAACGCCGGCAAGTCGACCTTCATCACCGCGGTGTCGAACGCGCGCCCGAAGATCGCCGACTATCCGTTCACCACCTTGCACCCGAACCTGGGCGTGGTGCGCGTGTCGCACGAAAAGAGCTTCGTGATCGCCGACATCCCGGGCCTGATCGAAGGCGCGTCGGAAGGCGCGGGCCTCGGCCACCAGTTCCTGCGCCATTTGCAGCGCACCGGACTGCTGCTGCACATCGTCGACCTCGCGCCCTTCGAATCGGGCGTCGACCCGGTCAAGGAAGCCAAGGCGCTGGTCAAGGAACTCGAGAAGTATGACGAAGCGCTGGTCGACAAGCCGCGCTGGCTGGTGCTCAACAAGCTCGACGTGGTGCCCGAGGACGATCGCAAGAAGATCGTCAAGGACTTCGTCAAGCGCATGGCCTGGAAGGGCCCGGTGTTCGAGATCTCGGCGCTCAACCACGACGGTTGCCCGGAGCTGGTCAACGCCATCTACCTGCACCTCGAAGAGAAGCGCAACAGCGAGCACCGCGCCGAAGAGACGCAGATGACCGAAGAAGCGCGCGGCATCGCCTCGATCGACCCGGACGATCCGCGTTTCAAGATCCTCGAAGAGTAGTGGCGGTACCCGTGACCCGCGCAGTGCTGCGTACGCGGCTACTGCACCTGATCGCGACCGTGAGTTCGCTGGCGGCCCTGATGGCCTTGCTGGATCCGGACCGGGTGGCGGACGTCATGGGCTTGTTTCTCGTTGGCGTAAACGGCTACAGCCAGTTTTACGCCATCTATGTCGGCACCAGGTTCGCCACCGCGGCCCTGGCGCTGGTAGCGGCAAGGCAGGGCGATCAGCCTGTCCTCGGCGATATCACTGCAATGTTCGTCCTGGCGCAGCCGGCCGGCCGCTGCATCGCGGCCTTCGCGATCGGACTGCCCCAGGGGCCCTTATTAATCGTATGCGGGTTGGAACTGGCGGGCGGCCTGGCGCTGCTCGCCTTGCGCCCGCGCTGAGGTTCGCTGCCGATGAAATCCGTCATTCAACACGCCACCCGCGTCATCATCAAGGTCGGCTCCTCGCTGGTCACCAACGACGGCCGCGGGCTCGATCACGCCGCCATCGCGCGCTGGGCCGCGCAGATCGCCGCCTTGCGCGCGCTGGGCAAGCAGGTGGTGCTGGTCAGCTCGGGCGCGATCGCCGAGGGCATGCTGCGGCTCGGCTTCGACCGGCGCCCGACCGACATCCACGAACTGCAGGCCTGCGCCGCGGTCGGGCAGATGGGCCTCGCGCAAATCTATGAGTCGAGCTTCCGCGCGCATGGCCTGGGCACCGCGCAAGTGCTGCTCACGCATGCCGACCTGGCCGACCGCGAGCGCTACCTGAATGCGCGCTCGACCCTGACCACCTTGCTGCGGCTCGGCGTGGTCCCGATCATCAACGAGAACGACACCGTGGTCACCGACGAAATCAAGTTCGGCGACAACGACACCCTGGGTGCGCTGGTCGCGAACCTGATCGAAGCCGATGCGCTGATCATCCTCACCGACCAGCACGGCCTGTTCTCGGCCGATCCGCGCAAGGACCCGGCGGCGCGCTTGATCGCCGAAGGCAATGCCGGCGATCCGGCGCTGGAGGCGATGGCGGGCGGCGCCGGCAGCAGCATCGGGCGCGGCGGCATGCTGACCAAGATCCTCGCGGCCAAGCGCGCGGCAGGGTCGGGCGCGCACACCATCATCGCCTGGGGCCGCGACAGCGACGTGCTCACGCGGCTGGCGGCCGGCGAAGCGATCGGCACTCAGCTGACCGCGCAGACCGGCCCGCTGAAGGCGCGCAAGCAGTGGATGGCCGATCATTTGCACACGGTGGGTAAGGTGGTGCTCGACCAGGGCGCGGTGCAGAAGCTGGCCAAGGAAGGCAAATCGCTGCTGCCGATCGGCGTGATCGCGGTGCAGGGCGAATTCGGGCGCGGCGCGGTGATCACCTGCCTGGCCGAAGACGGCACGCCGATCGCGCGCGGGCTGTCGAATTACACCAGCGGCGAAGCGCGCCGCATCATGCGCAGGCCGTCGGCCGAGATCGAAGGCATCCTCGGCTTCCTCGAAGGCCCCGAGCTGATCCACCGCGACAACCTGGTGCTGTTGTAAGGCGTGGGCACGATAAATCGTACCCACCCTACGCTGCGCTGGATGTGCGGGCGTGGCGTGGGCACGATAAATCGTACCCACCCTACGCTGCGCTGGATGTGCGGGCGTGGCGTGGGCACGATAAATCGTACCCACCCTACGCTGGATGTGCGGGCGGTAGGGTGGGTACGGCGACGCCGTGCCCACGCGGATATCGGCCTTACGCGCCGGCCGGCGCCGGGGTCTTTTGCGGGTACTCGCACAGATCGGCGATGAGGCAGTTCCAGCACAGCGGCTTGCGCGCGATGCAGGTGTAGCGGCCGTGCAGGATCAGCCAGTGGTGGGCGTCGTGCAAGAACGCCTTCGGCACGAACTTGAGCAGCTTTTGCTCGACGATCTCCACCGTCTTCCCCGGCGCGATCCTGGTCCGGTTCGATACGCGGAAGATGTGGGTGTCGACCGCGATCGTCGGCTCTCCAAACGCCGTATTGAGCACCACGTTGGCGGTCTTGCGGCCGACGCCCGGCAGCGCCTCGAGCGCCTCGCGCGTGCGCGGCACCTCGCCGCCGTGCCGCTCGACCAGGATCTGGCAGGTCGCGATCACGTTCTTGGCCTTGGTGTGATACAGGCCGATGGTCTGGATAGCGGATTTCAACTCGTCGATGCCGAGCGCCAGGATTTTCTGCGGCGTGTTCGCCACCGGGTACAGCTTGCGCGTGGCCTTGTTGACACCGACGTCGGTGGCCTGGGCCGACAGCAGCACCGCGATCAGCAGTTCGAATGGGGTGCTGTATTCCAGCTCGGTGGTGGGTTTGGGATTGGCGGCGCGAAAGCGCGTGAAGATTTCTAATCGTTTGGCTGGGTTCATTGCTCAGTCTTCGGTGGGGTGCCTGCCTTTTGCCGCGCGCGCTCCAGAGCCGCCGCGATGATCGCGCGCTTGCGCTCTTTCTCGGCCACTTCTTCCGGCGTGTTGCTCGCTTCGGCCGTCACTTCGCGCATCTTGGCGACCGCCTTGGCCGCCAGCCGCGCATCGTTTTCTTCGCGTTCACGCTGCAGGCGCAGCAGGCGGAAATCGTGGCGTTCGCGCGCCGCGTCGGCCTGCTCTTGCGACCAGGCGGCCCAGCCGGTGCGCTCGCCGGTGACCGGCAGCATCGAGATGCAATCGACCGGGCAGGGCGCCACGCACAGGTCGCAGCCGGTGCACAAAGTGGGCAGGATGGTGTGCATCTGCTTGGTCGCGCCGAGGATGGCGTCGACCGGGCAGGCCTGGATGCACAGGGTGCAGCCGATGCAGATCGCCTCGTCGATGAAGGCGACCGGACGTGGGCGTTCGACGCCGTTGGCCGGGTTGATCGGGATGACTTTGCGTCCGAGGAAGCCTGCCAGCCGCGCCACGCCTTCGATGCCGCCGGGCGGGCACTGGTTGATCTCGGCCCGGCCCTCGGCAATCGCTTCGGCGTAGGGACGGCAACCGTCGTACCCGCATTTGGTGCACTGGGTTTGCGGCAGCAGGTCTTCGATCTGGTCGGCGAGCGTCTTGGTCACGGTGGTGCGCATGCTGGAAAAGCACCATTATCCGTCAAATGGGTCGTTCCCGCGCAGGCGCACTAGTGTCCGGAATAATTTGCTTGACTAAGCTGGGAGGGGTTGCAGGCATTGGATTAGGGGCGTATACCCGAGTTTGC
>Ga0193702_1000551_pt1 | contig 11687 bp, 3 predicted proteins | sample U3a1metaG_FD_143060 | JGI IMG/M metagenome (GOLD analysis project Ga0193702, IMG submission 143060) | Soil microbial communities from a riparian zone of the East river system, Colorado, United States - U3a1 | ecosystem: Environmental > Terrestrial > Soil > Riparian zone | place: USA: East River... | reverse complement strand
GATTATGTGCGCAAAAGCATTGAACAGGCGCTGCCCGATTTTATGCACCCTTCTGCCTACGTATGGCTGAGCGAACTGCCCAAAACCACCAGCGGTAAAGTGGACAGGAAGAATTTACCGAAGCCAGATTTGAAAAGGCCTGAGCTTAGCGTTTTATACAAGGCTCCTGTTAGTCCCATCGAAAAAAACATTACCGGAATATGGATGGAGCTTTTGTTACTGGATAAAATAGGAGTCGATGATAACTTTTTCCAATTGGGCGGCAATTCATTGCTTGCGTTAAAAACGGTAGCCATGTTAAAGCACCAGTTTAATTACGAAGTGCCTATTACCAAACTGTACCAGTATCCTACCGTTAGCGGCATTGTAAGCTTTATTGGCGGCGCAAACAAAGCATCAGCATTTACATTTAAAAAGAATAAAGACAAAAAAGTCAACAGCAATATAGCCATAATAGGCATGGCGGGCCGTTTCCCCGGCGCAAATAACATTGATGAATTTTGGGAAATGCTTACCGAAGGCCGCGAAGGCACCAGTTTCTTTACCGATGCTGAGCTTGACGCCTCTATCCCATCCAACATAAAAAATGACCCGGCTTATGTAAAAGCACGCGGTATAATTGACAAGGCTGATGAATTTGATGCTGCCTTTTTTGGCTTTAACCCGCGCTCTGCTGAGTTAATGGACCCGCAGCAACGTATCTTTTTAGAAATTGCCTGGGAAGCATTGGAAAACACCGGCTATTTACCGCAAAAATACAATGGTTCAGTAGGTGTTTTTGCAGGAGTTGGTTACAACACCTACTATACAGATAATGTGCTCAACCATAAAGACCTGGTTGATAAATACGGTCAGTTTAACGTACGCACGCTAAACGAAAAAGATTACATAGCCACCCGCACCGCCTACCAGTTGAACCTGAAAGGCCCGGCTGTTGCAGTACATTCGGCTTGCTCCACCTCATCATTAGCTATTGCCCAGGCAGTAAGCAGCATAAGAGATGGACAATGCGATATTGCGCTGGCAGGCGCCGCGTGCATAACATCGCCCATAAAAAGCGGGCATATGTATGAGGAAGGCTCTATTATGAGCAAAGATGGCCATTGCCGCCCCTTTGACGCCGAAGCAACCGGAACAGTGTTTAGTGATGGTGCAGGCGTTGTTCTCTTAAAAAGCCTGGAAGATGCTGAACGCGATGGCGATACTATTTATGCAATTATAAAAGGCATCGGTATAAATAATGATGGTGCAGATAAAGGCAGCTTTGGCGGCCCAAGTGCGCAAGGACAGGCGGGCGCTATTGCCATGGCTATTAACGATGCCGATATTGATCCCTCAACCATCAGCTACATTGAAGCCCACGGCACAGCAACTCCATTAGGTGACCCGATAGAAATTGAAGGCCTTAACCTGGCATTTGGCGTACAGAACCAAAAGCAATTTTGTGCTATAGGTTCTGTAAAAAGCAATATAGGCCATACCACCGCCGCATCGGGCGTGGCTGGTTTAATAAAAACTGCGCTGGCTTTGCATCACCGGCAAATCCCCCCTTCTATATTTTATCAACATACCAATCCTAATATAAATCTTGCAGAAAGTCCATTTTTTGTGAATAACGAGCTGAAAAAATGGGAATCGGCCGAAAAAAGGCGAGCGGGTGTTAGTTCTTTTGGCGTTGGCGGCACCAACGTACATATTATTTTAGAGGAGTTTGAAAACGTACCTATGCAAACAGGTAACCCTAAGCCTTTAAGTTTAATTACATGGTCGGCCAAAACCGAAACAAGTGCGAACAATTATGCCCAAAAACTTGCCGGGTTTGTTAACAGCAACAAGGATGCAAATGTTGCCGACATTGCCTACACCCTGCAAAATACCCGCGCCGGGTTTAACCAGCGCAGGTTTATTATTGCCGGCGATACAAATGAACTATCAGCCAAACTAAATGCCCCTGCCGATACTTCATCGTCAAAAAACTTAACATCCAAAGCATCTGAGATAGTATTTATGTTTCCCGGCCAGGGTTCGCAATACATAAATATGGGCCGTGGACTTTATGATAACGAACCGGTTTTTGCTGCTGCAGTTGATGAATGTATTGAATTATTAAAAGATACACCCCAGGCGCAGATCTTTGATATCATCTATCCCAAAGTAATTGACGAAGCTTCAACAGAAGCAATAAAAAACACATTTTATACCCAGCCGGCCATATTTATTATGGAATACGCCATGGCTAAGCTATGGATGAGCTGGGGAATTCAGCCTGCAATTTTAACGGGCCATAGTATCGGTGAGTTTGTTGCAGCACATTTTGCCGGTGTATTTAGCTTAAAAGATGCGTTGCTGCTAATATCAACCAGGGCAAAAATGGTTAGCGAAGTTGCAAAAGGCAGTATGCTATCGGTAAGGCTTGAGGCCGAAAAATTAGAACCACTATTACCTGCCGGTTTATCAATTGCTGCAATTAACAGCAATAAACTTTGTGTTGTAGCAGGCCCGGATGACCTCGCAGCCGCATTTTCCGACGAGCTGGCAAAACAGGACATCCCGAGCCGCTTACTCCAAACCAGCCATGCATTCCATTCAGCTATGATGGATGATATTGTAGCGCCGTTTGAGGAGGTTGTACGTTCAATAAAACTACATCCACCTGTAAAACCTGTCGTATCAACCGTTACAGGAACCTGGATGAGCGAGGCGGAAGCAACAAGCCCTCAATACTGGGCAAATCACCTGCGTAAAACTGTTCGCTTTGCAGCTGCCGTGAATACCTTGCAAGAAGATGAAGGCCGTGTTTTACTGGAAGTTGGCCCCGGAACAGCGCTGGCTATGCTTGCACGCCAGCAGGTTTCTATCAAAACTACGCCTATTATGGCCGGATTTGAAAAAAATGAAACACTTACGGAGTACTATTCCGTATTAAGGGCGTTAGGTCAGTTATGGTTAAACGGAATAGAGCCTGATTGGAAAGCTTTATACCAGGATCAGCAACGATTAAAACTAAACCTGCCAACCTATGCATTTGATAATAAACGTTATTGGCTTGATGCAGCATTGCCCGAAAGCACAACAACAGTACTAACAGAAACACAACAAGCAACACCAATACAACAAGAACAAATAATTTCACAACAATCCCTGATGAGAAAAGAACTACTAACCGGTAAACTAAAGGAACTATTTGAAGATGCGTCCGGGATCGAGATAGATGCCGCATCAACCGATATGAATTTTATCGAGATTGGCTTCGACTCGCTTTTGCTAACTCAAATTGCAACCAATCTTAAAAAGGAGTTTAATGTTCCCATTACCTTCAGAAAGTTATTTGAAGAATACAATACCATTGATCTGCTTGCGGCACATTTAGATGCCAACTTACCAGCAGGGGCATTCCAGCCTCAGTCGACTCCAACAGCAAATCATCAGCCTGTTTATAATACAGCTGCTGCTCCGGCGCCTGTTGCAGCCAACCCTGCACTCGATATGATCCAGCAGCAGATCCAGATGCTGGCAAGCCAATTGGCGATGATGCAAAACGGAAATGCTCCACAAGCGTCCGTTGCTCCAGTTGCGACATCCGCTCCTGCCCCGGCAAAACCAGGCATTCAGTACGATTTAACAGCCGAAGAACAGGTGGAAGTTAAAAAACCGTTTGGCGCAACTGCCCGAATCGAGAAACAGGTGCAGGGACTAAGCGGAAAACAACAGACATTTTTAGCCGATTTAACAAAAAGCTATAATAGCAAAACCGGCAGCAGCAAAGCATATACCCAGGAACACCGCGAACATATGGCTGATCCGCGTGTTGTTAGCGGGTTCAGGCCATTAACAAAGGAAGTTGTTTACCCTTTGGTGGTAAACCGCTCAAAAGGCAGTCGCGTTTGGGATATTGACGGCAACGAATACATTGATGCATTGAATGGCTTTGGCTCAAACTTTTTAGGCTACCAGGTTGACATATTGAAAAAAGCTGTTTTAGAGCAGGTTGAGAACGGCTACGAAATTGGCCCGCAGCATGTTTTAGCAGGTGATGTTTGTAAACTGATAACCGAATTAACAAATTTCGACCGCGCTGCGTTGTGCAACACAGGTTCGGAAGCGGTTTTAGGTGCTATGCGGATTGCCCGTACAGTAACCGGCCGTTCATTAATGGTTGCTTTCAGCGGGTCATATCATGGTATCAACGATGAAGTTATTGTTCGCGGAACTAAAAAACTAAAAACTATCCCTGCTGCGCCAGGCATTATGCCGGAAGTAGTTCAGAACATGCTGATCCTTGATTACGGCACAGACGAAACATTAAGAATAATTGAAGAGAGAGCGCACGAACTTGCTGCTGTACTGGTTGAACCGGTACAAAGCCGCAGACCAGAATATCAGCCAATTGAATTCCTTAAAAAAGTAAGAGAGATCACTGAAAGATCAGGCACTGCTTTGATTTTTGATGAAGTGATAACCGGCTTCAGGATGCATCCGGGTGGGGCACAGGCCATGTTTGGCATTAAAGCCGATCTGGGCACTTACGGTAAAGTAATTGGTGGCGGTATGCCTATCGGTGCAATTGCCGGCATAAAAAAATACATGGATGCATTAGACGGTGGCTTTTGGCAATATGGCGACAATTCGCAGCCCGAAGCAGGTGTTACCTATTTTGCAGGCACCTTTGTAAGGCATCCCCTGGCGCTTGCCGCAGGTAAAGCTTCATTACAATATATGAAAGATCAGGGGCCTGCATTACAGCAAGGCTTAAATAACCTCACCAAATACCTGGCAGGAGAATTAAACGCCATCTGCGAAAAAACCGGCATCCCGTTATATTCACCATCATTTGGTTCATTGTGGAAAATAAAGTTTAAAGATGAGCTGCCTTATGGCGAATTGCTGTTCACGTTAATGCGCAATAAAGGCATCCATATTTGGGATCTGTTCCCTTGTTTCCTTACTGCATCGCATACTAAGGCTGATGTTGACGCCATAATTGCAGCCTTTAGGGAGAGTGTTGATGAACTGATTGAGGCAGGTTTTTTTCCGTCAAAAAAGGTTGAAGCAAAAGAAGAATTTAATCCGTTTATGGAATCACCTTTCCCGGGCGCCAGGCTTGGCCGCGATAAAGACGGTAACCCAGGCTGGTTTATAAGCGACGCTAACAACCCGGGTAAATATTTACAAGTAAAATAACCAGGTTGGAAAATATTATGGTAGATACAAACCCTGTTGAGTTTGATCCGTTTGCGGGCCCCGAAATTTCATTGATAGCTCCTGCAACTGAACCGCAGGTTGAGATCTGGACTTCATGCCTTATTGGCGGTGCAGCCGCAAATTGCGCTTACAATGAATGCTTTTCCCTGTTGTTAACAGGCCTGTTTAATCCAGGCGCGATGAATCGTGCGCTACAGGAAATGGTGAACATGCACGAGGCGCTCCGTACATCATTCAGTGCAGACGGTACCAACATTTGTGTTTATAAAGAATTAGTGCTGGATGTTGACTATAAAGATCTGTCGGCATCAACTGAAGAAAAAAGAAATGAGTTTATAACTGAATATAATAAGCAGCTTGTTTTAACACCTTTTAATTTGGTAACAGGTCCTTTATTTAAGGCCTCCTTATTCAAGTTTTCGGAGAGCGAACATCTTTTAACTTTTGTTGCGCATCATATTGTATGTGATGGTTGGTCAATCGGGATTATGATGCAGGACCTGAGCAAGCTTTATTCGGCCTTTGCAAAACAGGAATACATCAAAATGCCAACCGCCCCCTTGTTTAGCGATTATGCATTAGACCAATTAGCACAATCAGAAAGTAACTCAACTAAAGAAACAGAACATTACTGGATAGACCAGTTTATAGGCAGCAGCCATTTATTAGATATTCCTACAGATTTTCCCCGGCCGGCTTTACGCACTTACAAAAGCAGCCGCGAGGACCTGATCCTTGACGGAGCTTTAGCTAATGATGTAAAAAAACTGGCCAAAAGCACGGGCACCAGCTTTGTAACCACCCTGCTTGCTGCCTTCGAGGTTTTCTTAAAACAGGTAACCGGACAGGAAGAAATTATTGTGGGCCTACCTTCAGCAGGTCAGCCTGCTACAGATAATTACAGGCTTGTTGGCCACTGTGTAAACTTACTTGCATTGCGCAGCTACCCAAAAAGTAATATTTCATTTAAAACCTATTTAAAACAGCGCCGCAGCGAAGTGCTTGATGCTTATGAACACCAGCTATTTACTTTTGGCAGCTTGTTAAAAAAATTGCACATAGCACGCGATCCTTCCAGGCTTCCGCTGGTTCCGGTTATGTTTAATATTGATATGGGGCTTGATGATGATGTTGAATTTTATCAATTACATCATAAACTGATCAGCAACCCGCGCGAATATGAAAATTTCGAGATCTTCCTGAACATTGCCGGGCATGAGGAATCGCCTACGTTAGAGTGGTCGTACAATACCCAGTTATTCAAACCATCCACCATAAAAAAGATGATGAATAGCTTTGAATTTTTACTACAGGAACTGGTAAAAGATCCTGATGTATTAATTGGTAATATCATTTCAATGGATTCCGGCGAATTAACTCACCAGCTAGATGAGTGGAACAATACTGAATGCGCTTATCCAAAAAATACACCGCTTCATCAGCTTATAAGTGAGCAGGCTGCTGCTGCGCCCGGTAAAACCGCTATAATTTTTGCAGAACAAAAAACCACTTATAAAGAATTAAATGAGCGTGCCAATCAGCTTGCCGCAATCCTAATAAAAAACGGCGTAAAAAAAGGCGATAAAGTAGCCTTTTCGCTTGACCGGTCGGCTGAAATGGTGATCAGTATCCTGGCTATAATGAAAACGGGAGCTATTTATATCCCGCTTGACCCGATATTCCCGATCAACCGTATTAATTACATGATCGAGGATTCGCAGGCAGTGGTTCTGTTAACCTCGCAAACGTATAAAGGCAAATATCAATCAAACGCAAAAGAATTAATACTGGAGGATGAATGGTTAACTATTAATCATTATCCATCAACCGATCCTGAAATAACCGTTACCGGTGAAGACCTGGTTTATATTCTCTATACATCCGGTTCAACCGGGATGCCAAAAGGCGTACAGATAGCTCAGCATAACCTGGTTAACTTTTTGTACAGCATGCAAAAACAGCCCGGCTTAACAGCCGATGATAAGCTGCTTGCTGTAACCACCATCAGCTTTGACATTGCCGGGCTCGAATTATTTTTGCCGCTGTTAACCGGCGCCGAAATAATTTTGGTTGATGCAGCAACCGCAAAAGATGGCAGGGCTTTGCTTGATATTATTAAAGATCAGCAGGCTACTGTAATGCAGGCAACACCTTATACCTGGCGGATAATGCTTGAAGCCGGCTGGAATAAAACAACCCCAATAAAGGCTATTTGCGGTGGAGAGGCTTTACCTGCCGAGCTTGCAGAAAGGATCTTAAACTGTGCAAGCTCATTGTGGAATGTTTACGGGCCTACTGAAACTACCATATGGTCAACCGTTAAGGAGATAACCAATGCCAATAAAATATCCATTGGCAGGCCTATCGATAACACTTCTATCTACATTTTAGATAATTTTTTAAGGCCTTTAGGCCCTGGGATTCCCGGTGAAATTTATATTGGCGGCGAGGGCGTTGCAAAAGGTTATTTAAACCGCCCTGAATTAACTGCCGAGAAATTTGTGAATGATCCCTTTACAAAAAACATCGGCGCCAAAATGTACAATACCGGCGATTTAGGCCGGTTTATGCCCGATGGAGAGATTGAATGCCTTGGCCGTGTTGACGCACAGGTAAAGATCCGCGGTTACCGGATTGAAACCGGTGAAATTGAGTACAACCTGGTAAACAATACCAATATAAAAGAGGCTGTAGTTATTGCCAGGCCTGATAACTTTGGTATTGATAAACTGGTAGCTTTCGTTATCATAAACGAGGGCAGCGCTGCAGAAGATGAAGCAACGCAGGTGCAAAGCTGGAAAGAAACCCTTAAAAATTCGGTGCCAGATTATATGGTGCCCGATAATTTTGTAATAATGACTGAAATGCCGTTGACTCCCAATGGCAAAGTCGACAAAAAAGCATTGGCAAAACATGGTGTATCAGTAGTTGATTCCGGGCATGGATATGTTGCCCCGCGCACTGACGTTGAAAAGCTTGTTGCCGATATTTGGGTTGAATACCTTGGCATTGAAAAAATTGGTGTTTACGATAACTTTTTTGAGCTGGGCGGTCATTCATTAATTGCAGTACAGGTAATGACCCGTATTGAAAAAGAAACGGGGAAACGTTTACCATTAGCAGCATTATTTGAAACATCAACCATTGAAAAACTGGCGCTGATGTTGGAAATGGACGGTAAATCAATAACATGGGATTCATTGGTGCCTATTAAGCCAAAGGGCAATAAAATGCCGCTGTACATGGTTCACGGTGCCGGATTAAATGTTTTATTGTTTAATACGCTGGCCATGAACATGTCGCCTGATCAGCCTGTTTTTGGCTTGCAGGCAAAAGGCCTTGATGGTGTTGAAGAACCGTTGGAAAGTATTGAAGAGATTGCCGCACATTACATAAATGCAATTATGCAGCAAAACCCAACGGGTCCCTATGCTTTGGCAGGCTACTCATTTGGCGGCATTATTGCGTTTGAAATGGCCAAACAACTTGAAACAATGGGTAAAGAGGTTAAAATGCTGGCCATGTTTGATACGTATGCCTATCGTACCCCCCATTATGATGCGCCTTTAACCAAAGCCTTAAAAAGAGGACGCTTTTTTAAGGACAAAATGAAGTATGCACTTACTTCTAAAAACGGCTTTAAGGACACAGTTACCGATAAGCAGCTATCATTAAAACGAAGGCTGGTGCGTGCCTACTGGAAATTAAGATACGGTAAAGACCAAAACCAGGTTGGCTTTTTTGGATATTCAAACAAAATCGACGAGATGAATAACTTCGCCGAAAAACGATATCAATTAAAACCCTATAACATTGCTATAGATGTTTTCCGCGCCGAAAACCGCACTTTTTATATGGATGATTTTGAGTTTTTAGGATGGAAGCCCTATGCCCTTAAAGGCGTTAATATCCACCGCATCCCGGGTGAGCACAACACCATATTTAAGGCCCCGAACGATAAAACATTTGCACAGGTATTGCAAAAATGTTTGGATGATGCCGTAAAAAAGTAAATTGCCCTTAATACAAAAATCATGGGGTCAATTACGGTTACCAATCAATATTTAAATGATATAACCTGGGTTAATGCGTCAATATGCAATTTCAGCGTAGATAATCATGTTGATGTTTGGAAAATCGGGGTTAGCTTAAATTCATCATTGGCAGATGACTTTTTAACAATCATGACGCCTGGTGAAATAGCAAGAGCTAAACGGTTCTACCAACTAAAAGACCATAACAGGTTTATTGTAAGCCGCGGGGCCCTACGGCATATCCTGGGGAAATATTTAAAGCAAAGCCCCTCAAATGTTGCATTTGAAATAGGAGAAAATGATAAACCCTATATAAAAAGCGGGCAATCATCAGGTTTACAATATAACATCTCTCATTCCGGGGATACAATATTGCTGGCCATTTCAAATTCCCCCATTGGCGCCGACATTGAATTCATAAACAGATCGTTTGGTTTCAGCGAAGTTCTGGATGATAATTTTAGCATCGATGAAATAAATTACATAAAAGAGACTGATTCTGTAAACCGGTTTTTTAGGTTATGGACGTGTAAGGAGGCCCTAACCAAGGCTACAGCCCAGGGGCTTGACGGCGATCTCAGGCTTATTCCAGGACTTGACGGAGTTCATCAAATTCAGGCCGGCATTATTGCCTCAAATAATAATTGGCTGATAAGAAGCTTTGCCTTGAATGATCAGTATATTGCAAGTATTGCAAGCTCTCCATTAATCAGTAAAATTTCATTTTGGGATGCCGGCATCATTGGTAACCTGCTCAATTTTTAATTGGGGCTCCAATAAAAACAACTAAAAAGTTATTGAATTAAGTGCTATATTGCTCATACTGTTTGAATTAAAAATTCTTAAATAATTGTTTAAAGTTATTATCAATTGGGTATTTTTATAGAGTTGAAATAAAAAAGTAAGCTATTGAGCCTGATAACGGCATATTAGATGTATTATTCCAAAACAAGTAATGCATTTAAATCGTTGTTTGTTAAACCTTTTCATCAAAAAATACGTAATCAAGTGAAATTTATAGTACCAGATCGGATTAACAAATGAAAAAAAGAATACTAATTGTTGATGATGACCTAAGTATTTTGAAGCTTCTAAATTTTATTCTCTCAAAAGATTATGATATAGTTGTAAGGAATAATGGAATTGACGCCTTTTCATGGCTGGAAGATGGAAATATTCCGGAGCTAATCATATCTGATTTACAGATGCCCTATTTTGACGGACAATCATTTATTAAGAACGTTAAAATAAGCGGCCTTTTTCGCGATATTCCTATAATAATGCTTTCCGCTGCTCATGATTTGGATACCCAGGTTAGTAACATGCCTTTTCAGGTAGATGCTTATATGCCCAAACCATTTAACCCCACTTCTTTAAAATCAGCTATTAATCAAGTACTAAGTATTTATGATGAATCCCATAGCAACTGAATGGAATGAGAATGCGGGTTCACATACCAGAATAGCATATGCCGGTTTAGAGATAAAGGATTTAGTTGCAAATGAGCTTAACCCCTATTTTCAAATTACCTATAATAATCACCTCTCACAACTTGAAGAATATTTAGGGAACCAGTCAATTTTAACGCTGCCGGAAATTATATTATTAGAGGTAGATGAACAAGGCGAATGCTTTTCGCTTGTTGAACGGTTAAAGTCCAATTTCCTTTTTAACGGGATGATCATTGTGCTGATTTCATTATCGAATGATAAATCGTTAAAATTAAGCGCCATGCAGCTAAAAGTGCATGATTTTTACATTTATCCTTTTTCAATGTCAGACTTGCGCGAGCGGCTGAACTTTTTGGTGAAGTTTAAATTAATTAAACCCAAGCTGATTGAGATCTCAAAAGAGGTTGATATAACTTACAAAACACCGGTAGGCAAACGGTTTATGGACTTATTTATTTCCGGTTGCATGATCCTTGTTCTTTCGCCCGTTATGCTGGCAGTGGTTATTGCCATTAAAATTGGTTCAAAAGGCCCTGTACTATATAAAAGCAAGCGTGTGGGCACAGGGTATAAAGTATTTGATTTTTACAAATTCAGATCAATGCGTACAGACGCTGATAAGTTGTTAATTGAGTTATCCACACAAAATCAGTACGCAAATGAGGATGGAGGCACAAAAGCCGCATTTGTTAAGATTAAAGACGATCCCCGGGTTACCAAACTCGGTAAATTTTTGCGAAATTCGAGCCTTGACGAGCTCCCCCAATTATTCAATATTTTAAAGGGAGACATGTCACTTGTTGGTAACAGGCCATTGCCGGTTTATGAGGCAGAAATGCTGACATCAAACGAGTGGTCGATGCGTTTTTTGGGACCTGCCGGGTTAACCGGTTTATGGCAGATAACCAAACGGGGTAAAGCGGATATGTCTGAACGTGAAAGAAAGAAGTTAGACAATTTTTACGCGCAAAATTATTCTTTTTGGCTTGATTGGAAGATC